>Ga0190308_1000095_pt1 | contig 28830 bp, 32 predicted proteins | sample 48700756_MG_FD_165050 | JGI IMG/M metagenome (GOLD analysis project Ga0190308, IMG submission 165050) | Hydrothermal vent sediment bacterial communities from Southern Trench, Guaymas Basin, Mexico - 4870-07-5-6_MG | ecosystem: Environmental > Aquatic > Marine > Hydrothermal vents > Sediment ...
GCGTCCCACGCGGGGAAAGGTTGGAGGCCGATGAACCCGTCTCCCAGCGAGGTCTCCTAAACCGCTTAGACGAATCCCGCCTAAATACTGAAGGAGGACTACCGCCGCACGCCCCGACCATTTTGTTAAGACAACTTATGTCATTATATGGACTTGGATAATTGCTAGCATTTCTGGAATTAAAGGTCTTTTTGTAAATCGCTTGGAAAGATTCTCACAAATTTCTTTGGATGATTCTTAGCTTTCTCGATTCTCTTTTTCGCCTTATCAATATAACGTAATAATTCTTTAAAATGACCTTTTGAGCCTGTTGGATGCGGGACGCCAATTATAAATCGGTTTGGAAAACTATAGCAGATGGCTTGATAAGCAATGTTGCTGGCCGCAATTATGGGAACATTTGAATTAACTGCTTCTAATTCTCTCTTTAAGAAACTTTCCATACATGTTACTAAGGTTTGTATGGGAACTACACGGTAACGTCTTTTATCTCTTTCACACTTACATACCTCTGTCCATAGGATAGCACCCTTGAAACCAAGTCGTCTAGCAAGATCGCGTAAATTATTATAGTATCGTGCATTCTTCAGTTTTTCTTCCCAAAAATGACAGTAGCATTCATAAAGAGGGGCTTTTTCAATATAACAATTCCTAAAATGATTCCTTTCCTTTTCCTTTGCATTCCCTGGATTAATGCCTACTATTACGCACCCTAATCTTCTCGACCCATCATCTTCTAAGATTAGACCTCTTGGAATTATCCCTCTTTCAGATTCCTTTACAATTCCCTTGCATCGACGAGGACAATGAGTAACATCTCTGCCAATATTTTGAATCTCCTTCTTTAGATCTTTGATGCTCATGATTCTTAATCAGAAAACTTGCTTAAAAACTCTTTTCTTACACCCATGAGTATTCACAGCCGCAATAGCATATCCTTTTTACCTTTCTAAAAATTTTTGAATCAGGTGAGTTGAGGTCGTGATGAGATATTCATTGAGATCGTTGTGTTTGATGTCCGCTGCTTTTCTAATATCCTTCATCGCTATACTGATCGTTCTCTTGAGGTATCCGATAATGTACGGGATCGATGGACCATATTATCTGATCCAGATGAGGCATCTATTGGGCGATGGATCGTTGAAGTATCCAGACCCGCCCCTAACATACTATATGCTGGCCCCATTCTACCTCCTCTTCCCGGATAAGAATGTTGGGTTGAAGGTTGCGGTCGCTTTTTACGGCGGCTTGACATCCTTGATCCTGTTCACGGCATTTAGGAGGTTCTGCGATCTAGGTGGCTTAACCGCATCCCTCACCTTCACCCTATCCCCATTCACCCTGAGGCTCGCCGAGGACTTCATAAAGAACTATGTGAGCCTAATCTTCCCAGCGATACTCATCTACATTCTCCTGAACGTTAGGGACTTGAGGAGGGCGGCGATCTACTCATCCATAGCCGCCTTGGCCTCAGCCCTCTCACACGTCTTGACCTTCGGAGTATTAGCGTTGCTGTCGCTAGTGATTTTCATCTCGTCCCTGATCGGGAGAAGCGATAACGTCGTCAAATATGCCTCCGCATCGGCAGCGATGACATCGATGATAATCCTCGCAGTATCTCTGCTCATCTTCCCGCAGATAACCGGATATGACTCGTTCAAGCTTCTAAGCTTCCTGAATCAGCCGTTTGGAGATGGGGGTGGCTTGATGTTCAGGAGAATAGATTTCATCGGGAGCATCCTCATGGGTTTCGCCGGAATCATATATGGCCTAACCCACAGATCCAAGCCCGAGTCTCTGATCCCGATCGCGTCGGGAACCTCACTAATCCTCTTGAACCTCCCCATCATAGGCCGTTCATGGCTCTTCAGATTCAATCTTATGGGATCGATCCTGGTTCCCCCGATAATCGCCTCGATGATGAATGAGGTTGAGGAGGCGAGTAGACCTGCGGTGTTGACGGCGATCGTCGGGTTAATGTTTATGATTATGCTTCCAACGATCTTTGCGCTTAAGCCTAGCATAACTATGAAGGACTACCTAGAGCTTCAGAGGATAGTCGACTACGTGCCGCCTGGATCGACGATAGTTGTTCCAGACACTAGGCTGAGGTATTGGGTCGAGGCTCTACATGAGGGGACATACGATATAGTTAGGAGGCCTCCGCATCCTCCGCCGCAAAAACTCTACCTCATAATTGGGAGACATCATCCGGCCAGAGGTCTGCCACCCAGATCCAAGCTCATTCTTGAGGGAGATTATATCCGGATAGTGAAATTGAGGTGAGCAGCTTTTTCATGAGACCTCCCTAGACACCTTTAGCTTCCTCTCCAACGGCCTAAGCCTGAGCGTTAGATAGGAGAGCGCCGTGACGATGACCGCCAACACATAATAGCCTACTCCAGCGGCCATCCCGATCGCCGCCGCGATCCAGAGCGACGCCGCGGTCGTGATCCCCAAGACCCTCTCCCTAGTTTGGAGGATCGTCCCAGCTCCGATGAAGCCTATTCCAGCCACCACGTAGGCTGCAACCCTAGCTGGATCGCCTCCGGGGAAGGCTGTGAAGGAGATCACCGTGAAGAGACATGATCCAACCCCGACTAGGATATGGGTTCTGAGGCCCGCGGGCTTATCGACCCTCTCACGCTCGAATCCAAGGATTCCGCTAAGCGCGAAGGCCAGGAAGATTCTGAGCATGAAGTCGAGCTGGGAGAAGGGGTCCATCGTCCACTCTATAGATTATAGAGGCATTTATAGTTTATATGTTTTATTATTGCATGCCCGCCCCTAAGCCCGCTCCGCCCAGACCATCTTCTTAGGCTCGCTCAGCTAACGAGCTCGAGGAGCTTCTTCAAGGTCTCCTCGGCCTCTTCTCGCCCCACCCTCCTCCCGAGCTCCGATAGTTCTCTAAGCTTATCTTCGATAACCTCTATGGATTCTCTTCCCTCAAGCTTGAGCTTGGCCTTCTCTATTATCACGGGCTCCGGGGATGTCAATGCTCCCCTAACTAGGATCTCATCGTCGAGCGAGGTGACCTGCAATAAGCCCACCTCGGCGTCTCCGAGCTTAACCGAGTAGACTAGATCTCCTATCGGAGTCTTTCCAACCTCCTCGACCCTAAGCTTTCTCTCGATGACCTCCTCCGCCTTCATCAACGTCTCCTTGAGGATCTTCTCCACCTCCTCCTCGCCAACCCTCCTATAGACCTCAATATTGAGGCTATCATAATCCCACTTAATCTCCCCATCCTCCAGGGTGTATCCTATCCTGATCCTCACGACATCCCCCTTCTTGACCGCGAGCCTCTCGACCAAGATATTGTAGAGGAGCATGTTTAGATCTCTTGAAGCCCTGGCAACCGCCGCCGCCGAGATCTCCTTCGACTTGATCTTGGGTGAGAGCTGGGCGAAGAGGGTCCTCCTAAGCTTATCCGCATAGGCTCCAGCTATGACCAAGCCCGTGCTAATCTCATTTCTAGCCTCCATCGTCTCCACGAAAAATTATTGCCGCACTCAACCCATAAACCTTGCGAGCGGGTTCCGATCGGATATTTTGTGCCATCGCATAAATTTATATCAGGCAAGCTTAGAAAGTTGTCTGGTGATGGATGGCTGAACTATCTGATACCGCTTCAAGAGAATTCGGGGATCACGTCCAGGATCTCATTCCACTTCGGCAGATCCCCATACTACGCGATAATCACCCACGATGAGTCGGCGGATAAGATCGAGTTGGAGATAAGGTCGTTCTCCTCGATAGCCCATGGAGAGGTATGTGGGGCTGGAGACCTCGTCGAGAAATCTGGAGTCGATGCCGTGATCGTTAAGGGGATAGGGCCCAGGGCGATTCGGATCCTTCGAGGGAGGGGCGTGAGGATCTACATGACGAGCTCGGAGACCCTTAACCAAGTGATGGAGGAGATTAGGGCGGGAAAACTTAAGCTAGCCGGCGGCGACGTTCTCTGCCGATGAAGATATCGAAACTGTTTGAAGAATATCATCCATCGCCTCAACCGACAAATACCCCTATTCACGTCCATTAACTATGGATAGGAAGGCTAGGTTGAGGATCTATCTAATGCTCGTCGAGTATACGGCTATCCCGATCGCCGTAGGGCTTTACCTGATGTTCCTCTCGGGCTATGGTTTAATCACGGTCAAGGCGAGTATATTGACCCTCGGATTCATGGATAGGGCTAGAAGCATATCAATACACACAGCAACCCACCTAAAGTATCTCATCGGCGTGCTTGCAGCCCTTCACGCGTTAGGGGGATTTGGGGTGATGATTTTAAGGCATGTCAGAGGCGAGCTGATGTCAAGGATCCTCGAATCGATAGGCCTCGCCCTAATCGTGGTATTCATTATCCAAATAACCATACTCGAATTCATCCCATTCTAGCCCTCCGAGACCCTATGGCTCATCACTGCTCAGCGTGAGCAACAGGCTCCTCATCGGGCGCATCAATAACTCGGCCGACCTATCTATTTAATCTTTTGAGAGGCTTCACCAGCTCATTTAAGCCCAGATCCCTTGGAACCCTAACCACCTCGCTCCTGAGCTCGTAATATGCCCTCTCCAAGTATTCGAGGGCTCCCATGAGCTTTCCGACGGATATGAACATGTGGCCTCGGAGGAGCTTCTTCCTAGGCTCATAGATTGTTAGGATCGCTGGGATCAGCGTTATCTCCTTCAATTCTCCTGAACCCCTCCAGAGAAGGCTTAAAGCATCTTTTAGATCGATGAGCCTCTCCTCCTGCTCCATGACCATCCTCTCCTCCTCGGATGGGGATGGGGGCTTCCTCCAATGCTTACAATCCACAAGCAACATGAAGATCCCATTATATGCCAGTAGATCGACTTGATGCCACCTATCCCCATACTTGAATCTCAGGCCGCCGTAAACCTCGTATCCGATTTCCCTGAATGCCTCGGCCGCAAGGCTCTCAAACTCCCTCCAATCCAAGTATCTCGATATCCTCTCCCCATCGACTCCGATCCTAATCGCCTCCAAGGCTATCCTAACTCTCTGCCCAAAACCTATTCTACTCCCCAGATCGAATCTCTCTAGGATCCTGTTCACCATAGACTCCGAGGTTAGGGAGTGCTCCGCGATCTTCCGCGAATCGACTTCATCTCTCTCCAAAGTAAGCTTTAGAATTGTCTCTAGTATCCTGCCGACGATCATCTTAGAGGAAGAGGTCATCCTCCTCACTCCTTGGAATCACGCTTGCGGGTTCCTCACCCCTCTCAAACTTGTAGCCCCTTATGATCGCGATCGGAACCCCCTCATCCGCCTGACCTATGACGAGCTCGGCGGCCGAGGCGAGTTCGTCGGCGACGCAGATCATCTTCGACCTCAAAGTTCTGCCATAAAGATCTCTCTCACCCCTCCTATCTAGGATAGGCTTTAATCCGGAGCATCCTATGGCCACATTTATGGAGCCTCTCCTCAAGGGTCTCCCCTGCGTGTCGGAGATTATGACCGCCACATCTACCCCAGCGAGTTCCTTGATCCTCCTCCTAATCCTCCTCGCCGAGAGATCGGGATCTTCCGGTAGGAGGGCGACTCTACCTATCCCGGCGTTCGAGAGATCCACCCCGGCGTTTGCGCAGATATGGCCTCCGACCGCCTCGCAGATGAGCAAGCCATTCCTCATCCTAACGATCCTCTCGGAGCTTTGAAGTATTGCCTCGACGTGTCTCGGATCTTTTCCAGATCTCTTAGCGATCTCCTCGGCGAATCTAGATGGCTTGTATTCTTCGAGTCTCCTCACCCTTCCCTCAGACTTTGAGACCACTATATGCGAGATCACCAATATGTCTCCATCCCTGAGATTCAAGCCCATCTTCTTGACGGCCTCAACTATCAATGATGCAAGATCGTCTCCTTCCTCGATTATTGGTATACCCCTGACGCCGATTATCTCGACCTTGGGAAGATCCATCCAAGAAGATGTTGAGCTTGCTCGATAAAACGTTATCCGCTTATCCCGAGATATAGCTTCCCGAGCTGAGGATGCTCTAAGAGCTCATGCGCGTCTCCGTGGAATACGAGTCTCCCGCTTACCAGTAGGTAGGCTTTGTCCCCGATCTCCAGGGCCTTCTTGGCGTTTTGTTCAACCAAGATTATCGTTATCTTAAGCTGGTCTTTGAGCTCAACTATCTTCTTCAACACCTCGTTCGCGATCTTAGGGGCAAGGCTTCCAGTGGGCTCATCGAACATCATGACCTTAGGTCTTCTAAGCAAGGCCATGGCCATGGCGACCATCTGCCTCTCTCCACCGCTCAGGACTCCGGCCTTACTCCTCCAATACCTCTTTATTACCGGAAATGTCTCGGAGACCTCTTCGATCCTCTCCTCAACCTCCCCTCCCCTCAAGGTGTATCCGGCCATGAGCATGTTCTCCGCGACGGTCAGGTTTGAGAAGACGTTATCCACCTGCGGGAGATACGCTATCCCCCTCCTGGCGATTTGATGGGGCATGAGGCCGTTTAGCTCAACCCCGTTAAACTTTATCGAACCTGAGTAGATTGTCGTTAGGCCGAAGATGCTCTTTAGGAGGGTGCTCTTCCCGCTCCCATTGGGCCCGACGACCACGTTTATCTTATCCTTCTCAAACCTCAGGCTTATGTCGTAGAGGACGTGGAGCCTCTTATACCCCGCATTCAGACCATCTATCTCGATCATCCCCCTCAGCCTCCCAGATAGGCCTCGACGACCTGCGGGTCCACCATCACCGTCTCCGGCACACCCTCGGCCACGACAAGCCCATTAGCCATGGCGTAGACGTAATCGGTGTATTTTAGAGCTATCTCAAGCCTATGCTCGACTAGAAAGAAGGTCACCCCAAGCCTATCCCTCAGCTCCCTAAACGTCCTGAAGATCTCATGGGCTAGGACTGGGTTCACTCCGGCCACAGGCTCATCCATTATTATTAGCCTCGCATCGCTCATCAAAGCCCTCCCAACCTCTAGTAGCTTCATCTGCCCCCCACTGAGCTTATAAGACTGCTGATCCCAGAGGTGATCCAGCTTCAGGAGCTTCAGGATCTTGAAGGCCTTCTCAACCGCCTCCTCCTCAACCTTCATCCACCTACCTCTCCTCAAAGCCCCAAGGAACCTCTCCCCAGGGTTATCTGGGTAGGCGACTAGAAGATTCTCTAAGACCGTTAGCTTCGTGAATGGCTGGGGAATCTGGAAGGTTCTAACTAGCCCGAGCTTGAATATCTCGTGTGGTTTGAGCCCCGTTATCTCCCTACCGTTGAAGAACACCTCTCCGCCATCGGGCTTATAGATCCCCGAGATCACGTTTATCAAGGTGGTCTTCCCGCTCCCATTAGGCCCGATCATCATCGTTATGGAGCCCTCCTCAACCCCTATGCTGACTCCCTTCAGCGCCCTGACTCCGCCGAAGCTCTTAGTCACGTTGCTCGTCCGCAGTATCTCCGACCTCATCGCTTGAAAAGCATAAAAAATTGGGGAGTTAAAAATGTTTACCCAATCAGGGATGACGGCCGATCCCTCGGCGATTTTAGCTCCACTTCACCGTATCGGCCTTGAAGTCGTACTTCCCCGTACACTTCCACTCGTATCCGCCGTCGGTTTTCACGATCTCCCAGAGCAGGTAGTTCGCGTAGGCCCTATCCCCAGCCTCGTTCAAGACTATGTGGCCATTCGCTCCATAGTATTGGTCGACAACCTTCATGAAGACGTTCTTTAAAGCCTCGCCATCATACTTGTCCGTGATCAATAATGCGTGGGCTATGATCCAGATTGCGTCATAGGTGTTCACCGAATAGGATTCTGGGATCCTCCCAATCCTCTCCTTAACCTTCTCAACGAGCCTCCAGAAGCCCTCGGTTTCGGAGCCGGCGATGGGGTTGACGAATCTGACGGCTGCGCTGAACTCCGCGACCTTTGGATCTTGGATAAGCTTCGAGGACAGGGCTGTCCCATCGCTTCCAAACCACCTAACCTTCCAGAGGACATCATACTCGGCTGCATCCAAGAGTATCCCTCTAGCCTCCTCAAACCCTATCAACACAACCATAATCTTATCCGGCGAAACGCCGGACGCCACCAAGCTATCGACGGCGCTCGCTAGAGTCGCCACTTCAGCGGAGAACTCTGTTGCTTCAGGCGCATATCTTATCTCCTTGGCGACCTTTATGCCAAGTTCGGAGGCCCTCTTCTTGACGACATCGGCTAAACAGTCTCCCCAAGCATCGCCTCTCCACATAACGATGATGTGCGTGACACCTATCCTCTTAGCGAACCTCGCCGCGACCCTTCCTTGGAGTTCGTCGGTTGGCGGGAATCTGAAGATATAGTCATCTGGTATGGCTAGGGCTGGAGATGTCGATGATGGGCTCACGACCAGTATCTTATTGGAGTCGGCGTATTCTTTAAGAGCCTTCACGCCAGCGCTCGCCATAGGACCTATGACCACCTTCACCCCCTTCGAGTGGAGGGCCATGAGCTTCTCAAGTGCCACCGAGGGCTTAGTCTCGGTATCCTCGACGTATAGCTTAAGCCTCCATCCAGCTCCCATCTTCTCAAGGAAGTCGTTGACCTCCTCAACAGCTATCTCCGCCGCCACTTTATTATTCTGACCGAAGCTCGCAAGAACCCCGGTTAAGGGTAGGAGTGCTCCAATAGGTATCTCACCCGTCAGTCCCCCAGCTCCAGCAGTAACCGTCTTCTCAACAGTGGACGTGACGGTAGCCGTCTTCTCAACGCTCACCGTCGTTGTAACCATCGCAGGCGCAACTATGGACGGCGCCGCCGCTATCCCTATCCCTATCCCGACCAGTATGGCGACGACTACAGCTGCGATGGCTACGGTGGTTGATACGCCGAATCTCCTTCTCACCTTTTCCCACCACCTTTGATTGTTTTTGGAGTTTTTCGATTGTTTATAAATTTTTTCCGAAAAATCGGCGCAAATACTCATATTTTAGAAGCATTCTGAGCCTTTGAGTAAATGATGGTGGGAAGATGATTCCTCCGATGCTCAGGGATGCGACGGTCTTCTCATGCCTCCTAGCCCTACTCAGCACGGGCCTAACCCTAACCTACATGACCACCAAGGTCCCGAACTTCGCCCACGGGAGCTTCGCGGCCATGGCAACCTATACAACCCTGATCTTGGTCAAGATCTTAAAAATAAATCCATATCTCTCGATGGGCTTCGGATTCATTCTTGGAGGGCTTCTCGCCCTAATCCTCTACCAAGTAATTCTCAAGCCTCTCCTAGATCGGGGAGCATCCTATATAGTTTTGATGATCGCGACCATAGGCTACGACATGATCCTGTATTCCCTGATAAATATCCTCGCAGACTACCTCAATAAAACTTATAAGATCTCAACCAGACTCTATATCCTCAAATCCTATGACTTCGAGATACTCCATCAGCCATGCGTCTTCATAGTCGCACCCCTGACAGCCGTTCTAGTGATAACCCTACTGCATCTCCTACTCACGAAGACTAGGTTTGGGATAGCTATGAGGGCGGCGATAGAGAACCCGGCCCTGGCCGGGGTTGTTGGAATAAACGTCAACCTAACCTACGCCGTCTCATGGCTTATAGCTGGAGGATTGGCCGGGATGGCCGGAGCCCTGCTCCCGCTCTGGCTTATGTGCAATCCTGATATTGGGGCGAGGCTCATCGTGAGCGTATTCGCGGCGAGCATAGTCGGCGGGCTGACGAATATCTATGGGGGGTTCTTGGGGGGAATCTTGATCGGAATGGCCGAGGTTCTGGGAACGGGATATCTCTCGCTCACGGTTGGAACCTGGATAGCGCCATATCGTCCAATAATACCCTTAACCATAATGGCGATAACTCTCCTCTTCGCCCCAAGGGGTCTGACCGGAATCAGTTTGAGATTCTTGAGGAGGTTTAGGAGATGATATCGCTCGCCCTAACCTTCATAATAGACCTACTCGCGCTCCTCGGTATATTCGTAATAATCTCCCTAAGCCTGAACATCGAATTTGGATATGCCGGAATTCCGAACTTCGGGAAGCTTCTGGCCGTGGCGGGGGGAGCGTTCTTCATAGGAGCGTTTCCCGGTAGGGTTCTCGCATACATCTACGGTTTGCTCGGGAAATACGACTACGTAGATGAGAACGCGAAGGTCATGTATGCCCTCGGAAACGTTCTCGGGGCGAACCCTCTCATGTCCATGGCCATGCTCGTAGTCTCGCTGATCTTGGCGGCCGCGGTCGGGGCGATCCTGGGATTCATAGCATCCTATCCGGCGATCAGGCTTAGGGAGGACTATCTCGCGATAACCCTCCTAGCGATGGCAGAGATCCTGAGGATGATAGGGTACAATTATAGGGACTTGATAGGTGGGACGCTTGGAATCTCCGTCCCAGACCCGTTTAGATGGATTGGAGGGGAATTGCGGCAGGTCTTGGCGACATCTGTGATAATCGCGGTCGCTATAATAATATTCATCTACGCCGAACTTCTCGGCAGGTCTCCGGTGGGAAGGACTCTCAGGGCGATGCGAGATAATGAGGTCGTTGCCGAGGCATATGGAAAGGATATCGTGAGGCTTAGGATGAAGACCCTAATGATAGGGTCAGCGATAGGTGCGGTGGGTGGAGCGCTCTACGCATTCCTCTCCGGAAGCGTAACCGCGTTAGGCTATGATAGGGTTTGCTACACCTTCTGGCCTTGGGTTATGGTCGTGATAGGCGGGGCGGCCAACAACTTCGGGACCTTGCTTGGAGCAACCCTATTCGTCACCCTCAGAAAGCTCATAATATTCTATAAGAGTAGCCTCCAACCATTCCTTCCATTCGACGTTGTTTGGCTTGAGTACCTCCTCCTCGGAACAGCCCTGATAATGGTCTTGATCTATAGGCCTGAGGGGATCATCCCCGAGAAGCCAACCCACACCCTCGGTAGGAAGAAGCTTGAGAAGATTAAGAAATTGATTGAGGCTGGGGAAGCGTGAACACGATCTTCTCGTGGCCCGAGTAGTGATCCCCCCTCCTAGCCCACATGACCAGAAACCTCTCACCAAAGACCTCGTAATCCGTCGATGTCTCGACCTCGACTATCCTAGAGCCCCTTGGGAGAAACCAGTACACCTCATAATCATACTCGGCCACACCCTCATCATAGAAGCACTCGTAGACGTTTCTCCCCCCACGGAAGAGTTTTCCGCGAAACTCTATGTAGAATGAGATCACAGGACTCTCGGCCGCTCCCCGGAAGTCTAGGTTGATCGTTAAGGCCTCGGCCGAAACCCTTTCGCCATTTATCAGTATCGCCTCCCTCGATAGCAGCGAGTTCATGTTCTTGAGGAGCCTATCCATCTCCCTCCTATAGCCACCCTCATCCTCGAGTAGGCGGTAATAGTATCTTCCGGGGTCAAAGTAGTCGAAGACCAGTATCTGGCCGAAGACATCATCCATGCTTAGGGTGAAGAAGGCTTGGCCGTGAACAGGCTCAACCTCCACCATACAACTTGCGAGACATCAAGACAGGTTATATCCATTTACCCCTAGACTTAAAGCGTCTTAAAGCATTTCATACATGAATTGGCCGCCAAGATAATTGAGAGGACGAGCTTGAGGGGTAGGCTGAAGATTTACAGGGATAGGGTTCACGCGGCCAAGATCTTAGCGAAGATGATTAAAGATCTCGTCGATGAGAATACCTGTTTGGCGGCGATTCCAAACGGCGGGGTTCCGGTAGGGGTCACGATGGCTGAGATGCTGAACATAGGCTTAGGCTTGATGATCGTCGCGAGGCTATTAATCCCTTGGGAGAGGATGATGGGATTCGGCGCCCTAAGCCTTGACGGAGTACTGGAGATAAACTGGGAGAACGTGAAGCGATTCAACATTGTTCGAGAAGTCATCGAGGAGCAGCTTAGATCGGCGAGGAGGAAGATAGATGATATGTTAAGGAGATTTGGGCCAAGGGTTGCGGACATATCATGCTACAAGACGATGATCTTGGTTGACGATGGAATAGCATCCGGATACACCATGCTCACATCTATCAAGAGTGTGAGGAGGCGGTGGGATGGGAAGGTGATCGCGGCGGCCCCAACCGGATTCAAGGATGGAATAAGCTTGCTAAAGGATACCGCTGACATGATCCTATGCCCAAACATCAAGTCAACCATACATATTAGAGATGCATATATCTACTTCCCAAAGCTCGCCTGTCACGAAACCGAGAAAATTTTGAGGGAGTTTAAGGAGAGATTCCCAAGCCTCTTCATCGGCCGCATCTAATAGCGATCCGCCGACCACATTCCATGTTCGATTACTCCGCGAACAATTCTTGGACGGCGCCTTCAAGGTCTTCAACGATCTTTTGAGGATCCATCGTCTGAAGCTCTCCACCTCTCACGATTATCTTTCCGTCAACTATCACATCCCTGACATCGGATCCTGAGGAGCAGTAGGTTATCGCGGTATATGGATCCCTGACCGGAATATACCTTATCCTCCTCGTATCTATCACCGCAATATCAGCCCTCTTCCCAACCTCTATACTCCCAATTAGCTTTGAGAGGTTAAGAGCCTCCGCGCCCCCCCTCGTGGCCATCCACAGCGCCTGCTTGGCAGGCAAGACCGTTGGATCCATGTATCTCGTCTTTTGGAGGAGGGTTCCTATCTTGATGTCTTGGAGTAGGTCCAGGCTGTTATTGCTTCCAGGTCCGTCGGTTCCGATCCCAACCCTGATCCCGAGCCTAAGCATCTCAACCACCCTGGCTATTCCCGAGGCGAGCTTCATGTTGGAGACCGGATTGTAGGCGACCGCCACATTCCTCTCAGAAAGTATCTTCAGGTCCTCGTCGTCTAGGTAGATCGCGTGGGCTATTATGACATCATCCTTGAAAAATCCCATCTCATCCAAGACCTTCACGGGGCTCCTCCCATGCTTCTCGACGAACTCCTCGACCGGCGCCTTCGTCTCTGCTAGGTGGATGTGGATCCCGACTCCAAGCCTATCCGCCTCCTCCCTAACGTTCCTCAGAAACTCTAGGCTACACGAGTACTCGGCGTGTGGGCCGAGCCTAGTCCAGATCATCCCCCTCCAGCCATTATATTTCTCGGCGAAGCTCACCCCCCTCTTGAGGGCCTTCCTCCCCTTCTCCTCATCGAATCCCTCGATCATCCCCTCGCATAGAACCCCTCTAATACCGACCTCGACCGCGGCCTCAGCGACCTGATCCATGTAAAAGTACTGGTCGTTGAAGCATGTTATCCCGGCCAAGGCCATCTCGGCGCAGGCCGCCCTGGTCCCAACCCTCACATGCTCGGGCTTCAACCTCTCCTCAACCGGCCAGACATACTCCTTAAGCCATTTCTCCAGGGGCTGGTCCTCGACCGCGTTCCTGAATAGGGTCATGGCCGCGTGGGTATGGCAGTTAACCAACCCTGGGATCACAACACATCTACTCGCATCTATCTCGGTCTCACCCCTGACATCCTCCGGCCCAACATACTCTATGACTCCATCATCGATCCCTATGCTTCCAGGCCTGAAGACCCTCATCCTATTATCCATGGTCAAAATTATCCCGTTCCTGATGGCGAGCTCAAATCTCCTCATCAAGCATCACAGATCTCGTAGGATAAAATTAAGCTTTAGCCGCGGAGATCTCCATGGTTATATGGGGGAGAGAACATGCATTCCAGATCATCAGGTATCGGGAAGAGTTCATGAGGGGACCTTTGCTGGAGAGGGTTGGAAGCTAAGGTGGAGAAATCCTCGGAGGGGGCATGTAGGAAACGGCGAGGCAGAAGAAACTAACGCTCCTCTTAGCGGATTGGCGGGGATGCCGGCATCCTAGCCGAGCCTTCCAGCATATACCCACATCAGGTGAAGCGAGCTTGTTCCCAGCATCTATAGAATGATCTTCGGTGCTCAGGAGGCTGCGAGCTTTCTTCTGAGGACCTGATAGGCTTCTTGGATGGTTAGTGCATGGAGATCAATTCCCTGCTTCCTCAATCCCTCGCACAGCTGGACTATCTGAGGGGGCTTTATCGCGGTCTGCCTCAGAAGCTCCGTGTTTAAGAGGATCTCCTCCGTAGGTCCATCTCCAATGATCTTCCCCCTCGCCATGAGTATGGTTCTCTCAGATGTCTCGGCGACGAAGCGCATATCGTGGGTTATCACGATTATCGTCTTCCCCTCCCTATTCAGCCTATCTATAAGCTTCATAAGCTTCCTCCTACCCCTGTGGTCCTGGCCGCTTGTGGGCTCGTCGAGGACATATACGTCGGGCTGCATCGCTATTATCGAGGCGATCGTGAGCAGCTTCATCTGACCATAGTTCAGGTCATAGGGATGGACGTTCTCGTAACCCGATAGGCCCACGAGCTCGAGGGCCATCTTCACCCTCTCATCCACCTCCTCCTTGCTCAGTCCCTGGTTCTTAGGGCCGTATGCAACCTCCTCGTAGACGCTCTTTGTGAATATTTGGTGGGCCGGGTTCTGGAAGACGTATCCCACTATGTTTGTGAGTATATGGGTTGGCGTCTCCTTCGTATTCATACCCTTAACGATCACGTCTCCCTTCGTCGGCTTTAGGAGGCCGTTTAGATGCTTGGCGAGGGTTGTCTTCCCGCTCCCATTCTGGCCTATCAGGGCTATCCTCTCTCCCTGAGCGACCTCGAGGCTAACCCCTCTTAGAGCCGTCACCTTCTCACTATACTTGAACCAAACATCCTTAACCTCGATTATCTTCTCCCCCATCATCGACCCTCCATCAGCTCGCCGAATATCTTAAGCGCCTCTGGGAGCGTTATCGGATACTCGAGTTTTATCCCAAGGTCATGTTCGAGTAGGTATGCGAGCTCGGTGACCGAGGGCGGATCAACCCCTATCTTCTTAAGCTTTTCAACCTCGCTCAGAACCATCTTCGCGTTGTCTAGGGAGACCATCCTACCCTCATTTAACACGAGTATCCTGTCGGCGAAGTATGCGAGCTCCTCTATCTCGTGCTCAGCTATTACTATGGTCGAGCCCTCAGCCGCGATCTCCTTAATGACGGATAATACCTCGTATTTCCCTATCGGGTCTAGGAGGGCTACGGGCTCGTCGAGGACCATTATCTCGGGCTTCATCGCGAGGACCGTGGCTATCGCGAGCCTCTGCTGCTCGCCTCCGCTGAGCTCGAACGGAGACCTCCTCTCAAAGCCCTTCAGCCCAACCTTTTCGAGAGCCTCTCTAGCCCTCTGCCTAATCAGCTTGGCCGGAAACCCGAGCATAGATAATCCGAATCCAACCTCATCCTCAACCGTGAGGGCGAGGCCGGAGAGCTGCGTCTCCGGTTCCTGGAATACGAGCCCGACCTTCGTGGAGAGCTCCGCGGTCGTGTGCTCGAATGTATCCATCCCATCGACGAGAACCCTTCCCTTCATGGTTCCTCCGTAGAAGTGTGGGACGAGGCCATTTAGAGACTTGCAGAAGGTGGATTTGCCAGCTCCGTTAGGCCCTATCACCCCGAAGATCTCGCCGCGATGGATCTCCAAGTTTATGTCCACTAGGGCGTTTGGTGTTGTCGGATAGGAGTATGAGAAGTTCTCATAAACTACTATGGGTTCATTCGACACCACTGCGTCACCCTGCCGCGATGTAGAACTGAAGATGATTTATCGGCGAGAAGCCGTATACGAGGTAGATGTAGATGAATATTATCGTGGTTGCTATAATCCCCGCGAGGAATATGTAGTCCCTTCGTTTAAGGCTTAGATCATAGGGCCACGTCTTCGTAACGGGGGCGCTGAACCCCCTCGACTCTAAAGCTATCGCCCTTATCTGAACCTTATTCAAGGTGCTTAGGGTTAATGGGACTATTAGAACCGGATAATTCGCCAACCTCTTCAGGAGGCTAACATCCGTTCTCAAACCTCTCGACCTCTGCGCCTGGATTATTGTCTGAAGATCATCTAACAGGATTGGTGTGAATTGGAGGGCGCCTGCAACCGCGTAGATGAATCTGAAGGGCATCCTGAAGTTGAATAGTAATGCTATCAGCTTCACCGGCTCGGTTGTGAAGAGGAAGAACATGGCCGACGCCAAGCATACGCCGATCCTAAGGGGCCAAACGATCCCCCACGCGAGCCCCTCATAGTATAGGGGGATATTATATCCGAATAGCTGGACATTATATATCAAGGTCTTGTTCCATGGGAAGAGGGCTGAGAGTATCGGGATCCCTACGGCCATCCATGGCACCACGATTATGGAGACCGCCTTGACCGTCTTTTTGAAGATCTTACCTATGAAAGTTAGGATCAGCACCGTGATCAAGAAGATTGCCGTCAAGGTATAGTCGAGGAATATGTACGCCCACACGGATATCCAGATGAAGAATAGGAACTTGACGCGGGGGTCCAGTCGATGCATGGGAGTATCAACTTCAGCTATACTTCTTCGAAGTATGCTCGTCGCGAGCGAGCTCATGAAATCTTCCCCTGTTGGGGTAAAAAATATGGGAGATCTTATTAAGTTTAACGCCTCATCAACTTGAATTTCTCCGGCACCCTGTCGGCGATTATCAAGGCTATTATGAATGAAGCTATCTTATCAGGGATCTCGCATGAAAGGTTTTGGACGTAGTTGGCGAGCCAGAAGTTCTTGGTCGCGGCGAGCGTCGCCGCGTAAACCATCGCCGGCAACGGCTTGGTTGAAGGTCCTCCGCCGAATAATCCTACGCCTAAGATTGTACAGAAGATCGGATAGATGAAGCCGAAGATTAGGCAGGCCGGTATGAGCCTCACGGGTTTGCGGATATTGGCCCACCCCATCTTGATGGCGACCCATGTAAAGAGGGCGATCAAGATATTGCAGAATCCCCAAACCCATGCTGGAAGTCCCCAGACCGTCAAGGCCATGATTATGTTGTAGAGGAATCCTCCGATCGCCCCAACCCAGAATCCGCTTATGAGAGTTCCGAGCATGGTGGCCCAAGTATCACCCCAGAGGGGGAGTTTCAGGACCTCGACGACCACTCCTCCAGCATAGTTCAGCGCCGCTATCGCCGGAATCATGACGGCGGCCACAACCTTAGCTCCGGTTGGAACAACCTTTTTCTCCCGAGCCTCTTCTCCCATAAGGATCAGATATTAAGTCATTAAATTCGTCTATAAAGGTTGCGTTATGCGCTCGAAAGAATTATAAGCGCGGGTCTTCACGAGAGTAGAGAGGTGATTAACTACGGCTCGAAAAGTTATCCTCGATATGGATCCAGGAATAGATGACGCGCTTGCGATACTGTTTGCGTGTCGTTCGCCCGAGCTTGAAATCCTTGGGATAAGCGTGGTGAGCGGGAACGTCCATGCGAGTAAGGGTGTGATAAATGCTCTTAGGGCCCTTGAGGTGGTTGGAAGACAGGATATACCCGTCTACATGGGTCAGACGAAGCCTCTGCTGAGAAAACATGAACCCGCGGAAGAGTTTCACGGATCGGATGGACTCGGAGATGCCGGACTCCCCATGCCTTCCGGCAAGCCCAGGCCTGAGAAGGGGGTCAAGTTCATCATAGACACCATCATGAACTCGAAGCCTAAAGAGATAACTCTGATATCAACCGGGCCTTTAACGGATATAGCCTCGGCAATCCTACTCGAACCAGACATCGTCAAGAGGGTTGATAGGCTGATAATGATGGGCGGAGCTTATAACGTGACCCAATACGGGTTTGGAAACGCGACCCCAGTCTCCGAATATAACATCTATGTAGATCCCGAAGCGGCCAAGATAGTCTTCGAGTCGGGGATAGCCATAACCGCCGTCGGACTTGACGTCACGACGGATCCAAGCGCGGTTTTGACGAGAGAACATTATGATGAGCTCTCTAAGTTCGGCTCCAAGACCGCGAGGTTCGCAACAGCCATAACTAAGAAACTCATCGAGCACTTCGGGATCATTCAGCTCCACGACCCAATGGCCGTCGGCTTCGCCGTCGACGAGAGTCTATTCAAGGTCTCCCCATACAAGGTGATGGTGGTCACGGGCGACGGCGCTACGAGGGGGCAGACGATAGCCGAAAGGAGGATGTGGATCCCTGAAGCGGAGAGGAAACCTAACGCGGACATAGTCTGTTGGGTTGATGGCCCCAGATTCGTTAAGCTCTTCATGGACAGGATAAAGTAGAAGATGATCTGCAATCCCGAAGGAGATCGATTCCTAGATTAGCTCACAAGCTTCCAGAAATCCTCGAGGAACTTAGACTATAGAGGAAGCTGATCAGGCCGATAAGGAAAGTTTAACGATTAGGGGAGGTCGATCTTTATATATCCGCCGGATCATCGACCAAACGTGGATAAGAAGGCCGTCTTCATCGCCCACTGCTTCCTAAACCAGAACTCAAAGGCGTTAGGATTCGCTCAATATCGAGGAATATTCCGTCCATTGGTAGACTTCTTGATGGAGAAAGGATACGTTATCGAGCAACTCCCATGCCCAGAGATCTTACATATGGGGGTTAGGAGGTGGTGGTGTACAAAAGACCTCTACGACACCCCAGGATTCAGGAAGACCTGCATGAGGCTGGCTAAAGCCACCGTGGATTTGATGGAGCATTACTTGAACATGGGATATGATGTCGCCGTAATAGGTGTTGATGGAAGCCCATCATGCGGCATAAACCTAACTGGAAGAAATCCGTCTTGGGGTGGAAGACCTAGAGATGATGTTGGAGAGTATAGGATGGTCGAGGAGATGGGGGTCTGGATGGAGGAGTTGAGCTCCGAGATCGAGAGGAGGGGGTTAAAGCCGATCCCATTGATCGGGGTAAAGGAAGACGAGTTTAAGGCCGACATTGAGGAGGCGTTGAGAAAGCTGGAGATTAAGTTGAAGGGGTGATTGAGTTCATGGACAAGAGGAGCTGTAAGGTGTTCGTCATCCCAGACTACGTGATTAACCCCCAAAGGTACCACAATCTACCACAAAGCAGCATCATCTATGAATTGATAAAGGAGTCTGGATACGGCGTGATCAAGCTTCCACCTCAGGAGATCTCTGAGGAGAGCGCTGAGCCATGGATAGATATGGCCACAGACATGATAGAAGAGTACTTGAAGAGAAGATATCTGGTTGCGGTTATCGAGATAGATCATCCAAAGATGAGGACGTGGATCAAGGAACTCATGGAGATGCTTGAAAAGAGGCGAGCCCCAAAACCGAAGTTGATTAAGATCTCGAGAACAGAGCTGGAAAGAGCGGAGAAGATCTTGGAGAGAATCAAAACGATATCTTAAAGCGATACTTTAATATGCAAAGTAGACTTTAATTATATTGCAGCTCATGGAGGGAGGAGATCCTTGCATATCAAGGTAGATGATCTAATCCCAGAATGGGCTAAAAACTTCTATGGTAAGAGGTTAAGGAGCTTGGAAGAGCTGTTCGGAGTTGATAAGCCGATTATAGGAATGGTTCATCTGATACCGCTTCCCGGAGCGCCGGCATACGAGGGGTGGAGCATGGATGACGTAATCGAATACGCCTTGAGGGATGCGAGAATCCTCGTCGAGAATGGGGTTAATGGGCTGATAGTTGAGAACATGTGGGATCTACCATACTATGCGAGTAGGAGGATTCCGCCCGAGGAGATCGCGGCGCACGCAGTTGCGGCGCGGGAGATAGCTAAATCATTTGATGTACCGGTTGGAATAACATCCATTCATAATGGTGGTAGGATAGCCCTCGGAATAGCCAAGGCCGCTGGAGCGAAGTTTATTCGAGTATGCCTCTACACCGGGGCATTAATCTGGGATACGGGGGAGATCGATAGCGGGAATGCCGCAGACCTAATGAGGTTGAGAAAAGCTCTCTACGCGGAGGACATAAAGTTCTTCGCGGACATCTATAAGAAGCACGCCGTCATGCTCTCTGGAATAGATCCCGAGACCCACGCGATCTGGACCGACTTCTATCTCGCCGACGCGTTGATCGTAACGGGTAGGATGACTGGGTTCGCGCCCGACGTAGATTTGGTTAAGAGGGTTAAGGAGGTGGTTGGGGAGACCCCGGTCATAATTGGGAGCGGATTGACCGCCGAGAACGCCGAGAAGTTGTTGAGGTATGCCGATGGAGCGATAGTGGGAACGTATTTCAAGGTTAAGGGGATAACCCAAAACCCGGTCGATCCGGCTAGGGTTAAGAGGTTGATGGAGAAGGTCAAAGAGGTTAGAGCTCATGGATAAAAGCATCGACGTAGCCGTCATAGGAGACATAAACGTCGACCTAATCTTCCTAGTAGACTACTTCCCGAGCAGAGGAGGAAATTGCGTGGCTAAAAGGGTTGAGAAGAGGTTTGGAGGGGTTGGTGGAAACCGCGCAGCAGCCCTAGCTAGACTAGGACTAAGCGTCGCCTTGATAGGAGCTGTTGGAGGAGATGAGTTCGGCAAGGAGGCTTTAAAAGAGCTGAAAGAGTATGGGGTCGATATAGACCACGTCAAAGTACTGAGAGATCAACTCACAGGATTAATGATAGTCGCCGTGGACCGCGAGGCGGAGAGGACGATAATAGGGTCGCGTGAATCGAACTCTAAGCTGAGAATAGGTGAGGAAGATCTGAGGCTGGTCGAGGGAGCGAAGCACCTCCACGTCGCGGGATATCAGATGCTTAATGAGAAATCTGAAGACATATTGAGGATAATCAAACACGCTCGTAAGCTCGGAGTCTCAACGAGCATGGACGTGGAGGGGGTGGCGGATCTAAACCATGAAACCGTAAAGAGGCTTAAGGGAATCTTAACCTATGTGATGGGGAATGAGGATGAAGCAAAGGCTCTTGTAGGAGTCGAGGAATCCGAGGAAAAGCTCGCCGAGAAACTCCTCCAAGAGTTTAAGGCGGATGTAGCGGTCGTCAAGCTCGGGGAGAAGGGATGCGCGGTAGCCGATCGCCGTCAGTCCGCTCTAGTTCCGGGCTTCAAGGTCGATGTTGTCGACACCACGGGAGCCGGAGACGCGTTTAACGCGGGATTCATCTATGGTACACTTAAGGGTTTAAGCCCCGTCGAGGCGGCGAGGCTGGCGAATGCTGTGGGAGCGTATAAGTGCACAAAGCTTGGGGCGAAGAATTATCCAACCATAGATGAGTTAGTAAGGAGATTTCCAAGCCTGAAGGGTCTGAGGTTTAAGCCTTGAGTATTAAGGATGATTTCAAAGCCGTTGGACAGCACCTAAATTGGGGAGGAAAGATGAGGTCTTTGATTTGTTGAGCAATTCTACAAGGGGCTTAGAGAGGGGTGCATCTACCTAGAAGAGGGCTAAAATAGCATTACACGCTTAACTCTGTGGAAGATCTGCCGTGAACAACGAACGCTTAAAGATACCTTGCCCAAGATGCGGAGCCTACACAAGGATCGATAGGATCTTCTGCCTCCGTTGCCGCCATAGGGTGATCCCATTAACCCGATACGATTTAGCTATTGAAGACTTCATCTATCCTCCAGATAGGGATGGGATCGAGTCCATCAAAGACCTTGAACCCCTTCCTCAGATCGTAAAGCATCTCTTGATCGAGAGGAGGCTGGATTACCTAAGGTCTCAGCTGGCTGGGAGGTCGATTAGGATTAAGCCCCTCTCAAGCCTAGGCTCGATGATAAGGAGATGCGGGATAATGTTGGGGTTGAGGGTTCTCCCAGAATCCTTCATAATTAACTCAGACACGCCTCAAGCATTCACATTTGGAACGGATGAAGAGCCCGTGCTCGTGATAAGTTCATCCATGCTCGAGATTATGAATGAGAGGGAGCTTGAGGCGGTTATAGGCCATGAGCTTGGCCACGTGAAGAGCGGGCACCTAGTATATCACACCCTGGCGGAGCTTCTGGTTCGGGGAGCTTCACTCTCACTATCCATAATGGGTTTAGACGCGGTTGCGGAGCCCCTTAGGCTCCTTCTGCTCGCATGGCATAGGGACTCCGAGATCTCCGCGGATAGGGCAAGCCTCTTAGTGGCCAACGATCTGGACGTGATTAAGTCCATGTTCTCCAAGTTCATAAGACATTCTGAGGAGGGTTTTGAGGGAATCCTAGACTCGATCTCGGAGCTATTCAAGACGCATCCAACCTATCTGAACAGGATTAGGAAGCTCGAGGAATTCTATAATGGCGTGGAGTTCAAGAGAGCTAGAGAGAAGATCGAGAAGAGGATCATGTTATTGAAGGCGATAAGCCCGATATGTAGATTCTGTGGGGCGAGGAAGCCCCTTCTAAGCCTCTTCTGTCCATCATGTGGGAGAAGTCAGGTCTGAATCGAGATCACTTCCTAGATGAATTCTAAAAGCATTCTTAAGAGATTCTTCAATCCCAAAACCTTCCCAGTCTCCTTTATGATATACCTCAATATCCTCGCCCAGCCCTCAGAACTCATCTTAACCTTGTCACGGTATCCGCATTCACATCTCTCGTAGTCGAGTCCCCTGACTATCACAACGGGAATTCCTCGGGCCGTCTGCCTCATCATCAAGGCGGCGGCTGAGCATATCTCGTGAACTATCGCATCGACTCCCCCAAACTTAGGCTTGCCATATAGATCTGGCTCCCCGAATCCTCGCTCAACAGGCTCTATCCCATAGGATCCTCTGGCGAAGTCGAGTGAGCCCGTTAAGAAGACCTCCGTATCCGAGATTACGACCGCAACATCCTTGCCGGTCAATTCCCTAATTCTATCCCTTATGGCCTTGGCCACCCCGTCCAAGTCTCTGGGAGGTATAGATATCACTCCTAGTGGATGGTTTGAGGAGTCGAGGCCCGCGTCGGTCCAGAGGCTTCCATCGCGGATCACGAGGAAGAGCGTCGGATACTTCTCCAAGCATCGCCTAACATTCTCAGGATTCTTGGAGTATGCGTATAGATCTATCAGCTTCTCGTCGGCGATCCTCTTAACCGGAATAGCTGCCACAATATCGTCGCTCTCCCTCAGAACCAGCTCGACGAACCTCGGATCGCATCCGGCCCTAGACGCCATCCTCACCGCCCTCCTTGAAGGCTTCACCTCATCTAGTCTAACGAGCAGTCCTAGAGCCTTCGAGACTATCTTGCATGTGATCACTATGATGTCCCCATCCTCTATCTCCAATCCCTGCCTCCTAGCGGAATCGACTATGACCTCGGCCAGATCGCATCTTCCCTCGATGATCGGTAACTTGACACCGTAGATGGTTATGGGCTTCATCTGAATATCACGTCAGATAATCGGCTGCGGGAAAATAAAATCCTTAAACGCGGAATTATGCGGCTCATATTTTGAAATTAGTCATGACCTTAATCGGTCAATAGCGCTTCCTACGAGTTTTTCACGCAGGATTGTGGATAAAACTTAAGCTGGAAAAGATAGGCCCTAATTCTTAAATAGCCTAGAGATTCTCAATTGACATGCTCCCCTTCGAGGTTGCTCAAAACATCCCCGGATATGTGAAACTCGATGATGGAACGGAATTAGTAGTGAGGGTTGTGATAGGGATGATTGACGAATTAGAGAGGACGCCGGTCGGATTGTCATTAGGTGTAGGCCACCAAGTTATAGTTTCAGCATCCTCCCCTCCCAACCTAAAGGAAAAGGTCAAAGATAAGCCCTATCCTGCACAGAGGGAGCATTTAAAGAGGTTAGATATATGGTACGAAGTGAAAATTTTGAAAGTAAAGAAGGCTTTAGAGGAGGTAATTTACACAGGGTCTGATGGAAAGAAGTATAAGGTTCTTATCGAGATAGAGCCAACGATAGTCAGTAGAACTCTTGAATACAAGGACGGCAGGGGGAACCCAATTTATCACGTCCGTTGGGGAACCAGAACCACGATAAGTCTTGTAAAGTGATGGAGGAGATGCTATGGGATGCAATACAAGTCCTACCAAACACGCTTACGTGAGATTCATTTATAGAGAAGTCGGTAAGTATTTGGAATTTAAGGAACTCCTGAAAAGCGTGGATCATTTATATCAAGCTGGGAACGTAGAGGAGGATGGACGTGGTCCTGAAGGTCCAAGGTATAAAGTCAGGATTTTACTTCCACGTCGTAGAAGGGCGGTAATCATTATAGAAAGAACTTCAGAATGTCACTTGAAGGTCATAACGATGTGGCTTGAATAATCCTCCTCATACCCTCTAATATCTCCGAATTTGTCGGCAAGACTTCTATCCCTACAACCCTCCCCCCCTCATCTATATCGAACAACGCCTTAAGCACGACTTCAATAGTCTTTTTGACCTTACCATGGCCGAGCCTAAAGTATATTGCGCCGGCGTCAGGGTCGAAAGTATAGGCACTCACATACTCTGTAAGTTCAACTCCCTCTATCATGAAGATCACATCGTGCTTACTCCCTTTTGGGGGTAGGGTATCGGAAGAATCACGCGGGTTTATCAAGACAATAGCCTCGGTCATCAATTCATCTACAAACCACATAGTATATAACCTTGTATGCTATTGCGCCTGCTCTTCACATAACCCCGCATGAGGCCGGCCAAGATCTTGTATATAACGCTAGCTGAAAAGTTCCGTAGAAAAATAACTTTGGGTAATAGATGGTCAGCCTGCCCGTCGGGTATCATGGCTCAACTTGGACGTTGCTCATCATCCCATCCATAACCAATTTCTTCACGTTATTAAGGATGTCTCAAAGGTTATGAGCATCTAGGCCGTCCTAACGTCGATGGGGAGCGGCCGCCTCCAAGGGCTTCTGAGGGATCTGCGGAAGGTGTTGATGGAGGATGGGGTTAGGAGGATCGTCGAGGCCAGGATTAAGGGGTTTGAATCGCTTAGAAATTCCTCGAGAGTAGATCTGTTTAGGGAGATATGCTTCTGCATCTTGGCCGCAAACTTCAGCGCCGAGAGGGCCTTAAGGATAATCGATGAGATCGGGGACGATCTTCTAAAGCTCTCCGAGGAAGAGTTGGCCGAAACCCTTAGAAGGCTTGGCCACAGGTTTCCAAGCTCTAGGGCGAGATATATAGTCGATGCAAGGAAGAGTTTGGACAAGCTGGTCGAGATCCTCAAAACGGTCGACGACGAGTTTATGATTAGGGAGTGGTTGGTGAGGAACGTTAAGGGAGTTGGTTATAAGGAGGCAAGCCACTTCCTCAGGAACATAGGGTTCAAGAACCTCTCAATAATAGACTTCCACATAATAGACCTGCTCGCGAGATACGGCCTGATCAGGAGGCCGAGATCCCTGACGCGGAGGAGGTATCTTGAGATAGAGGGGCTTCTCAGGAGGATCTCGGAGGAGCTTGGGATAAGCTTGGCCGAGCTAGATCTATATCTATGGTATATGGAGACCGGAAAGATCTTGAAATGATCGGAGCCTAATTCCCTCAATTCTCAGAAGTCTCCTCTTGATCTCAACTCCATATCTAAATCCCCCGATACCACCGTTCTTCCTAACGACTCTATGGCATGGGATTATCAGGGCTACCGGATTCCTCCTTAAAGCGCTTCCAACGGCTCTCGCCGCCCCCCTCCTACCGATGTTCCTCGCAACCCACTCATAGCTCCTAACTTCTCCATATGGTATCTCCCTGACCTTCATCCAAGTTCGTAGCTGGAACTCGGTTCCGTTTAAGATGATCGGGTAGTCGAGCTCGGTTCTCCGACCCGAGAAATATCTCTCCAACAGCTCGGTCAAGTCCCTAAACTCGTCGATATTTTGAGGGATCTCCCCAAACCTCACCCTAACCTCCTCCACGAACTCCTCAGGATCTCGGTAGAATCCCAGGTGGATCAGCCCCTCAGCCGATCCGACGAACCCCACGACCGCGAACGGGGCGGCATAGTAGCCATAGTAGGTCTTCAAGCCCCTCAAATCATCGCATGAAAGGGATTAAAAATTAATATTTCGAGTGAGAGTAGATTTGACATGCGCGGGCCATATCATATCCTAGCCAAGCCCGAGCAGATAGCGGAGAAGGTGATAGCTGTTGGAGATCCGGCGAGGGCCGAGCACATCTCCACGATCCTCAAGGACGCCGAACTCGTAAACACGAATAGGGGGTTCCCGGTCTATACGGGGGAATTTGACGGAGAGGTTGTGACGGTCGCCTGCCATGGGATAGGCGGCCCATCATCCTCAATAGTCTTCGAGGAGCTTAGAATGCTTGGAGCCGAGATAATCGTCAGGCTCGGGACGGCTGGAGCCATCCTAGAGGATATGGAGCCCGGGGAGTTCCTGATACCGGATTCAGCCTCATGCTCCTCAACCTATGGAGCCCTCTCAACTTACGCCCCCGGAGTCCACTTACCCCTCGCGCCAAACTATGAGGTTATGGAGGCCATAGTCCAGGAGGCCAGGAGGGCTGGATTGAGGTTTAGGGTCGGGGCGGTGGTCTCGAACGACGCCTTCTACGCCGAGGACCCGCACTTCGTTAAGAAGTGGAGGGGGTATGGGGTCATAGCGATCGAGATGGAGTGCGCGGCCCTCTTCGGACTCGCAAGACTCAGGGGATTCAGGTCCGCGGCGGTCCTGATAATAAGCAATAATATCGTCAGAGAGACCCCCATGCTCCTAGCGCATCAGCTCAGGGATAGGGTGGAGGAGGCGGCGAAGATAATCCTAAACGCCTTCAAGAAACTGTAAGCTAAGGGCTTAAGTGATGTTAAATCAGAACTCAGATGAGATCTCTGACCCATCATCATCCCGGTTTGGTCAGATGTTCCGACGATCTTCACAGCTCAGCACAAGATAATGTTGGGTGGCTGAATATATGTTTACCCTGCGACGATGTTATGCATCGCTATCAGATCTCTCTTGAAGGGCTTCAGCCTCTCGGGGATCTCGGCCTTTATCGGGGATCTGAGCGATAATCCCCTCTCCTTCTTCATCCTCCAGATCCTGGAGTTGAACTCGACTATATCCTCCGTGTATTTCGTGTAGGTCGTCCTCCATCTCACCCTAGGAAACTCTTGGACGTGTATGCTCCTCTTCGAGTACAGTCTCCTCCAGATCTCATCGGTCATGAACGGGATTATCGGAGCCGATAGGAGTAGGATCGTCCTCAAGACCTCGTGGAGGGTGAACCAGGCGGCCCTCTGCTCCTCCCGACCGAATCCGGATCCATAGGCCCTAGGCTTACACATCTCGATATAGTGGTCTGCGAAGAGGTTCCAGGTGAAGTCTCTTATCGTGGTCGCCGGAATGAAGAAGTTGTAGTCCTTGTAGCCCTCTAGGCATCTCCTGGCCATCAGGGTTAGCTCCCCCAAGATCCACCTATCGGTCGGGGTTAGCTTAGCCCTCCTAGGCTTCGGGAAGCTTGAGACATATCTGGCGATGTTCCAGAGCTTCGTCAAGAACTTACCGGCGCTCGCTATCCTCTGCTCCGAGATCCTGAAATCCTCTCCCAGGCTCGCCTCCTGAGCGCTCCAAAACCTGAAGATGTCGGCCCCATACTTCTTTAAGATCGGGATCGGGTCTATGACGTTCCCCCTACTCTTACTCATCTTAATCCCCCTCTCATCCAATCCGGTCCCACTAATCCAAACCTCCCTGAATGGGGGCTTACCCGTCAGTAGATAGCATCTTAGGATCGTGTAGTAGAGCCACGTTCTAACGATGTCCTTGCCCTGGGGCCTTATCCCGGTCGGATAGGTTGCCTTAAAGAACCTCTCATCCCGCATATACCTGGTTATGAAGAGGGGGGAGATGCTGGAATCCATCCAAGTATCGAACGTCCTAGTCTCCCCCACGAACTCCGTATGGCCGCACTTCTTACACCTATCGAATGGAGGCTTCTCGGCCCAAGGCCTATAATACTTTCCCGGAGGCGGGACGTGGGGCTCGCCGCACCTAGCGCAGTACCAGATCGGGATCTCGGTTGCATAGTATCTCCTCCTGCTTATCGGCCAATCTATTCTGAGCGAGTTTATCCAGTCGAGTAGGAGTCTCTTATGATGCCTTGGATGGAACTTCATCTTATCCGAGAGCTTGACCAGCTCCTCCGCGAAGTCGAGCTGCCTCAGATAGTATTCTTGCATCGGTATTATCTCTATCGGCGTCTTGCTCCTCTCGCAGATCGGGGTTCGGTGAACTATGTCCTCCACCTTCACCACGAGCCCCATCTCCTCCAAATCCTTTATGATGGCCTCCCTCGCCTCCTCAACCTTCATCCCGGCATACTTTCCAGCCTCCCCGGTCATCCTACCATCAAGCCCTATCATCACCTTCTCCTTCAAACCAAGCTCCCTGAAGAGGAGGACATCCGTATAATCACCATAACTACAGACCATCACGGCGCCGGTCCCGAACTCGGGCTTAGCGGCTGGATGCGGGATTATCTCGACGACCTGGCCATAGATCGGGACTATCACATGCTTTCCATGTAGATGGGTGTATCTCTCATCCCTCGGATTCACCAAGACGGCTTGACAAGCCCCAAGGAGTTCGGGCCTGGTCGTCGCTATGATAAGGTCTCCCGGAGAATCTTTCAGTTTGAACTTGATGTACACCAGCTTCGCGGGCCTCTCCTCATACACCACCTCGGCGTCCGCGATCGTCGTCCCACACTCCCAGCAATAGTTGTTCGGCCTTGTGGCCGTGTAGATCAATCCCCTGTTCCAGAGCTCTATGAAGGTCGCCTGAGTTAGCCTCCTATACTCCTCGGAGTCCGTCCGATAATAGTTCTCGAAGTCCCCGCTGAGCCCCATCCTCTTCATTATCCAGATCATCTCTTTCTCGAGGTCGTCTAGGGCGTGGCTACATAGCTCGATGAACCTCTCCCTCGAAACCTCCCTGATCGAGACCCCGTACATCTTCTCGGTGTAGAGCTCGACCGGCAGCCCATTCCTATCTATCCCTATCGGGAAATACACCTCGTATCCGAGCATCCTACTCGTC
>Ga0190308_1000098_pt1 | contig 28763 bp, 24 predicted proteins | sample 48700756_MG_FD_165050 | JGI IMG/M metagenome (GOLD analysis project Ga0190308, IMG submission 165050) | Hydrothermal vent sediment bacterial communities from Southern Trench, Guaymas Basin, Mexico - 4870-07-5-6_MG | ecosystem: Environmental > Aquatic > Marine > Hydrothermal vents > Sediment ...
AAGAAAAAGTATTTAAAGTAGATAGAGCTACGGTAGCACTTGATACTTTAGGTTCTCTTGGAACTGGGTTTGGTACTACTATAACTAAAGAAAATTTTTCAGATTTTATGGAAAAAGTACCGGTTGCTGCTAAAGATGAAGGTAATAAATTATTATTTTCTAATCAAAATATAGAATCAAATACTAAAGATACCAGTATCACTTTACAAAATATTTTAGAGTCTATGGGTACTGCTACATCGGTAGAATCGGTTATGTCGAACTTTGTAAAATCATTACAACTATCTAAGTCTGGCGGTATTGGAGCAATGTCAGTAGAAAAATCAACCCTGATAGCTATGGAAAAGGTATCTAGAATTCGTGATAAGGCATTAGAAAAAGGAGATCAACAGGATACTGTTATCGCAGCAAATAGAAGCCTTGATAAGCTATCCTCATTTTTAGTTGGTAGAAAAGGTATAGCTAAAGCAACTAGACAAGTTATTGGGTTTAATCCTGATACGCAATATGGTGTTCTTTCTGGAAAAAAACATGTAAATGTTAGAGAGATGCAACAAAGAGCCTTAATGGGTATGGATCAAGAAGTTTTGTTGGAAAAAATGAATAAGTTATCTCCAAAAGCACCAAAAAGATGGAAGCCATGGCAAGATTCTTCGGAAACGAGATTAGAAATACAGCCAGAATATAAGAGACTAATGAGGATAAAAGAGGAAGGTAAGGTTAAAGAACCTTTAATAACCTCTAAAAATTTATTAGGAGGGGCAACAGCAGCGGCAGTCTACTCCTCTATGAAGGTTGGAGGAACTAATAAGGTAATTAGAGAATTGGACTCTAGAATAGCAGCTCTAAATGTACAAATTTCTGATTCTATTAAAAAAGGTAAGTCACCAGTTGTTGTATCTGAACTAAGATTAGAACAAAAAAAGTTTCGTGTAGACAGATCAAAAGCACAAAAAGAAGTTGATTTCTATAACATAGTAAAAAAATTAGCTGTAATGGGGGATGTTGCTGTGTTGTTTGGCAAGTCACTTGATTTATCTGAAAAACAAATAAGTAAATTAGGGTTAACAACATTAGGGTTAGCCGGCGCATATGAGATAGCTAGTAGAGTAGTAGGTACTGATATACCACAAAGTGCTAAAAAGTTTATAAAAGTTGTAGGTAAAGAGGGTGGAAAAATCTTTAGTAACGAAAAGATAGATTTCGGATCTTTAAAAGATGCCGGTAAGGAAATGAAAAATGAATATAAAGACAGAGCAAAGGAGTCATTAAAAGGGTTTAAGCAAACAGGTACTTATGATGAAAGCTCCTTATTAAATGAGTTAAAACAACAAACAAGTGCATTAAAAAGTTATAGGATGAATGATAATAAATTATATAGTAAATATGATTCTTTATTACAAAACCAAATAAAAGAAAGAGACGTATTAACAGATAAGTACGGTCCAGGAGCAGTTGAGTCAGGGGATTATAAAGATCTACTTAAACACCAGAGAGTTGTTGTTGATAATCTTTTTAAAGGTATAGATATAGATATAAAAAATAAAGTTATAGGAGATCATCCATTTTTTGCTACTATGGGTAGGCAGGATCGTAAAGTTACAGGAGAAGGGTCTACTTTAACAGGGGGTTTAAAAGAGGTATACGGCGGTGGTGAGGCAAAACGTATAGCAGCAGTTTATGCTTCTATAGGTGCTACTAATTATGTATTTAAAAAAGGTGAGGCCGATAGGAGAATAAAAGATCTTACAAATGTTGCTGAGGAGCAGTCACATTTATTATATAAATTGGTAAGAAGCAACCCTGAAATTATTGATAGTTTAATAACGGATTTAAGTAAAGACGAAGAAAAAAGTAGAAAAACAGTGCCAATGGAAGATAGGTCGGTAATATTTGATGTTGGAAAGAGAAAAGAAGAGTCAGTAAAAATAATTGATGAAGAAAAAAGAGCGGCTATAGAAATAGTAAAACAGAAACAGGCAGAACTTATAATTGCTAAATCTATTTTACAGATAGCACATTTAACAGAAGCAACTTTAAAAAAGTCATTAGTATCATTTGCTTTAGACAGAGTAAAATCACAAAAAAGTTTAGGTATTGAAAGTAAATACAATGCGTCAGCAATTTTAAATAAAGGGTTGGTGGGGTATCGAGGGGATGTTGATGGTGTAAAACAAGATAAAGATTTGTCTGTACAACAACGTGTATATAAATCAGCGTCCAACAGTTATAGAGGTAGTTTAGATACTTATTCTACAGCTTTATCACAAATACCTGATAGAATAAATGAATTGAAACAGCTATCTAGTGCTATTCAGGATGAAGAATTAAAATTAGCAACGGCGGGAGATGATAAGGTAGCTAAATCTACAGCAGAAGATGCTTTAAAAAAATATAATTTTATACTTAAAAAACAAAGTGGTATTTTCGAAGAATTAATTCCAAAAATAAATAAATTTGGAAAAATAAAATTAGTTATTGATACTTTTTCTGCCTCCATGCAAAGACTTAAGGATTCTATAGAAGAAGTAGATGTACAAAACGCAGTAAGTTCCATAAAAGGAATGCAAAAATATAAAGATGGTATGGATACGTTATTTGGTGGATCACACCCATTAGCAGGAGTCGCTGTATCCCCTGAGATGGAACGTATAGGTGCCAAGAGTGGTATGGATTTAGTTCATATGAAGTCTACAAAGTATGATCTTGAAGAGGCTAGAATAAAAGATCAAATGCGGAGTGCTTCAGGAAATCAATTAGGAAATCTTAGACGGCAGTTGTTAGATTTACCGGTGTCTCAAAAAAGAGATTTAAAATCTAGAGAACAGTTGCGAGAAAATGAAAGTTTAAAAAGGGAAACTGGGCCTTATGAATCAGCAGTTACAGATTTGCAAAGAGTTTTAACTATACCTGATTTAGACAAAGGAACTTCTAAACAAGTAAAACAGTTACAAAATAGTTTTGTTAAAGTTTTAAATGAAGCAAGAGAAGTAACATACATAGATGATCAACCATATTATAAAGGAATTTCAGAAGAAAAAAAAGGAATGCTCCAAAGTAGTTCTGATGTAATACAAAACGCATTAGAAAAGTCTTCAACTTTTAAAATGAAAGAGATGGAAAATTCTGTAACTAATCCAATAACAGATGAGTTAGTTATAATCCAAGGTATATTAAATGATATGTCTAAAGAGTCTAAAGGGTCTTTTCTTGGGAATATAGTAAGAACAATGAGGAGTTGGGTTGAAGATGATCCAATTAGTAAGAAAAGCGGTGGCCATATAATTGGAGCTGGTGGGCCAAGAGCAGATAAAATACCTGCCTATTTAAGTAATGGGGAATATGTAATTAATACAAGGGCAGCTAAAAATTTTGGATATGGTAAATTAGAACATATTAATACCCATGGTGAGTTACCGACATTTGCTAATGGTGGTTTAGCTGGTAGATCACCAGGTGCTACGGAGAAAAATATTGGTATTACTGAGTTGATTAAGAGGCAGCAAGTAGACCAAATAGAAGATATAAATAGAGTAGCCAAATTTGGGAGTTTTACGCAAGGCAAAACTTCCGATTTTGACAACCCAAATATGCCTATAAACTCCAAGCCTATAGATAAGGCTATGAATTTAGGGTATAAAGTTGCTAAGGTGGGGATGACTGCAGGGCCTCTAGATCAGTTAATTTTGATGGCGGCAAAAAAAGTAGGAATGTCCGCACTTAAAAGATATGGATTACCTGCATTGCAATATATGGTGGAGAGTCCGAAATTAATGAGTTCGGTTTTGGGCGGATTAAAAAAAGGTATAAAGCCCACAAAGATGCTTATGTCTTATGTAAGTAAACGTCCAATATTAGGTAAAACATTAAAAAAGTCATCAAAAGTTGGTTACGACGCCTCTACATGGGCAACTGCGTATGTAAAGATGAATGAAGCGGAGAAGCTTTCAAAACTTGTTAATGGGGAATTTACTAATGATAAAACGTTAAATGGTTTTGGCAATGTACAACATTTTAATGATGGTGGAAGGCCTTTTAAAGCGACATCTAGTTTTTTAGAAGAATCTATAGAGATGTTAAAGAGAAAAAGATTAGAATCTGGCAGTAAAGATTCCAATATGATAGGAAAAAGTACAAAAATGGGGATGCTTGCCGCGGCCGAACTTATTAACAGGGTTGTTAAATCCCCAATAGATGTACTATCTGGTATTGAGGGTGTAAGTTCTTATATTGGTGACAAATTTGTGGTTGGTGGGACGAAACAAGGTTTTAAAGATGTTTTTAGTGATGTTAAAAGTGCTGGTAAAACCGGGGCAGAACTTGCAAAAACTTTAACAACTAAAGAAGGTTTAAAAAGTGCTTGGGGGGCAGGTAAATCAGCATTAGGGGATGAGCTTTCATCTGGAGGACTCGGATTAACTACAACACTCTTGGAAGCAGTTTCTGGTGTTGGGGTAGCTAAATATGGAAAGTTAGGTAAATTAGGTAATAAAAGGGTAAATTTTTTAGGGTCGGGCAAAAAAGATATACCAACAAAACTTACAGATCAGGACCGTATGATAAGTAAATTATTTTTAGAAGGGAAAGAAAAATTTGGATTACAATCTAATTCCAAAGTAATTCAAGATATAAATAAAGCAATTGATCCAAAAGATATATTAAATATTATTCAAGATGCTAACCCGGATATGAAGTTACAAAATATAGGAGTAGATATAGATAAGTTTGATTTATTAGCAACTAAATCTTGGGCTAGTTCACAGCAGAAGTTTTTAGAGGCGTATCCAGATTTAAATATGGATTCATTTGGTATATTTAATAGTAAAAAATTTAAAAGTTTAACTGGAAAGAAAGTAGGTGGGCACGGAGTACACCTTTCTTATAAAAATAAACCTTCAAAAATGTTTGTAAATGAAAATATGTTGAGTAGCCCAGATAGGTTTATTAAAAGTGTAAGGCAGTCAGTAAAAAGTGGTAAATTTAATAAGCAAGCTCTTAAGGACCCGATGGCATATGTAGTAGAACATGAGGGAGGTCATGCTATTCAGGATACTGTAATAAAAAATAGACCTACATCTATACAGAATTCCTTTATTAAAAATAAATTTAATTCTTTTAAAAATATAGATGGTTATTCAAAAAATAGTATAAAAGAAAAATTTGCTGAATATCAAGCAGCTTCTAGATTGGGTGCTAAAGGGGTAGAATTTGATGAATTTAGAACCTTATTTTCTAAGACTGGTTTTGCTCAAAATTTTAATACCGGTGGTGAAATTAAAGATGATGAGTGGAAGAAGTTTTGTAATAATATACGCACAACGACTGATGCAGAAGAAACAAAACATTTCAGTAATATTTTAGTTGGAGAAAATAAATTAAAAGATAGAGGATATGGAAATGATTCAGATTATAAAAAAAGATGGGGACAAGCAACCGCTTATGACGTTCAACAAAGAATAGCAGCACAGTATAAGGAATTGTCTGAGGAAGAAAAGAAGAAAAGTTCATTTATGGGTGTACATCCAAAATTTAATACAGAAATATATAAAACATCTCAGATTAAGCAAGAACAGTTTAAACAAGGATTAGAAGAAAAAAGAAATAGACCTATACCTAAGAAGCACCAATTAAAAATGGATTTAAGAGGATCAGAAAAATTTAAAAAGGATTACGCATCACAAAAAATACAAACTTTGACTGATATGGGACAGGGGTTTAAAAAGGTAGACTATGGAAAAATAATGTTGGAAGGTAGCCAAAGTAAAATAAGTTCTACATTAGGGGATGTATCTGGTAAAATTGTTAAAGCAAGAAAAAATTTAGATTTTGTAAATAATAATATAGGATTACTTAATTTTACAGATAAACAAAAAAAATTATATGATAAAAGGTATGATATACAAAAAAATGTGTTAAATAGTTATATAGAAAAATTAGCTGGTGGTACAGTGGCTTCACGAGTTAAATTTGATTCAAGAAAGGAAAAAGAAGATACGGAAAAAAAATTAGCAATGGCTTTAAAAGAAGATAAATCTGGTACTTTTTATAGTCTACAATTGAAAATAAGACAAGAACAGGAAAAAAAATCTACCGGGTTAAAAAATCCATTTAATGCTTTTAGAGAAAGTCCAGAAAAGTATATAGAATTAAAAAAAGCTATAGAGAATAAAGACAGAAAAAAAATTAAAGAAGTTACTAAATTTTTTAAAAGTAGTGATGACACAATAAAATACATGCCACAGACAGGTAAACCTAAAAAGTCTGATCATGTAAGTAACTTAGCAATGACAGGCGAACCGAAATTTAATTTTAAAAAATGGTTTAAAAATGTATTTTTATCCAATAAAGATAGTAGCTCCGTATCTAAAACTGGAGTTAGTGATGAGCTACGTGAAACTATACTGAAAGGAATGACCAATTTTAATAATGAAAATGGTTCAAGGCAGGTTCTTCATAACGGGGGGATTGTTCATCAGACTGGTACAATATTTGCAGAAAAGGGAGAACGTGTTTTACCTAAAGGGTTTGCTGATGGTGGTCAGGTTATGGATGGTTTAAAGATACAGACCATGACGGCGCAAAAAATAACATTAGATGCGGATGATTTTTTAACTAAATTAGAAAAATTAACTTTGAAGATTGATGATACACCATTAAAAATAGCAACCGATAAACCAGTACCAATTGATTTAAGTACCCCTATAAAGATAGAAGACAAAATTTTAAAGGTTGAAGCGTCTCAAATAAAAGTTGAAAAACCAGATTGGAAAATTTCAGTTGATTTAAGTAACCCTATAAAGATAGAAGATAAAGTTTTAAAAGTAGAAAAATCAACAGTAGTAGTTGAACAACCAACTTGGAAAATACCAGTTGAAGAATTGACTACATCTATGAAGGTGGAAGTTACCAAGCCCGCTTGGAAAATAGATGTTGATATACCAAAAGATGTTGTTAAAGTTGATGTTAATATACCTACAGAAAAAATACAAGTTGATATATCTGATGCGGCTGTAAAATTAGCATCTACAATAAAACAAGCAATAGCAGATAGTAAAATTCAAGTTGAAAACTTAGGAAGTAATAATGCTGCTGGAGCGGATAGACTAGATGCTGTAGCAAAAGCAGTAAGTGACGTTAATAATAAGCTAATAACCTCGTTATCTACATTAAAAACAGAGTTTACAAATGAAATACAAGTATTAAATAGTAAATCAAGTAAGGATTTAGATATGATATCCATACAAAGTCGTATAAAAGAAGAGATAGGTCAAGAAATGAACAGTTATAAAACTACATCAAATGAATCTAAATCTTTAATTGATGAAATTAGGTCAAAAGTAGTAAGTTCAGAGCAGATAGCGGATCATAAATTTGATATTATAGATTCTAAAATAAATAGACTTTTAAATATTCAGAGTAGTAACCAATAAAAATTAGGAGCGCAATTATAAGTATTTGCGTATTGTTTTATGGCAGACATTAGTATTATAGAGAGTTGGGGAACTGAAGCAAATCCACAGAACGATTGTGCTCCTGATGACTTTTGGGCAACTTTTGGTGATGGTGGTGACTTTGAAGAGATAGAGTGTGATTTTAGTGGTAATTTAGCTACCGATGTTTTGAATTATTATGGAATAAGTACAAAAAATGTAAAAGGTAGAAATTTATCTAATTTAGATATTAAACAAATGGATGCGTTAACAGTTATTAAATTATCATTATTACATGAGTCAGTAGAACAAGACAGCTTGCTTGAATTATATATGAATGAAGATGGAGAGGTAGAATTTAAAGAAACTGGTGAGTATAGTGGCTCAATAACAGATATATACAGTACTATACAAACCATGAATTACAAAGAAGAGTGTGTTGGGGTGATGGTTACTGGTGGAAAACCTTTGACATATAGAAAGGAAATAGAATGGAAACCTATTTGGGGAAATACAAAATATATATTTGATACAGATCAAATGAATAATAGCGCTTGTGTTTCAGATGTTTTTAATCAATGGGTATCTATAGTATTTAATGACCCTCATTTAGACTCTGCTTTTGAGGATGGTATTGATAATTTATATGAGATAAATAAAGATAATCCATATGATAACATAATTGGTTACGCTTATTATTGTAATCCACCTAAGGACCTTCTGTCAGAGGATACAGATATAACTTTAGTAAAGGAATGTAGTATACCAATTTTGGTGCAAGACGGTGTAGATTCCCCAAAGGTTGGTGTATTGCAAAAGTTACCGGTAACCCCAGAAAATTTAGAAGATTCAAGTTGTTGGAGTTCTTTAGGGGTAGATGGAGATCCAAATCATGGTATTTCGGTTATAGTTCCTGAAAAATTTAGGTTTGAGTATTTAAAGAACACACAAATTGACAAATTTAAAAGTGTTTCAAAAGTATATATTATAGGACAAGAGATTAGTAAGTATGAAGTTTTGTCTAAATCAGAAGTGGATTCTATTTCCGACACTGTTTTAGATACACAATGTAAAATATACGTATCAATAGACGACACCTCTATTAAATCCTTTTTATTAGAGGAAGGCAAACACTATGTAACATCCTATAATGTTGATAGTAGTAAAATACAAATTGTATTCGCTGATAACTCATTAAGTTCAAATCCAGCCATTTTTGGGGACGATGTTGACTTTTATATAGAGCCAACTTGTGCATATGCTATAGAAAAAGGTATAGGTTGGGAGGCAGAGATACAGGATAATAGGTGCATATTACCAACGTCTAGAGATAGTGGAATTTTAGTACATCAAATATGGATGGTTATAGACATAGAATCTTGGGCAATAACTATACACGATAATGCTGGATTTGCAAAAGAAATTGCTAATGAATTAAAATTCGGTATATTACCTTTAGTGGAGGTAGATGAGCCTGCCCCTGTAGCTTTTAATGGGAGTTTATTAAATTTAACAGGTAGTATAAAAGACCATGATCCAACTACAGCGCAGAGTTTTGAAGATACTGAGTTTGAGAGTGCCTTAGAAGAAATGGCAGGCGGCGGTGGGTTAACACTAAATCTTTCCTTTTTAGATGAAAATGAGGTTGAAACTCTTTCAGATGTTTTATACGATTATATGAACAGTGGGGATGGTCAAGAAACTACGTATGTATGCGGTCCAAACTGTGAACCTAAATTAGGTGGAAAAGGCCCTAATGGTGGTATTGTTAATAGTATTACTTATTCATATAGTGATAGCAGTTCTTATACTATATCTGTAAATGAGGGCCAAAAAATACAAGCTGATTTTGCACAAATTTCAGGCGGCGCAACAATGAAAATTTCTGAAGAGGTGTCAGCCAAAGGCACCATTATAGAAGATATGGGCAATAATATACATTATAAAGTTAGAATAGATGGTTTTGGAGAAAGATTTGCGATGAATAGCAGTCCAGAAGTATTAAGAGTTGGAGATAAAGTTTCTTGCTCATTACATAATGTTCCGGTAGAGGCATAGGAGAAATTATATGGCAATAGAGATGGTAAAAATTAGAGCAAAGGTTAGTATCGGGTCTCTAAGTGTTGAAACTCCTTATATTTTATCTTTTAATGTTAATAAGTCACGTGGTGCTATATCGACTTTTTCTGCGTCATTAAAAATAAATGAATCAGAGATCTCTAATGATTTGTCTGGTAACTCTATAAAAATATCAGCGGGAGAAAACTCAGCAAGCACATTAATATTTACTGGGATGGTAAAAAAAGCATCTGTTGCACCTTGTTGGGATGACCCTGCATATGTAGTATTAAATATTTCTGGAGAAGATCAGTTATCTTCTTTAAGGGGAAAAAAATATACAAGAAGATGTAGAAGTACAAAAAGTTCGTGGGTAAGTATTACCGGTGTAACTAGAAGTGGGTTAAAAAATGGTAAATTTAAACCTGTTAGAGGGGAAATGTTTAGTATATCAAATTCAGATTTAGATGAAACTTCAAAGGTTATACGGTCACAAACAAGTGGTGCTGATAAGAAGCGGCTTGTTGATGCACCTACAGCAACAGATTCTTCTAAATCAATACCTTTAAAAGTAACATCAATTGTGGACGACAGTAGTAGTTTATTAGTATAACAAAGTAAGTGTATAGAAAAGGTGATTCCTATGTTAAATGATATGATATCGAATACTATTTATTTGAGATCTGGAATGTCAGTAAAAGTAAAACAGTTTAAAGGTGAGCATGACGGTGGTAGATTTGTATTGCACGGTAAACATGTTATTACTAAGGATGAAGTATTAGTACGTGGATTTGCAGTTGTAAATAGTTTAATTGGTACTATATCAATAGATGATTCAGATTTATCCGGTGTTATATACACACATAAAAAACCAGAAGAAAATGCTGTTTGGTTTTTTGCATTAACTGGAGAGAGAGGGGCTTTATTTATTTCGTCAGTTCCCATACATGACCATAGTTCGGTTCCTCAAGGGGGGCCTGCATTTGGAACGTATTTTTCAGAATATACATAAGAAGGTAAATTATGGCTGAAGATTGTTGTAGGTTAGTTGGTAATTTAAAATTAGAATTAGATGGTTGTATAATTTCGGTAAATGTTACTGGTAAAACCGATGTTAATGTTGCTTGTGGTGAACCATTGCCTGGGCCTACAGTTGGGTCTGTATCCATAACAGGATACGCATCTGATAAAGTGTTTGTTGGGTGTCCTGGTAGGGCTGGGGTAACTATACCATGGATTAGAAAATATGATTGTGAAGATAACAAGATTTATTTTATTTTTTCTGGCGAGGGGAATTCTTTTATAGAGGGTGATGTGAGTGAATTTGTAACTTTAAATCAAACATTAGATAGGGAGTATAATAGTATAAATGCTAGTTCGTCTAGTGGTCCTCAAAGTATCTATATGGAGACTATACATAAAGATGGATATGGGCTTACTTATGACGGTGATCCAATACCTTTTACCACAAGCCCAGAGGGGACAGTAATACCTAATTTTGGAGTTGGTGAGGGGGATATGTATTTACAAAATTTTAGTTTAGAAGCTAACCCTGGCAGTATACCGACGGTATCTTACTCTTTTGTATTTACAATAAGTGTATAAGGTTAGTGCATAGTAAACCTTTCATTACCAATTATTAACATATCTTAATAAACTAACCTTCTTAGTATAAGGAGGGTATAATTTATGTTTATTAACAGTAAAAAAGCAAGTAAGATATTAGGATTACATCCTAATACTTTGCGTAAAATGGCAAACGATAATAAAATTAAACACTATAAAACGGAATCAGGACAAAGGAGATACGACGTTGATGACTACCTTGAAACAAAAAACGAAATCAAAACAATTTGTTACTGCAGAGTTTCCAGTTACAAGCAAAAAGATGATCTGCAACGGCAAATTGAATTTATGTCCGAAAAGTTTCCAGGAGCAGAAATTGTCAAAGACATCGGAAGTGGGCTCAATTATAAGCGAAAAGGGTTGCAATCCATTCTTCGACGAGCAATGTCAGGAGAGACAATCAAGCTTGTTTCTGCCCATAAAGACAGAATTACAAGGTTTGGCATTGAACTCATCTCACTTGTTATCGAAGAAAATGGTGGAGAACTCGTGGTTCTCAACCAAGATACTTTATCCCAGGAATAAGAACTTACAGCAGACTTACTTAACATCTTACAAAACTTGCCCGGATTTAGTTATTATAAAAAGCAAGTCCGTGAGGCTTTATCCAACCAAGAATCAAATTAAACTCTTTAAGTTTTGGTTAAACTGTTCAAGATACGTTTATAATTGGACCATAGATTTTCTAAAATCTTGTATAGGATTTAATCCCAATTGGATGGGTGTTAAAAAATATGCTACAAAATTACTTCCTAAATGGACTAAAGTAATACCATTCCAAATTAAAGGAATTGCTATCAGAGATGCTCATAAAGCATTTTGGGCAGCTAAAGGCCATCCTAAATTTAGGAGTAGAAAAATACCCCTACAATCTTGTTACATACCTAAATCAGCTATTTCTGATAAAGGAGTTTATTCAAAAATATCTGGTAAGGGTTTAATTTTTAAAGAAGTTTTACCAGAACAACCTATGGACAGCAGATTAGTATTTCAATATAATCAATGGTTTTTGTCCGTACCCAGTAAATACACTAACTATGTAGCCGAGAACCAAGGATATGGAATTGTGGCTTTAGACCCTGGGATACGGACATTCCAAGCTTTTTATTCTGAAACAAGTGCTGGACATCTTGGGCAATATGATATTGGTAGAATTAATAGATTATGTTATTATTTAGATAATTTGATTTCAAGAACTTCTAAAATTTTTGGAAACAAAAAGAAACGAATGAAACTTGCTCAAGATAGAATTCGTTTGAAGATTTCAAATTTAGTTAAAGAGTTACACCATAAAGTAGCTCATTTTTTAGTAAATAACTTCGATGTAATATTATTACCGACTTTTGGTGTTAAACGGATGAGTAAAAAATCTAGTAAGTTAAGATCTAAAACCGTTCGTCAAATGCTAACTTGGTCACATTTTAAATTTAAAATGTTTTTGAAAAACAAGGCATTAGAGTTTGGGAAAACTGTTATAGAAGTTTGTGAAGCTTACACTTCTAGAACAGAAAGTTGGTCAGGTAAAATAGTAAATATCGGAGGGTCTAAAGTTATTGGCTCGGGCAAAATAAAGCTCGATCGCGATCTTAATGGAGCTAGAAATATCTTCGTAAGATCTTTGGGAGATTCACCCTCGCTGAAGAAAATGTTAACATCTTCGGTGTGCGTTGTTAATGATTGTTAACAAAAAAGAATCGGAGATAAATTATGGCAGAGGCGTCTTTTGAATCAGAACAGTATAGATTACGAGCGGGAACATCTATGCCAGTTAAAGGTGGAAAATTTAAATTACATACTTTTATGGGTGAAATTAGTAAAGTTGTTAATTATATGTGTACAGAAAATTTACCCAGTAGTACTGACTTTAGAGGTCAGGGCGGCGATTTAATGTCGGCTAGTTTTAATAGGCTTGCAGTTGAAGATGGGAAAATTTTTTCTGGGAAAAAAATCTACAGCCCAACATATGTAAATGAGAGGGATTAAATTCTAATGGCTGAATTTATAGATTGTACGTCTTTAAATATTAGTTATGATGTTATGGGTAGAGCAACAATTTCTTATGTGGTGGTTCATAATACACAAGAGTTTGTTACTTATAACTCTATCAGTGCTGGTGGACAAACGTTTGAAGGTTATATTGTAAGTGCGTCGTTGAATCAAATTCCTAACACCATAGGTTGGTATGAAACACATTGTACATTAGTATCAACAACTAATTAATAAATGGAAATTTAATGGCAAAAAAATTAAATATATATTTTATTCGCGCGGAATTTAAAAAAGAAAATTATGAACTTTTGACTGGAGATTACATTAATTCAGCACAAAAGTTAGACTATATTTGTCCAAAAGGACATAGACATAGTATTAGTTGGAATAATTGGAACCACCCTAAAAAATATAGGTGTCCTTATTGTTATGGTAATGCTAAATATACTATTGGTGATGTGAAAAATGCTTTTGAAAAAGAAAAATATATACTATTATCTAATATATATAATGGCATTAATGATAAAATGTTTTTTGTATGTCCAAAAGGCCATATTGGTTCTATTTCTTTTAATAGTTGGATACAGAAACACAGGTGTTTTAAATGTTCTTATGAACATAGATTTGATTCAATAAGAAAAAATATAAACGATATAGAAAAAAAATTTTATGATGAGGATTATATTTTATTGACAAAAGAATATATAAATTCAAATGGTAGACTTGATTATATTTGTAAAAGAGGACATAAACACCATACTACGTGGAGTTATTGGCAACAAGGTATTAGATGTCCTTACTGTCACTACGAAGATACACTTGGTTCAGGAAATCCAAGTTGGAAAGGTGGCGCCTCTAAAGAGCCTTATTGTCAGGATTGGACTAAAGATCTCAAAGAATTTGTTAAAGCACGTGACGGTTTTAAATGTTTAAATCCTTATTGTTCAGGTAAAGATTCTACATTAGCTGTGCATCATATAGATTATAACAAAAAATCTTGCGGGGCTGAAAATCTTATTACCGTTTGTAGAGCTTGTAATGGTAGAGCAAATAAAAATCGAAGATGGCACGAAGCTTGGTACAAAGCAATTTTAAATAAAAGATACCATTATATTTATTAGGAGAGAATTTATGGCCTGTGGTGGATGTAATAGAAAAAATAGAGTGCCGGCTAGGGTAGCCAAAAATGATTTAAAGGGTAGAGTTAAATATTTAACAAGGCCCCAAATAACAGCACGGTTAGAAATTTATAAAAAGAAATACTGTAAGAGTTGTAATAAGGTACACCAATGTGACTACGTTATGTATCACGAATGTGGAAATGGTGGGCAGGCAAGTAAATAAAGTAACCTATTAAATAGTAAGGGGAAAATTATTATGGCAATTGTTATTGGAGCAGCTACAACAGTGAGTTTTGGGAGTGCGTGTGTATTGAGTGCCAACTGGGGAGCGAATCCGAATACACAGCGATTGTATTGTATAGGGGAATGGACCCCTAACGATGCGTTAACTATGGAAAAACCAGTGGAAACTTTAAGTCTTACAATATATGCACCGGGGCCGTCATATGAAACAGGGCCAACACAGTCGTGTACGGACGCAAATACTGTTTCTGCTAGCATCAGTCCTGCTGCTTGCGGAGGGTCTTTTGACTCGTTATCTGGGGATTGGTTTGTAACTAGTTATAGTTATTCAAAAGATGATGCGTTAAGTCCAGCGCAAGAGAGTTGGTCAATGCAACGTTGGGTAGCTGGGTCTAATGCTACCCCAACTCCGAGTTATGTTTTGAGGGGCATTACTGAAGGGCAATCTACAGACCCAGAGAGTACTACAGGTATAACTTTTAACGGTACAACAACTACGAGTTATACAGGAAATGTCTCTGCTGGTGGTTTTGGAAAGGCCGATATTCTAACTATGGGGGTAATATCACAAGTTGGTGGTGGGGCTAATACTCAAGGGTTATTGGGAAATGGAAGTGCTTCAATACCTTATACACCGTTGTGGTTATAATTAGTTTAGTAGAGTAAAATTAATACCCAATAATATGTTTATTTAACAGCAAAATAGATTTTTTAAAAAGGAAAGATTCATGGACAAATTTTTGTTATCGGAAAGGTATAGGTTAGAGATACATTGGGATAGTTTAATATACGAAGAAAAAAAATGTTTATTTGGCGGAGCAACTTTTTCGGGGCCCGCATTAAGTATAGCAAGTAAAATAGAACCAAATGATAATATTTTATTAGATTTTTATTCCCAGTATATACAATTTGTTAGCGGAGTGTACGTTGGAAAATTTTCTTGGGGCGAAGTAATATACAAAAATGAGCATGTTTTACTTAAGGATGCAGTATTAGTACAAGAAGAGCTTAAGAGTGTACCACAATTAAAGGAAACAGATTATTTAGTAATAGATACATTAAACCATGAAGTAGTGGTACATATGTATAATCCAATGTATAAAACTTTTGTGATTAATAATGAGTCTGGGTATTATGACTTTAATAAATAGTAAATTATTAACCATATTAATTAAAAGGATTTGATGATATGCGGCAATACTGCGTTAATGTTGATGGGTTGACCACCATAGAAGCATGGGAAGCAATTAGGTTAGTTTATGGCCCTACCAATTTTGATTCTACTAGTGTAATAGAACTTAGAGATAATGATATTGCAGATTGGTCCGCATGGGTTTTAGAAAATGGAGCTATTGATTTTGATGTGTGGTTAATATGGAAGTTGTCTATAGGAACTACAAATATAGGCAATTTATCATCAAGAAATAATAATATAAATAAGGTAGGACATAGTTATGCTCCTTGTCCCCATTCTACACAAAGTGATAGGACAAGGACTAGAATAATGCTAGGACTATTAGAGACAGACCCATTACCTATTAGAGTGGACCATTCTATTGGGCAGGTAGTTTATTATATGGAAACATCTCATACTGGTAGGTGGGGGTTTACATGTTCTTTTGGGCCTCTTTGTCCTGGTTACGCAAATGGGTACAATTATGTATATATTTAATTAAAATTATAGGGGGATTTTTAAATGGCTTTAAACGTAGATACACAGGATTTAGAAAATTGGCCAGGAAATGTAAAAAGGGTAACTCTAGACCAAAGCAATATAGTATTGACTGGGGTAGAAGGTGATGAGCAATTCGTATTAAGTTTTTCTACAAGTGCTTATAGTGATAATGTGGATCGTACTGCTATATCAGATTTATATATAACTACTACAAATACTGGATGGTGTAAAAGTTCAGGACTTACTGGAAGTGGTGGTAAATTTACACTGACACCATTAGCATGTTGTTTAAAGATAAATATTGATTATACAACTAATAGTGGTACAGGCTATGGTGATGGTTACTATAATATTTTTTTAGATTATAGTGCGGATGGCACACCTATTTCTGGTGAAATAATTGCAGATGATATAAAAACTAAGATACGTGCTTTGGTGTCTACCTTAGACCCAGGAGATGCAGGCTTAGAACTATCCTATTTAAATGCATCCGCAGAGTTTAAGAATGGAAGATTTTTTGTAACTTCAGGCTCTGTTGGCGAATATTTTAATGGTACAAATAGAACTTCTGTGAGTATATCTGCTTCTGATAGTTTAAGTGCTGCTGAAGTATTGGGGTTTGATTTAAATATAAATAGTATGACAATAGACACTATGACTGTGAAAGAAGCAGTAGTAACTTCCCCGTATGTTACTGATACTCCAACATTGATGATTGGGCCTGGAACAGGATTTGAAACAGGGGATTGTATGATGATCACCGATGGTCTAAATAAAGATTATTTTACAGTACTTTCTGGTAGTAATGATACAACTGTAACTATTGCAACTGAATCAGTTAATGATTATGTTGGTATTTCTAATTCTTATACAGATACAATATCTAAAGTTCAGGTATTACGAGAACAGGACCCAGAAGTATTACCTAATACATACCATCAAACTGTTGATAGTATTTGTAAGCATGGGATTAAGTCTGTAGTTAATCAAATAGATTATTCAAGTTAAGATATAGTATTGATTTGGAGTAAGAATGAAATTATATATTTGAAAGATGGCTGTGGAAAAATACCAGCAGTAAAAATGGCAGATGAATTATCAAGAACTTTAAAATCTGTAACATCGAAAGCATTTTTATTGGGTTTAAGTATTAATTGTGGCTATAAATACCATAAACCACTCTACAACGAGTCTTTTTTTGATGCTTGGACCAAAGAATTGGTATGGTTAATAGGTTTGGTTTTATCTGATGGGCACGTATCAAATACTAAAGTTACAAAGTATTTTTTTGTAAGAATGTGTGACAAGGATGTTTTAGAAAAAGTAAAATATATAACAACCCATAATGGCAATATAAATGTTTATGAATCAACTAAATATGGTATTAAAACTGTATACACTTTATATTTTTCTGGTAAAAAAGTATGGGATTTTTTTACAACTTTAGGAATGGACAGCCATAAATCATATAATGCTGTATGGCCTGAGCAAGTTCCCGCGAGTTTAAAGTGGCATTTAATTAGAGGCGTTTTTGATGGTGATGGTAGTATAATTATTAATAAAGGGAAGTATATTGCAGCTCGTATTTGTGGAACTTTTGAAGTTATAAATCATATACGAGAGTTGGTAGATATACGAAGTACCCTACATTCTAATAAAACTAAAAGTAATTATATTGTTCAATATACAGGGAAAAGGGCATTAGAGTTTTTAAGTAGTATGTATAAAAATTCAACGAATAATATACGTATGGGTAGAAAGTATAATTTATATAGTAATTTTTTAAACAGTGGAGAAAGTATATATGGTTAAGGCAAAGGAGTTTTGGAATTATTTATGTAATGATTTAGAGTATAGATTTTTTTCTGGTATACCACATATAGTTTTTAATTCTTTATATAAGAAAATGAATAAATCATTTTTACATTATATACCTGCGGTTAATGCGGATGCCGCAGTAGGATTAGTAAACGGTGTACGACTAACAGGAATGAATAGTGCTGTTATAGTGGGTTTAAAAGATTTAGAAACATGTTTAAGTAATATTTTAAGATTTAATTTTGAATACAAGTTACCAATAGTTGTATTTATAAATAAAGAAAAAGAAGGCAGCTCTAAATTTTTAGCCGAGTTTTTATTTAATTATAATGTTAAGGTGGTAGATTTATCAGATAATTTTATGTCCGATCTTGATTTAGTTACTGATGTGTCTGACTGTGTTATGTCTCTGTTATTAGTAGAGGATGGGTTTTTGATATGAACAGCTTTAGAGCCGCAATCCCAGAAGGGTCTTCGGGGTTAGGCTCTTGACAAATGAAATTTAATGTTTATTATTAATTTAAAAGGAAAATTTATGATAACAAGAGAACTAAAATTACAATTAAAAACCAAACAGAAAAGCCAATTAAATAATTGGTTATTTCAACTAAGACAATTCATTATCTACAAGAGTGACACACACGGTAGAAAACGTGTTTTAGTTGATTCAAAATACACCCCCATGACTTGTTCAAACTGCGGGAATAAAACTGGTCCTACAGGTTTAAACGAGCTTGCTGTAAGAAATTGGGAGTGTAGTGCTTGTGGAGCACAACATGACCGCGACATTAATGCGGCTAATGTAATTCTCAATTTTGGGCTGGGATACAGCCTCGATAACGCTGCAACCCACGCCTGTAAAGGGCCGGGGATTTGTAAACTGGAATCGTCGGGCGGTGCCCGATGAGTATCAACAACTACCCACATCTTATAGTGTCTAGTGCTCCTCGCTCTGGTTCGACACCCCTGGCCCAGCTATTGGGTCAGCAGAAGGATGTATTTGTTATGAACGAGATTGGAATTTACGATGACTGGGATAATGCCAATAAGTGGCAAAACTTTATACATACTGAGAAGTGGATAAATTTTGTAGCTAATGAGAATATATTTAAAGCTCATAATTTAGATTTGTATGCTTTCAGAAAACAGGTAATAGTCCAGAAGATGTCCGGCAAAGGTATATTTAAATGGTTACAAGATAATACTAACGTTAGTATAATCGGGGACAAATGTCCAATTACTTATATAAATAATATGCCTATGTTTGCAAAGAAATTTCCAAACGCTAAGTTTATAATAATTGTTAGAGATGGCAGGGATGTAATAGCTTCTCAAATAAGAGGTTATAGTAAATGGCCTCCTGGAAACCCAGACCACGCTGAGCATTGGATGAAAGCGGCCGTAAAAGAATCACAACACTTATGGTTAAAAGTTAATCAAGATACAACCAGAAGTTTACTGCAAGTAGACCCAAAGAGGGTTATGGTATTTAGATATGAAGATGCGGTTACTGACCAAATTAGTTTCTGCAATGACTTATCAGAATTTTTAGATGTTAATATTTACAGTATTAACAATTATTTTAAGCCTGTGGGGTTAGGCTCTTGGCAAAACGAACATCCGAATATGATGGGGGAGTTGTCTGTAGCATTTAAAGCCATGTTAGTGGCGTTGGGGTATTAAAATATTTAAGAATATAAAGGGGAATAAATAATGAAGGTTAATTTTGTAGATTTGGTAAGCCAGTATGCAGTAATTAAAAATGATGTACTAGCTGATACAGAGGCAGTACTTAGTACTGGTGGATTTATAGGGGCTCGAGAATTTGAAGAAAAGTTTTCAGCTTTTCATGAAAAAAAATATTGTGTTGGAGTTGGTTCTGGTACAGACGCGTTATGGCTATCTCTATTGGCCCTAGATATTGGTATAGGTGACGAAGTGATAGTACCTTCTAACACCTATATCGCTTCAGCATTCGCAATATCACACACTGGGGCAACACCAGTGTTTGTTGACCCCAATCCAGAAACTTATGTTATAGATGTTGATAGTATAAGTAGTGCTATTACAGCTAAGACTAAAGCAATAATGCCTGTGCATTTATATGGTCACCCAGTAAACATGCCAAAACTGGTGTCGTTTGTTAGTGGTAAAGGTATATTTGTTATAGAAGATTGTGCCCAATCTGTAGGTGCTTCGTGTTTAAATAAAAAGACAGGTACTTTTGGTGATGTTGGTTGTTACTCGTTTTATCCAACTAAGAATCTTGGAGGTCTTGGTCAAGGAGGGGCGATAGTAACTGATAACGAGAGGTTGGCTATAATGGTTAGGGAGTTAGGGAATGTTGGTAGATCAGAAGGGTCTTGGTTTGATTATATTCATAAAGGATTTAATTCAAGACTAGACGCTTTAAACGCCAAATTTCTTAGTAGAGGGCTTAACTGTTTAGATACTTGGAATAATGCACGTGTAAATTCTGCTGTAATGTATTCTGACCTTTTAGGCGGAGTCCCTGTAGTTACACCACAATTACCTACTGATGGTTTTTCACCAGTGTTTCATTTATATGAGATAAAATGTCAATCTGAAGTTGTTCGTGATGAATTAAAAGCTTTTCTTGGAAAAAAAGAAATAGCTTGTGGGCTTCACTACCCTATTCCATGTCATCGTCAGCCTGTTTATAAGGAGTTATTTGCTGAGTGCCCTATATCTGATGAACTGTCTAAAACCTTGTTATCGCTCCCTATACACCCAGGTTTAAAATATAGTGAGATAGTGTATGTTAGTGAAGCTATATGTGAATTTTTTGATAAGTAAATTGTATAGTTGATAGTGGAGAAAGTGAGAGGGTGAATTTTTTTGATTTAAAAAACAATTAATAGAACAAAAAGAATTTTTAATAAGGAGGTGATTTTATGAAGATGAGCTATTTTCTAAAAGTTTTTAAAATAATGAGTATAGTTTCAGAGTGGTCAGTTACTGCCCTAGAAGATGGGAAAGTTACAATTCAAGAGTCAATAGATTTAGGTATCGAGCTTTGTAAGGTTCTTGGGGTAAAAACAGACTTTGAGATTGCCATTGAGGATGATAAAAAGTAGTAACATATTTTAAAATTGCCTCAATTATCTTGTAGTTGGGGCATTTTTTTCTAAAAAATATAAAATTTTACTTGACAACTATTTTTTTTGTATTATATTAGTAGTAAGTAAGTTAAAATATAATACAACAAAGGGTTTAGAATATGTTATCTAAAATAAAATTAGTGATAAGCGAAATGGATGGTATAATCACAGATGGTACAGTACCAATAGATGAGTTAGGGTATACACCATTTAAGAACTACTGTCTAAAAGATTTTGAAGCCATAAATAAAATAAAAACAATGTTTAAATTTATTTTTATTTCAAATAGTGGATCTATAAATTATAATTTATGTAGAAAAAAAAGTATACCGTTTTTCTGTCTTCCAAATAAAAAACAAGCTATTATAAAAGCAGTAAAAAAATATGATTGTACGTTTGAAAATGTGGTTTATGTAGGACATACATTTTCTGATATTGATTGTATGAATTTGGCTGCCATATCTGTGTGCCCATCAAATGCTGTAGATATAATTAAGAACAGGGCTGATGTTGTGTTGTCTGTAGATAGTGGGAATGGGGTATTATGTGAATTGTATTCGTTTTTGTTTAAAAAATGGAAAAATTTAGTGTAGGAGAAATTTAATGGGTGTAATATTAAGAAGAGAATCAAGTCACGGTGCTAATGATTTAAATGTAATATATAGACCATGTATTATAGATGAGTTGTTAGGACAAGAAACTAATAAAAAATTAATTAAACATGATTTAGATAGTGGAACTACACCACATACTTATTTGTTTACTGGAGATCCTGGGTGTGGAAAAACTAGTGCCGCTAGAATAATTGCATTGGGATTAAATTGTAAAGAAAAGGTGTCATCTAATCCATGTTTAAAATGTGATAGTTGTAAATCTATTTTAAACCAATCAAGTTTAGATGTCATGGAAATAAATGTTGGTAAGACTGGAGGAAAAGGAGACGTAGATAGTATAGTTAATAGTTTACCTTATGCTCCTTATAATAGTAGATATAAAATAATAATATTTGATGAAGCACATAAATTAACAACTGCCGCTCAGGATTTATTGCTTAAAGTAGTAGAAGACGGGTATAAACATGTATATTTTATTTTTTGTACAAATAAACCTGAAAAATTAAGGGGCAAAGGTGGGGATGGTTCAGCGTTCTTATCTAGGTGTACTGTTCTACATTTTGGAAAACTACAAGCAGAAACTATAGAATTCTTACTTATAAATGTATGTGATTTTGAAGGATTAAGCTACGACAATAATGTACTTAAATATGTATCATTAGAGTGTGGCGGGGTTCCTAGAGTCTCTTTGGTATGGTTAAAACAAATTATTTCCGAAGGTTCATGGAGTATGGAAGTAGCTAAAGAGATTACGGGAACTTTAGTAGAAGAAGATAACCCCCAAATAATAGAATTAAGTAGGGCGTTGCTATCTGGTAGTTTTAAAAAAGCGATACCTGTGTTTGATAGTGTTAATAAAACTATGGAGGTTGAAGGTATTAGAATATCTGTGACTAGTTATTTTGTAGCATGTTTAAAGAGATCAAAAAAGGTTGGAGAGGGTATTTTATTCTCCCGTGCATTAGATATTTTATGTATACCTATATATGAAATTGGAAAACCAGCTATCCATAAATTCTATAACTGTATGTTTAAAGTGGCTGAAGTATTTAGAGGGGGCCTTTAATGGATATGTTTATTAAAACAGCACCAAAATTACCTATGCCTAAATATGATTATATAACTACAGATGAACAAGCTAAAGCTGCTATAAATGAAATTAGTAAATATCCATTATATAGTTTAGATACGGAAACTACAGGGTTAGACCCTTATTTATGTAAACTTACTTTATTACAAATAGGGGTTGGTAATAAAAGTTTTGTATTTGATATGAGGAATGACACAGACCAATCTAGTGTAGATTTAAAAACTGTGGATACTATTTTACAAACCGCGCAAATAAAAATATTACAGAACGCAGTATTTGATAGTAAAGTTTTAAAAATTAAAAGAAATCTATACATGCCTAATATGTATGATACAATGTTAGCTGAACAACTACTACATTTAGGATTAAATATTAAGGCTGATTTAGCATCCTTAGTTTATAGATATTTAGGACTCGCTATAGATAAAGAACCTAGATCTACATTTCAAGATTATGGTCAAAAGTATGAACCATTTCAATTAGAATACGCAGCAAGAGATGTTACCCCTTTAGAAACCATTAGAGATTTACAATTATTAAAATTAAATAAAGAAGGTTTAGAACGTGTTGCAGAACTAGAGTTTGATTTTATAAAACCAATGTGTGAAATGGAACTTAATGGTATACATATAGATATAAAAAAATTAAGATCTATAATGGCTCTTATGGAAGAAAAGAGGGTAAAAGCTAATAAGACTATAACCTCCATATTAACTGCTGTAGATGTACAAACAACATTGTTTGGGGTGTCTTTAATAAATATTGATAGTAATTCACAATTAAAAAAGGCATTAAATAGATATGGACTACAATTAGATAGCACATCTGTAGAAGCTTTAGAAAAATATTCTGGTATAGAAATAATAGATTCTATATTGGATTATAGAAAAGTACAAAAATTAATTTCTACATATGGGGAGAGTTTAATTGGTAAACTACATTCTACAACTGGTAAATTACATACCCATTTTAGACAAATGGTTAGTACTGGTAGACTATCTAGTTCGAATCCTAATTTACAAAATATGCCACATGATCAATTGTTTAGGTCTTGTTTTGTTGCTAAAGAGGGTTATAGTTTAGTAACTTCTGATATGAGTTCGTGTGAACTTTGTATATTAGGTAATTTAAGTAAGGATAAAATTTTTATAGAGGCTTTTAAAAACGGAAAGGACTTGCATAAAGTTGCTGCAGCTTTAGTATTCAAAGTAGATTATGAAAAGGTAACAAAACAACAACGGTCCGCAGCTAAAGCGATCCAATTTGGTTTATGTTTGTCTGAAGATACTGATGTTATAACTAATTACGGTGTAAAAAAAATACAAAACGTAGAGGTTGGTGAAATAATACCACACGACGAAGGAATTAATGAGGTTATCGGTAAAGCCTATATGGGGAAAAAAGAAGTTTTTGAAATTGAAACACGATATGGGTATACTTTAGAAGCTACATCAGACCATTTAGTTAAAGTAATAGACAGTAGTGGTAAGTATGTAGATAAAAAATTAATTGATGTAGATATTAATAGTGATTATATTTGTCTTAAATCTAATACTAATTTTTTCCCCAATAATGATTTTATATTTGATACTTTTAAGGTAGAAAGAAAAACTAATTATAAACATTTTAATCTTCCAAAAAAAATGGATAATAGAATGGCTGAATTCTTAGGTTTATTTGTATCAGAAGGTTCAGTAATTTCTGTAAGAAATAGGAATAAATATAGTTCACTACAATTTAGTTTTTCTGATAAAGAACCTGGTTTTATAAAAAAAATAGATGAATTACTTAATTATTTATTTAATAATAGACTAGTTAGATTACATAAAGACGGGGCAATTAGATATAAATTTAATTCTGTATTGTTTTGTGAGTGGTTAGCACATATCTGTAATATAAAAAAAAATACTAATAAAACAAATAATATATGTATTCCTGAATGTGTTAAACAATCATCTAAAAAGATACAAATTTCTTTTTTAAAATGGCTTTTTGAAGGTGATGGGTCTGTAAAACAAAATGGTAAAGGGTATGCAATAACATATAGTAGTAAATCATTTAAGCTTGTTAAAGATGTACAATTAATGTTATTAAATTTTGGTATATTATCCTCTATTAGAGGTGAAACACGTAAAAATTATCCTGGAGAAATATATTATGAAATTAGATTAGTATCATATAAATCAAGATTAAATTTTGTTAATAATATAGGTTTTGTAACAAAATATAAAAATAATAAATGTATTGATAATTGTAATTCAAGACAATCAGTTTATTTTTTACCGAATCAAATTAATAGATTAAATAGTATTTTAACTTTAATAAACAAACAAAAATGTAAAACAAACGAATTATATGATATTATATACAACGCTAAAAATCGTAAAACAGGAATAGGAAGTATTCATTTTAAAAAATTAAGTAAATACGATCCTTTAGTAAAATTTATATACGAAAATGATATTGTCCCTTTACCTATAAAATCTATAAAACTTAAAGGAATAAAAAAAGTGTACGATCTTTCTATAAAAGATCATCCTTACTTTCTTGCCAATGGCTTTGTTGTACATAATTGTTATGGACTATCCAAGTATGGTTTGGCCAAGAGATTAAAAATTTCTGATAAAGAAGCGGACAAAATGATTAAAGATTATTTTAAAAATTATAAAGGTATTAAAAATTTTTTAGATGAGTCTGGAAGAAACGGTGTGAAGTATAGATATAGTAGATCGATTAGTGGAAGAAAACGGTATTATACTTTACCGGATTATAATTCTAAAGAATTTAAAATGGTAAAGAAAAGTATAGAACGTCAGTCTAAAAACATGACGATCCAATCTGCGAATGTTGATGTTATAAAAAAAGCAATGATAATATTATGTGAGCGTCTTAAACCTTATGATGCAAAATTAATTCTTACAGTGCATGATGAAGTTGTTGTAGAAGTAATTGATAGTCAAAAAATAGAAGTGGCAGAAATAGTTTCCCAATCAATGATAGATGGGTTTGCTGAATACTTTTCTATAATACCTGTAGAATCAGACAGTATAACAGGCCCATGCTGGATAAAAGATAAATGTGATTGTGGATGCGATGAAATGAAATTTATAGACAATAAAAAATATAATAAACAACTAGTATGCACTAAATGTGGTGCTAACCAACAAGGGGAATGATATGACTAACGAATTAAAAATAAAATTTAAAAAACTTAATAAAAATGCAATTGAACCAACTTATGCAAAATATGGGGATTGTGCTTGTGATTTATATTCAGTTGAAGATATAATTATAAATCCAATGGAAAGAAAACTTATAGATACGGGTATAGCAATCGAATTACCTGATGGATTTGAAGCTCAAATTAGACCTAGATCTGGTAATGCGTGGAAAAAGGGATTAACAGTACTTAATACCCCAGGCACAATCGATTTCGGTTGGCGAGATAGCCTTAAAGTTATATTAATAAACCTTGGTAAAGAAAAAGTACATATTAAGACAGGGGATAGAATAGCCCAAATGAAATTTAGCCCCGTGTATAAAGGTAATTTTATAGAGGTTTTAGAGTTATCTGATACAGAACGTGGAACTAACGGTATTGGATCTACAGGAAATTAAAAAGGAGAAATTATGTGCTATGGATAAATTTAAAACTGTAAATTTTGAGGATGTAAAAGATGTTACATCAGAAGAATATTTTTCAAAAGAAGGTTTTGCAGAAGATATGTTTAATGCAAAATATTCTCTTGAGAAATCAGATGGTAATAAGGAAACTCCAGCAGAAGTATTTTGGAGAATAGCTATTGGCCTTGCTGAAATGGAAACAACAGAAGAAGATAAATTAAAATATAGTAAGGTTTGGTTTTCTCTATTATGGGCAGGTTGGTGGAGACCTGGTGGTAGTGTGATGTCAGGGGTGGGAAATCAATCTAAGATCTCATTAAACAACTGTACTACAGTTTCTTTAAATGGAGACTCTTTAGAAGATATTAATGAATGTGATTATAATGTGATGAAATGTGCTGCGTTTAGACAAGGGTTGGGAGTGGATGTTAGTAAACTTAGACCTCGTGGGACAAAAATTAATAACGCAGCGGTTGAATCTACAGGTATAGTGCCTTGGGTAGGAAAAATAGTTGATAATGGGAAATATGTTGGTCAATGTTTGCATGAAGATACTCAATTACTAATGTCTAACGGTGATTATGTTAAAATAAAAGAAATAGTTGAAGGTAAACAAAGTATAAATATTCTGGGGGATACTGATAATGTTGATGTTATAGATTGGTTTATTAATGATAAAAAAAAGTTATTTGAAGTTACTACAGAGTATGGTGACAAACTTGTTTCATCTAAAGACCATGTATATAAAGTGGTAGGAAAAAATGGAATTTATAAAAAAACATTACAAGATATAGATATAGAAAATGAATTTTTATTATGTAGAAGAGTAACTATAGATAAACAATATGTAAAGATTCCGAAGTTTATATATGAGAAGTCTAACTATAATAATAGTAATAGGTTATTTATACCTAAAATATTACCAAAGTATTTTGATGAAGATATAGCTTATTTGTGTGGAAATATTTATGGGGACGGATGTGAATATAATGGTATTATAGAATTAGCTTTAGCCGATGATTTACCAGAAGTTACAGATAAAATAAATGATATATTAAAGAAATTATTTGGTTTTGGTATAGGAGATTATGGATTTAATATACGCAAGGGAGATGGAGCACTACATAAATTATCTATAAACAGGTTTGTTACTTCGTTTTTTAAGAAAATCGGTGTAATAAAACAAAAAGGTGGTAGTATGACTTTACCAGAAATATTGAAAAAATCTCCAAAATCTGTAGTATTAAGTTTTTTTGCTGGGCTTTTTGATGCTGACGGGTACAACTCTATGACTAAAAAGAATGTTGAGTTAACTCTTATAGATTATAAATTTTTATACGATTTAAAATTACAATTATATAGATGTGGTATTATTTTAAAATTAGTAGATAAAAAGAAAATTCCAATAGGAGAAAATGATAGATTAACTTATAAATTATCTATTGTGGGTAAAAGGTCTATGAAATCTTTATCTACTTGTGGATCTATTAAATTAAATAGGGGTAATCTATATGGTAAATATGATCATTTAAAAACTCCATATACTTTGAAAGATATAGATATAGAGAATAAAAGTAAATTAAAAGAGGTAAGTTATACACAATATATACCGGATGAAACATATGAAAAATTAATAGGAGAAATAAGTAATTACTATATTCAAAAAATAAAAACTATAAAAAGTTTTGGTAGAGACATTACTTATGATATTACTGTAAATAATAGTACGCATATGTTTTTAGCTAATAATATAATTGTTTCAAATTCTGGGAGAATGCCTGCATTATTAATATCATTAAAGGTAGACCATCCAGATATTGAGGAATTTATTGTAGCAAAAACGAAACTAGGTGTTATAGAAGGTGCAAATATATCTGTACAAATTACTAACAGTTTTATGGACGCTGTAGAAAATGATGAAGATTGGGAACTCCATTTCGATTTTGATAATGAAACAAAATATAAACCAATAACAAAAATTGTTAAAGCAAAAGAATTATTTCATTTAATAGCTAAAACGGCACATGAATGTTTGCATAAAGATGAGACATTACTAGTAAATATTGACGGTAAAAAAGTATTTAAGTCAATAAGTGATTTATATAATTTATTTAAACATGATAAAAAATTTAAAGTGTATTCATTTAATAATGATAAATTATGTTTAGAAGAGAAAGAAATAACTTTTTTTAGTAAAAAAAAAACAATACAAAAAATGTTAACTGTTTATACTAATAAGGGAGTTATTTTAGCAACAGAAAATCATCCGGTATTTAAATATAACGTAGATGCGGAACTAATTACTATTCCTTTAAATAAATTAAGTATGGGGGATAAAATTGTTCATATATAT
>Ga0190308_1000099_pt1 | contig 28561 bp, 31 predicted proteins | sample 48700756_MG_FD_165050 | JGI IMG/M metagenome (GOLD analysis project Ga0190308, IMG submission 165050) | Hydrothermal vent sediment bacterial communities from Southern Trench, Guaymas Basin, Mexico - 4870-07-5-6_MG | ecosystem: Environmental > Aquatic > Marine > Hydrothermal vents > Sediment ...
ACTCTATGAAGTTGAATTAATTAGAGAACTAGGACTAATTGAAGCCGTAACAATAGGTATGGGTGGAATGATTGGCGGAGGCATATTTACAGTTATAGGCCTAGTTGTAGGTATAGCTGGTAAATTTGTCCTCCTAAGCTTGGTCCTCTGCACTTTTTCAGCACTATTAACCGGTTATAGCTACTCTGTTCTTGCAGAGAAATACCCAAGTAGCGGCGCCAGTTACGTATATGTCAAAGCTGGATTTGGAGAATTTGTAGGAGGTTTTGTCGCTTGGCTTATTTGGTTCAGCTATATCGCATCTTGTTCGCTTTATGCCGTATCCTTTGGACAATACATGACATACTTTGTTAAAAGTTCATGGAAGATCTGGAGCCTGCTCCTCATAGTTGTGCTTACCATTTTAAATTTAAAGGGAGCTAAAAAAACTGGTAGCGTTGAAAACATCCTAGTAGCAGCTAAAGTTGTTTTATTGCTTCTATTTGCAGGTGCAGGTTTCCTTTTCGCTGCGAAATGCGGCTTAATACAAAAACTCCAAGATTATGTTCCTAACCCCACCGAAGTTGATTTTCGTTTATCAAATCTTGTTTTAGGTAGTGGATTAATCTTTATAGCATATGAGGGGTTTGAACTTATCGCGACAAGCGCCGAAGAACTAAAAAATCCAAGAAAAAACATAAAAAGAGCTATTTACATATGCATAGTGGTTGTCTCAACCATATACTTACTTGTAACTCTTATTGTTTTGATGGTTATTGATCCAGCTAAACTTATGAGTAGCGAGGCACCTTTAGCGGAAGCTGCAGAGCAGTTCATGGGAAGTATCGGCGGAATCTTACTTGGTGTAGGTGGCTTACTTGCAACATCCAGCGCGTTTAATGCAAGCTTGTATGGATCTTCAAGAATGATGTTTGCTTTAGCTAGAGATGGTTTAGCACCTAAAAAGCTTGTTAAACTTAGTGAGGAAGCAAGAGTACCCTATATCAATATTCTTTTCACGTCGTTCATTATTGCCATACTTACTCTAGTCGGCGTTCTACAGGAAGTTGCAACGCTTTCAAGTCTATTTTTCTTAATAACTTTCTTCATGGTTAATCTTTCGGCATTTAAGCTCAGTATGGAAAAAACGATCAATAGTCATGCCTTGTTTAGCATGATAGCATTAATTATAATTTTTATAATAGTGATTTTAGTAATGTCGTATCTCTATACGCCTCTTATTCTAACCACTTTCGCTGTTGCTATGCTTTCTTCTTTCTCGATAACGTTTTACATGACTAAAAGAAAAGTATGACTGGAATGTTCAAATGTGAAGTCAGATAATGTTCATCTGTCCCAAGAAGTCCGATAAATGCTCTAGGCCGTTTTCTAGCTGGTATAAAAACAAGATCAGGTCTAAATTTTCTCATATATCCTATTAATGTTTTCCTAATGTCTCTTGTAATTATTTCTTTAAACCAAGGCGTTTTTCCCGCAGCTTTAGACTCTTCTTTTATAATTGATAAAACTTTTCTTATCTCTCTTTTCTCTTTCTCTGGAATATATTCCGTTCCAAGTGGAAGAGAGATTGGTAGTTCATGCATGTGTAAAAAGGTTACATCGGCATCTTTACAGCATTCTGCATCTAAAAACTCTAAAACAATCCTTACAACTTTCCTATTAGGAAGAAAAATTGGAACGAGTATCTTATTCAATTTTTTTGGGAGTTTATCAACATTGTGAAAAACCATAACATTGCATTTAGCGCTTCTAGCAACCTTATTTGTCACACTTCCAAACAGTTCTTTCTTTAAAGCTTTAATCCTCGAAACCATAGCAATCAAATCATACTGCTTCCCTGATTCCTTCAATATCTCACGTGCAGGATCTTCACCTGGCACAATTTGTATCTGTGCTTCAACACCCTTCTTCCTAAGGTCTTCCTTCAATCTGTTTAATATTTTTTCGATTTCGGTTTCTGGAGTTTTAACATGAAAGAAGGTTAACTTGTATTTTTTTGCTTTAGCTAGGTCTAAAAATAGTTGACATAACTTAAGTTCTAAGGAGTGGCCTTCTATTGGAATTAAAATTCTTTTGGAATCGTCTGACTGCCCTCCACTATCCAGCTTTGACACCCATTAAATTTCCTTCAACATACCTATAAATAATTTGTCAAGAATATTTTAAATTTGAAATACAAAAATTTTAATCCAATCATAATACTTAGCGGGATGGTTCCCCACGTGAAAAAGATAATTACCATATTTTTTATCCTATTACTGTTTAACACAAATTTCCATATTGTCTCATTTTGCACCTTAATACCGATAAACGCAAATTGTGCCGTACCCGATAAAGTTGTTCAAGTAGCGTGGAATAAATATCATAATTATAGTGAAGTAACAACTGTTCTCAAAAACTTAAATGAAACCTATAGTGAAATTGTAAGACTATATTCTATCGGCAAGACTTGGGAAAATAGAGACATATGGTGCATAGAGCTTTCAAGCCGAGAAGAAACTTCAAAACCCAAGCCGGCATTATTTATTGTTTCTTATCATCATGCACGTGAAAGAATAACGATTGAAGTAGCTCTTTACATTGCATGGTTTCTTGCAACAAATTATGCCACAAACGATACGATAAAAGAGATTTTGGAAAAAACAGTAATTTACATTATTCCAGCTTTAAATGCTGACGGCATTAGGGCTTCAGAGATTAACCCGTGGCAAAGAAAGAACTTACATCCTATAGATGAAGATGGAGATGGAAAATTTGACGAAGATCCTCCAAATGATGTAGATAAGGATGGAAAAATATATTGCTGGTGGAATGCAACATATATGGGTTTTGAAGGAATCGATGACGATGGTGATGGACTAATAAACGAGGATTGGCTTGGAGGTGTGGATTTAAACCGTAATTACGATTTTCACTGGAACGACACTAACGTGGAGAGTGGCAGTTCGGATCCATATTCAGAAGTTTACATCGGTCCACGACCTTTTTCAGAACTAGAGACACGAGCAATTAAAAATTTCGTTGAACAACATGATAACATAAAATATGCCTTAAGCTTTCACAGCGGAATTGTAGGCATACTTTACCCATGGGGCTATACGCAAAGTCCACCTCCAGATGAAGAAGAGTTTATTTCTCTTGCTAAAAGTATGAGTGAAGTTAGCGGTTACCCCTATTATCAATCTGGTAGACTATATACCTGTAGTGGGGAATGGGGAGATTGGATGTATGGAGTGCATCATATTTTCGCGTTTACAGTCGAAGTATATGGTCAAGGTTACAATAATACGTGGTGGACGGAACATGTTCATCTAATTGACGGTAGAGCATATTTCTACGATGTCTGGGAGTACTTTAATCCTCCAGAAGATGAAATGAAAACTGTTTTAGAGAAAAATCTAAGAATAACACTATTTCTAGCAACAAAACTAACCTTCAGCAAAAACGTTCTCCCCCGCATTATACTAATTTCAGTTCCCATAATCTCCATAGTTGTAGCAATCATGGTGATCGTGAAATTCCGAAGAACCCGTTTGCATCAAAAACTGTAACTACGTGAGGTTTCAGGCTTTTTAATTAGTGCTGCTATAACATTCATCATCGATATCGCGTTTACAGCGGCAACAATGGATTTCTACATTTATCTGCAAGAAATAGAACATCTACCTATGGTGTAATTGCTCTAAGAGGCCATATACGATTCTTCTTTAATAATTTAACTACGTGGGGGTAGAGAATAACATACTCTTCTTCTAATCGAGATGCTAACTTATTGTCGATTTCTTTTAGCTTGTTAACCAATTTTAAAATACTTTCCTTGGAGCTAAAACTTAACATAACAGCCGGATGACAGGAAACATTGGCATTAAGAAGATTTCTAAAAGAGTTAAGTTGAAGGTAAAAGCCGTCGGGTTTAGCTCCAGTTAATCTTGAAAACTCTTCTGGAGTGCATCCTTTAATTGAAACCCTAACATGTAAATTACTGTATTTAGATAATTCTTGTGCATATTTTTTATCTGCTCCGATCAGGATACCATTTGTTTCCAAAATAAATGTATATCTTGTCTGTTCAACTAACTCAAGAAGTTGTAGAAGATGATCCCTACTTATGGTTGGCTCCCCTCCACTTACACGAAGCATGTTATATCCACGTTTCTCAGCTATTTTCACGATTCGACTAAAGACCTGTTGAGGCGTATAAAATTCGCCGTGTTTATGAGGGTTATCTCTTGTCAAATGGCCCCAGCAAAAAACACATTTGAGATAACAACCAACACAGTCAGCTGTAGCGATTCCACCATACCATCTACCGCCTCTAAACCTAAAATACTTCCTTAACTCGACATCATCAGCAATTTTGCAAACAATTTTCTTAATGTCTTCAGATAACCTTAACGGATCAATCAACACAACAATCGCTCCCTACCCAAAACTTACTAAGAACTTAGTTAATCTAATGCAACAATTTGAAGTAAACTTCCTAACGAATTTATGTTGTTAGCTAAACTTGTATGATGTTTTTAAACAGTTCTTTAATCCATTTATGAGGGTTTTCCTCTACAATGTTATGTCCTTCACAAAGAATAGAAATGTCCAGCTCTAAAAGTCTTTTTAAAGATTTCTTCCACTGTTCAACGTTACTTCGCCACTTAGAACTAAATGGACCATGCAAATCTCCACCAAACAGTACCTTCTGCCTTTGAAGACTTTCATAATATAAGGCAATGCTGCCCGGCGTATGTCCTGGTATATGAAAAACCTCAAGAACTATATCTTCGAGCTCTAAAACCTCTCTATCTTTTGTCTCCAATTTTAAATCTACTTCACATGGCTCAAGACTTTCTCCATAGAAATCAGCTGCACTCAATACGGTTTTTCCTTCCTCCAATATATCTGCATCAAATTTATGCATAATAACCTTACAATTTGTTTTCTCCTTTACTTTTCCAGCTCCACCAATGTGATCGTAATGTCCGTGCGTTATCACCAAATATTTCACTGTCTGCAACTTTACTCCAATATCCTCAATATTTCTAAACATTTCTTCTACTGCAAGCCCAGAACCAGCATCTATCAGCAGCGCTGTACCACTTCTTACTATCAAGTAAGCATACGCATCATATAAATGTGTTAAACTCGGCCCAGCGACCACGTACACATCGTTAAGCAACTTTATGGAAGGCAAAGCTAACACCGAAACCAACTTAAATAAAAATTAAATTGAAATGTTCTTGCTATTTCAGGAAGCCCTCTACTGTCCCTGAGAAAGTGAATGTATAGATCCACTGTTTTTCCTTGTATTCAGCCGAGAATCTTGTAGGTTTCAGCTTTGTGTTGCTAACATTTTTAAGCACAGCAAACAGCATTGCAAGTATCGGAAGTGGAAGATAGGTCCAGGCACCATCCTTTTTAAACACATCTATATGCGGTACTTCTGATGCTTTCTCATGGAAAACAAATGTTATAGTGTTTTCTGACGTTTTCTCTATGAATATGTTATCCACTGGTATTTTGCATCTTTTACATGCGGTTAAAACAACATTAATTGCATCATTAATGGTTTTGCATGGCTCATCGCTGATAACTTTAGCAGTTTTCAGGTATTCGTACATTTTTTCACCCATTTCTGACGCCACTTGAACAAATGCAGGTCCTATGAAATTTTTTAAGCTTTTCCACCCAGATAGTATGTAAGCATAAATAGGGAAAAGATCTTCTTCTTTTTCAACCATTACAGCTCACCGTCTAATAATCGTAGTTAACTTTCTTGAATATAAGATCTTCTTTTTCTAACAATTTTAAATCCATGAATTTTTTCGCAATTTTGTTAGATTAACTTTAAAAAGTCAGACAATAATCCCAAGAGCAATGGATGCAAGATAGGTTATACCAGTGACTGTGAATGGTAAAGTAATGTTATCTATGCCTCTAGGTGACACAGCCTCTACAACCATACCCGTAACTGCCGCTATAAAAGCTAAAACTAAAATCTGATTCCAGGCCAATAGATAAAGACCGCTAAAGGGGCCGAAGAACCATATTGCAAGCACAGCACCAACAAATCCACCTGCAAAAACACCTAACGAGCCTTCCAGTGATCTTATTGCACCTGGAAATATTTGGTATTTATGTTTACCCCACTTTTTACCTATAGGTGCAGCTAAACCATCTCCCCAATACATAACTGTTAAACCGGCTGCAGCTGTGAACATGTACTGTATTGGAAGTATTTGAAAGGAGAAGATTGCAACTAAAATTGTTATTGAAAGAGCATAGTAAAATGGCCCGAAGATATGTCCTGTTTCGTAGTCTTCTTCGCGAGCCATTGCTTCAAACCAGCTCGTAAGCTTTTTAATGGGAGATTTTGGGCTGGTTAGGTAAAGTAGAACTGTAAATGTTAATGCTACGATGGTTGCAGGCCAGTAGTGAGGGTAAAAGGGACACGTATATATTGCAAAACCAGCAAAAAGGTGAATAATCTTTCTGGTAAAGGAAGAAGGATAGTTCATTTTCTTCCTAAGTGTTTCTCCAATCGATATTACAATGACTGTGTATAGGTAAGCTATGAGCATAACAATAAGATCCCATAAATTAAATAGTCCCATTGTAGTCACCTCTTATAATCCTCTTATATCATCTCTAGGTATATAGGTTTTATGCGTGAACATTAAAGTAATCTTTTAAAATACCGTATAATCTGCGTTTTTATTTGGGCATAACTATGCAATCTTTTTCTCCTCTTATATTTGCGGATTTCTCAAAATTAAATTTTAATATAACCTTATCACAAACTTACAAAACATACTCATGATATGATTACAAATTTCGAGGTGTTTATATTGAGCAGCGAGGAAAGTCTAAAAGATTTCTACACACAGCTACTTGCTGCTATCTGCGTGTCATTGGAAGAAATAGTTGGGCCAGGGTCAAGGGCACTTTTATATGCATCAGGCAAAAAGTACGGTGAAAAAGCAACTGAGAACGTTGAGAAAACATCAGATCTTAACGAGGCTATAAAAAAGATACTAGAGGTGTTCCACGACATATGGGAGGTTGAATTAAAAAACGATAATCAAGTAATTTTTAGAAAGTGCCCTATTAGAGAACTTTGTGAAAAAATGGGCATAGAACGCGGAGAAAAAGGAACCATACTCTGTCACTACGTTGATGGAATATTTGCAGGTGCACTCTCAGGGATTTTAAACAAATCAGTAGAGATAAAGCTCATAAAATCAGCACCAGCGGCATGTATAAAAAATATCCTAGTAAAATAATAATTTCTTGATTTTTTATATTTTGACGATTTATTGTATGTTTTGTTATAATATGTTACGAAAAACACCTATACGTTAGTAAAGTAGAAAAATGTAAACAAAAACGCTTATATTTTTGAAAGAAGAAACATTATATGAGTACTACTGGAGGGATGTCTCAAAAAATAAACAAAAGGGAGCAAAAAGCCTCCTACTAACCTATTTTTCATTAAAACACTAAAAATTTTTATGTTCTACTTCTAAAATAAAAATTCTTTCCATTGGTGTTTTCATAGATGCTATAACAAACCATTCAAATTTGTTTTTCTTTAATATGTCAAAGAGAAATTTTACATCTGCAATCGTACTATAAACCATTCTAACCCTACCATCTGGCTTAAGATAATCCTTAACATGTGCAAAGAATTTTCTTATGACTTCGTATTTGTCTCCACAGAACCAGGCATGTTCTAAGAGATTTTTGGGGGTACTTGGAAGATATGGTGGAGAGAAAATTATCAAATCGAATTTTTCGTTTTTAACGGGTTCAAATAAATCCCCACATCGTACATCCACTTTATCAGCAACATTATTAATTTTAGCATTTATCCTAGCGCATTTCACTGCTTGAGGATTTATGTCTGTTGCTACAACTTTTTTCGCCTTTTCAGCGGCAAATATCGCTTGAATTCCGCATCCTGTCCCTAAATCTAGTACGTAATCTCCTTCCTTTACCCCTAAGTTCTTGGCTAGAAAACTGCTTGTAAGCGTTCCACGTGGAGAGAAAACATTTGGAAGCAGAATAAATGTTTTATCGAAGATTTTTATTTTCATTGGTTTTCTTATCGTCATGTGGATGAACTTTAATGCTAGTGCAGATAATTTCTGCTTGAACTTCACGACTCATCCCTTTTAGTTTTTAGTGGTTCAATTATTTCATCTTCGAATTTGGCAACTTATAAGGAGTATTACTCATTTTTGAGTTACTACTTATCGAGTAGTAAACTATATATTTGTAAAGAGCTTAACATGTGACTACTGGGCATGAATTTGAACGAGGTAATGACATGAGGGAGACAGAAAAGGTTAAAGTAGAGCTTGAGGCAGTTAAAACAATTAAATTCGTAGGTGGAACCATTCTTGGCACATTATCCATAGTATTGGTACCCTTTACACAATTCATCCCTGATTTACCTTGGGGCATGAAGATGTTTGATCCTACAAGTTTTCCATGGCTTATTGCATTCTTCCTTTTCGGAGTTGAAGCAGCATTAATATCAGCCACAGTAGGTGCAATTGGAATAACATTCTTAGGGCATACACATTTCATAGGCGCAATAATGAAATTCAGCGCAACAGTACCCATGTTCTTGGTGCCAGCAGCAATTATTAAAGTTCTGCCGAAAATCAACTATAGTTCAAAAACTTTACGTAAGCCTTACATATGGTTTCCGCTCGCATTTTTCGGAGCACTAATTAGATTCGTTGTTTGCTTTTTCTTAAACTTATATTGGGCTGTGCCTTTATGGACAGGGTTGACTACAAGCGAAGTCTTAGAAACATTCGGCGGATACTTTAACTTTTTCCTTATCGTTGTTGGATGGAATGCTTGGCAAAGCTTCTGGGACGCATTATTACCGTGGCTTATCATATATTCAACAAAACTTAACGAGAACTACAGCTACTGGTAGCAAACTATATCTAGTGTTTTATCAAACGAGGAGATTTTAAATTTACATGTGTATCTAAAAAGGGCGAAATGTGAACGAAAAGAAACAGTATCATGAAATTTACAGAAAAAATGTTAGCCTATTAATGCTATCAGCAGCAATAACTATAAGCGGATCTCAAATAGTTTTACCCTATATTTCTCTTTATTGGAAAATCGTAGGGAAAACATATATCTTTGTAGGTATTCTAAGTTTCCTTACCACTTTAATCCAGATCTTTGGATTCTCTATAAGCGGAGCCCTTTCGGATAAACTTGGCAGAAAGAGAATTTTAGTTCTTGCAACATTCGGATATTCTACAGGTTTTCTTGCCTATATATTTGCAAAAAATGTGTATGAACTAACCTTAGCTGCCTTGTTACTTTCCCTGTTCACATCAATTTCCACTCCTGCATTTATCGCACTTTTTGCAGATAGTACCCCTTCGAATAAGTATGCAACCTACTTCTCCCTACTTAACATAACTATCTCTCTGCCTTACTATGTTGTTCCTCTTCTAGGTGGCTATTTACTCAGCAAATACGGAATTATACAAGGTTTTAAAAGAGGTCTGGTTTTATCTGTTCTCTTAATACTTGTTGGGGCTTGTATCAGACTACATTTAAACGAAACCGTAGAAAATAACATTAACGATTGCAGTTTAGGCTTAGATACTGTTAAAGAAGCTCTAATTGACACATTTAGACTTGTAAAAAGATTAGACAAAAATTCTAAGCTTCTCCTTTATATACAGTTCTTAGACAAGTTTACAATGGGATTAACAAATTATTTCGTAATTTTCTACGTATTAGATGTAATGAGGCTATCCATCTCCCAATATAGTTACGCCTTAACATTTTTCGGAATACTGTGTACAGTTTTATCCTTTCCAGCTGGTAAAATCTCTGACAAAAAAGGCTGGACGAAAATGTTGCTTCTAACTTTCTCAGCCTATTTCCTTTTAAACATTCTTTTCACTCTCTGCTCTTCCTTCATATGTTTGCTTATGATATGGTCTTTCTCAGCCTTATTCTACGTCTTACATACGTCTTCTTGGAGAGCCTTAACTGTTGATGTAATTAAATTAGAGGAAAGAGGTAGATACAACGCGCTTATAGAGATTGTAGGTCAAGTTTCCTTTATGATTTCAAGCCTCCTCGGTGCAGTATTTTACACAATTCTAAAACCACTGCCTTGGTATTTAAGCGCAATATTAGACATACTTATTTTAGGAATTCTTCTAAAAGTTCATAGTAGATTAAATAGGTGAGCTTTTTGGGAGTATATCTTACACCGATCATAACATGTAGAAAGAAAATTTCTTTCCATTATCTTTCTACTAAAAGAGTTGCTTTTGACGCTAACAATGAAATATACCAGTTTCTAGCTTTGATAAGGCAGCCGGACGGTAAACATTTTACAGATAACACCGGTAGGGTAACCTCTCACCTCATGGGCGTATTTTATAGAATCACGAGACTTGCAGAATATGGAATTCTACCAGTATTTGTTTTTGACGGCGAACCACATCCTCTAAAATTAAAAGAAATAGAGAAAAGAAGAGAGATTAAGAAGAAGGCTGAAAGGGAATGGTTGGAAGCATTGTTTCGCGGCGACCTTGCAACAGCATGGAGAAAAGCTATACAAACAAGCAGATTAACAAGGGAGATGATTGAAGAAGTTAAAAAACTATTAGGGTTGATGGGATTACCGTGGGTTCAAGCTCCAAGTGACGCTGAGGCACAGGCAGCATATATGGCTGCGAAAGGGGATGTATATTGTACTTGTTCAAGAGACTGGGATAGTCTACTTTACGGTTCACCTAGGCTAGTTAGATATTTAACAATTAGTGGAACAGAGTTTTTGCCAAGTAAGGGAATAGTACGGCCCTTAGAACCTGAAATCATTGAACTAAATGTTTTATTAAATGATTTAAAAATTACACGAGAACAACTTGTAGACATAGCTATATTGGTTGGAACTGACTTCAATGAAGGTGTTAAAGGTATAGGTCCTAAAAAAGCCTTAAAACTCATTAAAACATATGGAAGTATTGAAAACCTGTTGAAAAGCGGAAAAATACGACTAGAGGAAGACTATAAAGAAATTAGAGAAATCTTTCTAAAACCAAAAGTAACAAATAACTACGGATTGGAGTGGAAGCCGCCAGACAAAGAGGGTATTATACGTTTTCTCTGCGAGGAAAGAGATTTTAAAAAGGAGAGAGTTGAAAACGCCATAGGAAGACTTGAAAAATTAATGTCATATATTACGCAGAGAAAACTCTCTGAATGGCTTTATCACAAATGAATTATTAAAATTCGCATTTACTTAGGAGAATGCACAATTTCTACATTTTTAATATCGTTTTCATTTAACTTGATGTTATTTTCTTCCTTAGATCTCCATTTTATAATTCTCATGGGTCTATCTGGGACTAATCCCATTTTCACTCTGCTTACATGTCTCCAGCTAATTGATGCAAAAAAACTTAAAGCTGGATCAAACGGTATCCAACCGACTGGTGGAACCCAGGCTTCACACCATGCATGATATTCCCAAAAAATTTCACCATTTTTAGGAATTATAAATAGACCTACAACTCTCCTACTAGGAATGTTATTAGCTCTAAGCAAGGCTATAAAAAGATCCGAAAATTCATCACAGTCACCCTCTCTCCTTCTAAAGGCTTCAGCCGCTCCAAGTCTTTCTTTCATCTTATTTTTAAGCTTTAATCTATCAAGAACGAAATTAAAAGTGTTTTTTAGGATATCTACGTAGTTTTTACTTGATTCAAAAATTTCCCTTGCGGTTTGAGAAATATTTGGATCCCAGGTTTCCCAGTATTCTCTTCCCTTGATGTATTCTCTTAGATGATGTGAAATTTTAACGGTTTTACTAATGCTTTTAGGCATGGGAAACATTAAGTTTAAAGTTTCTAATCCCAATCTAACAACACTTACAAGTTTAGAAGGAGACTTTAAAGTTTTTATTTTTAAAAGACCATAAAAGTTGTCTTCTCCTAATCTTTTTATTTTCATTTTGGGCTGATGAAGCAAAACAATGCCATCTTGGTGCTCATCTATGGTATATAAGGAGATGCGTAAAAGAAGTTTCTTTATATCTCTAGCTCCACAATTTGTGATAATATTTTCTAAATCTAAAATTATTCTCAACACTTCTCACCTAAGCTAGTACCACCACTCCTCCACTTACATAACATTTTTTAAAACCTCCTATAACAATTTTTCGCCTCACTAAAACACTTTAGCAAAATATGAAGAATATAATGTTAAAACTGCGATTAATAAAAGTACAGCTTAATAATTAAAAATACGATTCGTATGTCAAGAAGTAGACGCTAAGGTTTCATATGTTCTATATCTAATTTCTTTTCCCTTCCTATCCAATCCACAAGTCTCTTTGCTATTTCCAGCTTTTTACGTTTAACTTTTGAAGCTGGTTGGGAGCCTTTAAGCCAAGGCTTAGAATATTTCCCAACAATATCACCGAAATCCATTCCAATAAGCAAAATCTTTTTGATGTTAAGATGGGATGCTAGAAAAACTCCTCTATCTCCATCCGTAAAGCCGCCAAAATTGTAAACAAACGGCCTAGGTTCAACCTGGGTGGACCCTATAACTTCACCGCTGAAAAACCTAACATAACTTTTAAGGCGTTCAATGTTATCGCCATGACCGTGAATAACCGCCACAGCACCTCTTTTATTTGCATATATAAGGTCCTCAACTTTACCATCTAGATCTGTGACAACTATATGAGGAATCACATTGTTCTCAATTAAAAACGAAGTTGCGCCGTCAGAGGAAATAACAACTGTAAACTCATCTAAATTCTTTATCACCATGCTAGATTTTTCAAGAGACGGACCAGCACCGATAACAGCAGCTTTTCTAAACTTCGAGAATCTACTTAGTAAATCGTTGAAATCTAAAATGTTCTTCCCCTTTAATAGTTCGCTTAAAAAGTTAGTTGCTTCCTGATCTTGCTCAAAAGTAAGATTTAGCGTTTTTTTAATATAATTATACCATTTTAACCATTTTTCTCTATCAATAACCCAACTCACCCTAAACACCTAATCTAAAATGAAATTTCTTTCTCTAACATCTCTGCATTCTAATCCTTATAATAACTATCATGTTGCTTAAAATTAATAGTAAGAACAAAATTGGGCAGAAATTTTATGATAAGAGTTATAAAAACAAGAAAATACTAAAAGTTAAGTGATGTTAGGCGGCAACCATTCTTTTCATTCTATCTTCAAGGTTCGGGTTTAAAAATAGGTCGTCAATTTCATCTAATACTTTATCAATAACTACCTCAGCTATAAACTCGATGAGTTTGGCGTTACGTTTTATTTTCTGACTCATTTCGAGCACCTTGTGGCTAATTAATAGTTGTAATAGTTATTACTACTATAAAATAGTACGCCACATAATATTTAAACCTTGCTATTACAAACATCTTCCATCCCTCACAAATAAACGCAATTCTCTCTTAAGGATATATCAAAACCTCGCAACAATATACTCCATATATCAAAACATAGCAGCATCAATCCATTCATTCCATTAGAACCCAAAAAACAAAGGTGAAAGCCATGAAAAAAGTATCTGCCACCTGCCTCAGAGACCGCCATGATACATGCTCTCTAATTGTTTCGTCAAAGATAATAAAGTCATAAAAGTCGAAAGACAGAAAGAATCACCGTTCTCCAAACCGTCTGTTTTAAGGAGTGTTTAGTAATGTTAAGGACGGTTTGGTCATTACGGCTGTTGGTCTCCCAGACCCGCCTGCGGCTCCAGAAGGTCGCTGTGTTCTCCAGAGCCATCGGCGAATCTGAGTTCATCATTTCCAGCCCTATAACTCAAGGATTTCTTTGTTCAAAAGCTGCAAAATATATTGAATATGTTTACAGCAAAGACCGAGTTCTATATCCAATGAAAAGAGTTGGAAAGAAAGGTGAAGGAAAATTTAAACGTATAAGCCGGGACGAAGCCCTGAAATTTCAACAAATCATCTTAGGAGATAACAAAATGATTCGTGTATGAAATACATAAAATATTGTAGAAGATTTCTGAAATATTTGCATTTTCTGTTAATACGTTACGACCAGCATTCCATAACGTTGTTAATAGCATATAAGAACAACTGCAATGCTTACAATTTTTATCTTTAAATGATCTTAAAGAAACACGTTTGTTGATAATCCATTTTCTTCGGAATTCCTACAAATAAAGCTTAAAAATATCAAGACTTAATTTTATCAAGTTAACATAGGTAAGCCTAAAGGGGATGAAATTGAGTTCAACAAAACCGCTAATTAAAATTGATGAAGAAACCAGCGACTTTGCATCCGAAATAATGGAAAGAGGGGCAAAAATATTTCCAAAAGAAGAATTAAAAAGACTTCTCACATGTATCCAGTGCGGAACATGCTACGGGAGTTGCCCTTCTGGTAGAATAACCGCGTATCATGTTAGAATGATTATGCGAAAAGCGCAGCTCGGCCTTAAGGAAGAGGTATTAAGAGACGAAAACTTATGGAACTGCACCACTTGCTACACCTGTCAAGAAAGGTGCCCCAGAGAAGTTGAAACAACAGACATCATTCGATTAATTAGGAACATGGCTTTCGAAGCAGGGTACGTAAAAAAGCCACATCTAATAGTATCAAGAAACTTCATTGAAACAGGACACAGCATACCTCTAAGAGATGAGGACAAGGAAAAAAGAAAACGTGTGGGAGTGCCTGAAATACCTCCAACAACATTAACATTTCCTGAAGCACTAAAAGAAGTTCAAACATTAGTTGAAGCCACCGGTTTTAAAGAAAAGGTTTTAAAACTCTTGGAGGAGGGATAAATGGCTAAATACGCCTTTTTCCTAGGTTGCATTGCACCCCTCAGATATCCAGGCCTTGAAGCCGCCACTAAAAAGGTCATGCAACACTTCGGTATAGAACTTCTAGATTTAAATGGCGCTTCATGTTGTCCAGCTCCAGGAGTTTTCGGTAGCTTTGACCTTTGGAACTGGCTCGTGATTGCTGCCAGAAATCTCTCTCTCGGCGAATCGCTTGGCGCAGATTTAACAACTATTTGTAATGGTTGCTACGCAACCCTACAGGAAGCATGGCACATCCTAAAGGAGGACCCCGGTAAGCGAAGAAGCGTAAACGAGGTTCTAAGTAAAATTAATAGAACTTACAACGCTAAAACAGGAATTAAACACATAATTGAAGTTTTTACTAACGATATAGGGATCGACAAAATAAAATCATCTGTTAAAAACCCTCTTGAGGGACTTAAAGTTGCAATTCACTATGGATGTCACTTTCTAAAGCCTAGAAAAATCAGAGGTCACGGGTCAAGTGAAAAACCACATGTACTTGAGGATATTGTTAAAGCTCTTGGCGCTGAGCCCATTTACTACAAAGAAAAACTACTTTGCTGTGGTGCAGGTGGAGGGGTAAGAGCAGGTAACCTGGATACAGCCTTAGAAATCACGGCAAGAAAATTGAAAAGCGTAAAAGAAGCTGGAGCTGACTGTATTCTTCATCCATGTTCCTTCTGCCATTTCCAATTTGACAGAGGGCAGGTTGAGCTTCGAGAAAGAAAGGGACTCGAATTTGATGTTCCAGTGATTCACCTTGTTCAACTGATCGGCTTAGCGGTGGGAATAGATCCTAAGAGCTTAGGGCTTTACGAAAATGAAATTCTCCCAACATATTTAGATAAGCTTGGTTTGGGGTGAAAACCTTGGAAAATCCCCGTATAGGTGTTTTTGTTTGCGAATGCGGTGGAAACATTTCTGATGTCGTAGATGTTAAAAGAGTTGTCAAGGCAGCTTCAGAGTGGGAAAACGTTGTAGTAGCGAGACATTACACTTACATGTGTTCAAAACCAGGTGTAGAACTTATCAGACAATCAATTAAAAAACGAGGATTAAATAGAGTAGTTATTGCTTGTTGTACACCGAAAATGCACAGAAAAATGTTTGAAAGAAATGTAGAAGAGGAGGGTGTAAACCCAGCGTTTCTAGAGGTTGTCAACATTCGTGAACAATGTTCTTGGGTTCATCACGAAGATCCTGAAGGAGCAACCTTAAAAGCTATAGATCTTGTCAAGGGTGCTGTTAAAAAAGTTGAAAAAGCAACTCCCTTGTATCCCGGTAAGATGCCAGTAAAACAAGCAGTATTAGTCATCGGTGGCGGTATAGCTGGCATAACTGCTGCTTTACGTGTTGCTGAAGCCGGAATAAAAGTATACTTGGTAGAAAAAGAACCCACAATTGGAGGCCACATGGCTAAATATGCTAAAGTTTTCCCCACCTTGGATTGCGCTCAATGTATTTTAACACCTAAAATGGGAGAAGTAGCGGAAAACCCAAACGTAGAGCTTTTAACTCTCGCTGAAGTCGCATCCGTTGAAGGTGTTCCAGGAGACTTCAAAGTTAAAATCAAACTTAAACCAAGAGGGGTAGATGTAGAGAAATGCGTTGGATGTGGAGCCTGCAATCGTGTATGCCCAGTTGAAACTGTTTCTGACTTCGATGAGGGATTAGGAAAACGTAAAGCCATTTATATACCGTTCCCGCAGGCGGTTCCTTCAGCCTATGTTATAGACTTTAATAGCTGTACAAAATGTGGAAAATGCGTTGAAAAATGTCCTAGAAAAGCTATAAACCTTGATGACACAGAGAAAGAAATAGAGATAAATGTTGGCGCCATTATAGTTGCAACGGGCTTCAAACTTTTCGACTTAAGCGAATATGGCGAATATAAGTATGGCATGCATCCAAATGTCATAACCGCATTACAAATGGAACGATTAATGAACGTAACAGGTCCAACAAGCGGTGCAATAGTCCGTCCCAGCGATGGAGGAGAAGTCAAGAAAATAGGTTACGTTCTTTGCGCAGGATCAAGAGACACAAATAAAGGTAAACCTTATTGTAGCCGTGTATGCTGCTTATACGCAACCAAACAAGCATTGATGATGAAGGAATTCATGGAAGGACTAGACGTATGGATCCACTACATAGATTTAAGAGCAGCTGGAAGAAGATATGAAGAATTCTACAAAAATGCTCAAACCGAAGGAGTAAAATTCGTTAGAGGAAAAGTATCAGAAATAATCCCAGACGGAGATCAATTAATCGTTAGAGCAGAGGACACAACACTGGGCAGACCAATAGAAAATAGATATGACCTAGTAGTTTTATGTCCACCAATAGTGCCAAGCCCAGAAACAACCAAGCTAGCTGAGATACTCAAAATCCCACTCGATGAAGACGGTTTTGTCCTCGAAAAACATCCAAAGCTCGATCCAGTTTCAACAAAGCGTGAAGGAATCTTCGCCTGTGGAGTTATATTAGGGCCAAAAGACATTCAAACATCAGTTTCGGAAGCAGAGGGAGCAGCTGCAAAAGCAATAAACTTCCTGATACAAAAAGAGAAAATCATCGAACCAAACAAAGCTTATCTTGCTGTACCTGAAAGATGCGATGCTTGTGAAGAATGTATCGAAATATGTCCAACAGAAGCAATTTCCGTTGCAAGCGATAAAGTTGAGATAAATGAAATTCTCTGCAACGGATGTGGAGCCTGTATACCGGCATGTCCCAAGGAAGCCTTAGACCTTAAAGGACTATCTGATGAACAATTGATGGCCGAAATAGAAGGTGTACTAACCGGATCAGAGTCTGAAATTAAAATACTTGCTTTCGTAGAAAACGAAATCGCCTACACAGCATTAGACTTAACTGGAGTCGCACGGCTATCTTACCCGAGTAGCATTAGAGTTATACCTGTACCCTCCACCAGTAGACTAAAGTTAAAACACATATTGTATGCTTTCGCGAAAGGTGCTGACGGTATAATGTTCCTAGAAGCTCCAGAACACGAAGGACCCTTTGGAAAGGCACATTCAATCGCTGAAGAAAGAATCGAAAACTACAGGTTCGACATTGAAGACTACGACATTGATAGCGTAAGAATATGGTTCTCAAAAGTCTACGTCCCAGACTGGAGGAAACTAGTAAAAGTCTTTGAAACCTTTGACAGAATGATCAAAGACGAAGGACCAATAGACCAAGAAACAAGGGAAAACATACTTAAAAAATTAGAGGAAGAAAGTGAATAATCCGCGAATAAAAAGTTAAAATGTTAAATTTTATTTTTTGGCTTTTTCCATTTCCTTCTTTAACCATTCCTCTAGTTTCGCGTGATCTGACCCTGGTATCAGATTTTTAAGTTCTTCTTCTAAGTTTGTGGGCTCTATTACCGCGATCCAACCTTTCCCGTAAGGATCTTCATTTATTAACGACGGATTCTTTTGTACTTCCTCGTTCAGTTCAACTATTTTTCCTGAAACTGGGGACTTCAATGGCCCAACCCATTTGCCGCTTTCAATTGTTCCAAGGGTTTTTCCTTGTTTTACTGGTTGACCTACTTTCTTAGTTCTAATAAACAGTATTTTCCCTGCGGCACTTTGCGCCCAGTCATTGTACCCTACTCTTACCTTTCCATCTTCTACTTTCGCCCACATATGGTCAGGGTGGTAGTATAAGTCATCTGGGAATTCATATCCTTCTATCTTAACCATTTTAATACTCCTCCATCCACTGTTACATCTACTCATTATGCAACTTAACTTAAAATATTATTCTATCTGCTATCGGTTAAGCTAATGACGTACATGAAAGTTGATTTGTTAAGTTGAACATTAAAGATTGAAAGAGCACATGAGTTGTGGTGTTAAAATTGATGTGATCTAATCTTTAAACGTTATGTAAAAGTCGCAGAAATCATTGTCTCTTATAATTGTCGACTTTAATTCGACAATTACTTTTTTCCCGGGTTTAAAATGGCTGAAAATATAGGAAAAGCTTAACTCGTGAATTCTACACGGTATGTCCCTAAGATTCCCTTTCAATGTTTGACCAATTTCTTGGAAAATACAGTTCCTTATAACTATGGATATTTTCCCTTTACCCATTTTTTTAAGTTCACAGTACATCCCCATATCGTTAAGCTCGTCTCTAAGAACATCCCAGAATCTATCCGTCGTCAAAATTTCTTCGCCATACTTTCTTCTCAAACATTTAATTACATCCTCGCCTAGAACATCTCCCACTACTTTGACCCAGGTATCTAATTCCTTGTTACCATATTTTTTAATGAACGCTTTTATTAAAGCCCGTGTAAGCAAGGGATAATCTCTTGGAGGATATATGAACATAAAAGGTTTCTTAAGCCTGTAGACGGTTGCAGGTCTCCCTACACTTTCTTTTTGAATATCTGTTTCAACGTATCCATTTGAAGAAAGCTCATCTAAAATGTTTTTGACGGAAGTGTAACTTAGCCCTGTGTTTTGAGATATTTCAAGGATTGTAGCACACGGTTTAACAACTAAGTATTCCAAAACCATCTGCATTCTCCCAAACTTGTCACGCGGCTCTGTACTCACAGTCATTCCAGCACACCTGTTAACTTAAGACTACACAGCTAAGGCATTCTGCCATCTTAGAGTGACATATATATGATCAATTAAATAATATCTAATTTCAAGTATTTAACACTTTGTAGGGGAAACGATTACATTTTGAATTAAATTTTAGAAATTTTCTATAAAGCGTGATGTATTAAAAGTTTTGCATTTCGTTTTAAGTTTATTAACGGTGTTATAAAATGGTAGGTCTATTACTTAAAACATTGTGTGTTGTTCTTTAAAATAATAAAAGGTTATCTATGTTGTTAAGTGTTTTCGAAGAGCTTTTTCTAGAGGACCTCGACCCACTGCTCCTACAATTTTCTCCACGGGTTTCCCGTTTTTAAAGATTATAAAAGTTGGAATACCCATAATATAGTATCTCTGAGCAATGTCAGGACTTTCATCTACATTCAATTTAGCAACGATGGCTTTTCCAGCATACTTCTTTGCGAGAGCTTCCACCACAGGGGACATCATGTGACAAGGCATACACCATTCAGCCCAAAAATCAACCAGCACTGGCAAATCTGAGTTGTTTATAACTTTATCAAAATTTTCTGATGTAAGTTTAACAACCTTACCTTCCGAAAATGGGTGGGAAGTTGTTTTTCTTTGGGTTGATCGTAGTAGTTCTTTCATTTTTCTTTGAAGTATTTTTTCTAGTTCACGGTCTTCTTCATTCATGTCTTTCACCTAATATTTTATTGTATTTTTTGCACATTAAAAGCAAAATGTTAATAAGAACATCAATATATAAATTTATTGTTGAACTCGAGCAAAAGCCAGGGGAATGCCTATGAGTAAATTTGAGGTGTTTTTGCCCTCTAAAAGCCCTTTATGTATAGAAAAAATAAATTTACAAAACATTTTGAAATGTTGCTATGGGTTAAGTGATATAGAAGCTAATATTTTCATGTACCTTTTTGAGAAAGGTGAAAAAGACATAAAAGAACTATCTAAGAAATTTAATAGGGATCCTAGTGTGATTTACAGGATGTTGCAAAAACTTATAGAATATAGATTAGTAACTAAAAAACTTGTAAAATCGAGGATAGGAAGATCCTATTATGTTTATATCAGTATAAATCGTGAAAAATTGAAAAAATATCTCGAAGAAATCATTGAAAGATGGTATAAAACTGTTAAAAGCTTCATATCAACCCTATAATTAATTTAATAGGCGAAAATTTATGGATCCTAAAACAATTAAAGAATTTCTCAAAATAAATAATGTCTTTGCAATCGTTGGGGTTTCCAGCAACCCTGAGAAATGGGGATATAGAGTCTACAAAGACCTAAAGGAAAAAGGGTACAAAGTCTACCCAATAAACCCCAAACTTGAAAAAATTAATGGCGACAAATGTTATCCTAATCTTCATCAATTACCAGAGAGACCAGATGTGGTAGTAACAGTAGTTCCACCAAAAATAACCGAAAAAATCATAGAAGAAGCAGCTGAACTTGGAATAAAAAAGATCTGGATGCAACCTGGAAGTGAAAACGAGAAAATCATCAAGAAAGGTGAAAAGACAGGTCTTACGCTGGTGCATGGAACTTGCATTCTAGAAACCGTAGTTCAACTACAGCTTAAGAAAATGCACCGATAAGAGTATAGTGTAACATTTGAAATTAAAACATCGTATAAACAGTGCTTAGCAGCAAAATTGTGGAAATAATGTTATTGTTTAATTTATACGAATAACGGAATATCTGTGCTCCAAGAGAACAGAAGTAATCTAGTTATGTAGTTTTATCTCCCTTTAAGTTAGTTCTCTTACTATTTTTTCAAGAGTACTGCAGAAAATGTCCACTTCTTCTTTTGTGTTATAGACGTATACTGATGCCCTTGCAGAGGATGGTATTCCTAGCTTCATGTGAAGTGGTTCCGCACAATGTACACCTGATCTAATCGCTATATTCTCAAGCTCATCAAGATACATAGCTAATTCATGGGAATCCAAACCTTCAGCAGTAAAAGCAACTACACCTCCACGTTTCTCAACATCTTCAGGTCCATAAACAGTAACCTTAGGAATTTCATATAATCTTTCCAGTAAATATTTAGTCAACTCCTTTTCGTGACTTCTAACCCACTCCATACCTAACTTTTCCAAATATTCCACAGCAGCTCCAAACCCTATTCCACCAGCGATATTAGGAGTTCCAGCCTCAAACTTCCAAGGCATAACATTCCACTCACTCTTTTCCAAAGTAACCCTTCTAATCATATCCCCTCCACCAAAAGTCGGACACATCTCCTCCCCCAAACCCTCCCTGATATATAGCGCCCCCACACCCGTTGGACCTAGCATTTTATGCGCAGAGAAGACAAGGAGATCACATTTGATTTTTTTGACATCTACGGGGAGATGTGGCACAGATTGAGCTCCGTCGATTAAAACTGGGACTTCATGCTCATGAGCAATTTTACATATTTCTTCAACGGGATTTATGGTACCTAATACGTTTGAAACATGAACAACCGTGATTAACCTTGTTTTCTCGGTTATTAAATCTTCTAGCTGCTCTAGATCGAGGTACCATTTATCTTTTAGATCTAAAAACTTTATTTTCACACCGAATCTATCTCTAATTAACTGCCATGGTACAATGTTGCTATGATGTTCCATAACTGTCGTTATAACTTCATCTCCAAGCTTCCAATCCAACCCATAAGCTACGTAATTTATTGCCTCGGTGGTGTTTTTGACGAAGACAATTTCTTCACGGCTTTTTGCGCCAATAAACCTAGCAACTTTATCATGCGCTTCTTCATAAAGTTGAGACGCTTCTTGAGAAAGTGTATGAACACCTCTATGAATATTTGCACAATGCTTCTCATAGTAATTTATAACTGCTTCGATAACCTGTATCGGCTTTAAGCTTGTAGCAGCGTTATCAAGGTATATGAAAGGCTTTCCATCATCTTCTCTTCTCCTTTTGAGAAGAGGAAAATCTTCCCTTATTTTATTCACATCGGGCATTTAGACACCTCCAACACTAAAAATATTCAAGATCCTCAACCCAGCTAAATAAATTTTATCGGCATCTTCAAACAATTTAAACAAACGTTTATTCAACTCACTAGACGTGTTTTCTTCTTCCTCCCTAATTCTCCTAATATTCTCCAATATTTCTCTTACTTTTTTAACGTCATGTTGAACGTCACTTTTCATGGAAGCGGTTTGTGAAATAAATTCATAAAGATTTCCGATTTTACGGAAAATCTCTAAAATGTTATTCTTTATTTTTGCGTCAACTTGCATTAAAAGATTTGAATTTTTGTTTATTTCCTTAATTAAATCATCAACAGTTCTGAAGACGGTTTTTAGGTTAAGTGTTATTCCAAGAGGTATAAATCCAAGAGAGGCCTGCTCTATATTAGGTGTTTGCACCATAAAATCTAAGGCAAGTAAATTTACCCTATTAAGCATTCTCTCAAAATCTTTTACTCTTACTCCAGAAATTTTTCCTCCACGTAACCCGTCTAAAATATTTGAAAAAGTTTCACTTAACAACGACAAAGGCTTACTCAAATTAATTAAAGCATTAAAAAGTATCACGCCAGTTGGTAGTTCCTCTAAATCAACAAGTTCTCTCTGAGCATTTTCTTCCAAACATTTGTCGCACATTCCAGCAGCACAATAAATTGCTGGTTGTCCGCACACTTCACATATAAGACTTCCCCATATTAATCTTAGAAAATCTTGAAGCATTTTCATGGCATCTTCTCTATTTAGAGCCTCTCTAATTTTTGTTTTACCTTTCTTAAAAATGGATATTGTTTTGCCTCTCCATTTTACCCTACCTACGCCAAGGGTAAGGCTGCATTGCATCTCTGAGAATCTAATTTTGTAAGTATTCAAAATGTCGCAAAGAATGTCAAAGTCAATAATTTCACGATGCGTAGTTCTTAACAGTTTTGTTATATCGCTTTCTAACATTACTTTACCTACTTCTGCGGCACATGGCTGTATATAAGCAAGGCCTTTTTCCTCTGAAACGTTTAGATTACTTTTCGTTCTCACCTGTATCTTTAGGATGCAGTGATCTACAAATTTAGGACGATATATGACTCGTCTTGCTGAATAAGCCATTTTATGTCTCTCCCTCTTTCTCATAAGTGTAAATTCCATGATTCTGATAACAATGTTATATATTTTAATTTTATCCCATTAAGACACAGTCGTTCTTGAAAGCAACCTATATAGCAACTTCGATCAGCGTTCTAAACACAGTTAAACCGATTGTAACTTAATTTGCATATGAATTCTTTAAACATTTCCATGCCCGTTAAACAACCACAAATTTAAATATGACACATCCTGTTGTTAATGAAATTAAGTTACTTTAATAGCATATTGACGGTATCCTACAGATAAGTCACCGTAATCATCTATTAAAAGGGCGCAGTTTTATCTAGGTCAGATTTTATGTAAAATTGGGAAAACTTCTCAATATTCGACTTAAAAACAACAGAAGAAATAGGGAAGAATTAAATAGTAGTTCCACTATTTTTTGGCTTTTTTCTCGTATTCTTCTATTGCTTTGTGTAATGCTTTTGCGGCTAATACTGCGCAGTGCATTTTTATCGGTGGCAGTCCTCCCAGCTTTTCTGCAACGTCTCTCATGGTTATTTTCTTTGCTTCTTCAAGTGTTTTTCCTTTAGCCATTTCCGTTAAAATTGATCCGGTGGCAATGTTTGCTGCGCAGCCAAAAGATAAAAACTTTATATCCTCTATCCTACCGTCTTTAACCTTCAAAAACATTCTAAGCATATCTCCACAAACAGGATTACCCTCTTCAACAACCACATCTGGGTTTTCCATTTCTCCAATGTTTTTAGGGTTCGTAAAGTATTCCATCAACTTTTTCGAGTATTTTATAGGCATGTTATCCACCACTTTTCTTTAGACTTTCAGGGGTAAGGGGACTAATACTTCTCAATTTCTCGATAACTTTAGGAAGTACGTCAAGCACGTAGTCGATTTCTTCTTCCGTATTATATCGACTAAGACTAAACATAATAGATCCGTGAGCAATTTCGGGGGGTACACCTATAGCGGTTAACACGTGGCTAGGCTCTAATTTCCTAGAGGCGCATGCTGAACCTGTTGAAACACAAATACCATACATATCTAAATATAATGTTATAGATTCTCCCTCAATATATTTGAAGGAGAAGTTCACGTTACTGGGGCTTCTTTTATCTCCTCTAGGACCATGTAGCACGACTTCTGGAATGTTGTCTTCAATTCCCTTGATAAGTTTGTCTCTTAAACTTCTCATGTGTGAAACATGTTTTTCAAAGTTTGCGAAAGCTATTTCAGCTGCTTTAGCAAATCCAACTATCCCAGGAATATTTTCTGTTCCAGGCCTCAACCTATGAACAGATATGTACCCCTTAAGTACTGGCTCTATTTTTGTTCCTTGTCTAATATATAGTGCTCCCACGCCTTTTGGCCCATGAATCTTATGAGAGCTCAAAGTTAAGAGATCGATGTTAAAGTCTTGAACATCTATTGGAATTTTTGTGTATGAGGACTGAGCGTCAACGTGGAAATAGATTTTCTGTTTCTTTTCTTTTAATAATTTACCAACTTCCTTTATCGGTTCAATGGTCCCAATTTCATGGTTAACGTGCATAATGCTAACCAGTATGGTTTCATCTGTCAATAAATTTTCAAGCTGCTCCATGTTAATGAATCCTTCTCTATCTACTTCAAGATAATCTATTTTGAATCCCCGTTTAGCTAGTTCCTCGGTTATTCTCATAATAGATGGATGTTCAATCCTTGTAGTAATTATATGTTTTCCCCGGTTCCTATTTGCATAAGCGATTCCCCTAATTGCTAAATCGTTTGCTTCCGTTCCACAAGAGGTGAAAACAATTTCATCAGATTTTGCGTTTATTGTTTCAGCTATGGTCTCCGCGCTTTGCTCGATTGCATCGTATGCTTGTTGTCCTAATGTGTGCAGTGATGCTGGATGGCCATAATATTCATTCATGTAAGGTATCATAGTTTCTATTACTTCTTTAGCAACTATAGTTGTTCTTTCATTATCAAGGTACACTATCTTTCTCATTTTTATCCCCTTTTAGACATGAAACATTTATAACAACGTTATATAAATCTATCACAGAACACTAACAACCCTGCACATAGGTAAAAAAGTGAAAAGTTCAAGCTTTTAAATTTTCATACCAAGACGCCCAACATCCTGATATAATCTGTTTTTCGTCACATAACTTCGAACCTAAACCATTATATCAGGGCAATGCCTCTTACACACCTCCAGTCTCTAATGGGCACTCATAGCAGAACCTCTCGACTTCAAAAATCATAAAGCCATACATTACTTAAGTTTTATAAGGAAGTTAAATAGTAGAGGTGATTTTTTGACTGTTATTGAAGATTTAACGTTACGAAATAAATTTCACGTATTTAAGGATAGAGAACATGCTGGACGTCTTCTATCAAAATTTCTTAAAGAGAGGCTGAATGAAAAAGAGAATCTAGTTGTCTTAGCAATACCGAGAGGGGGAGTGCCGATAGGTTGTATTCTTGCCAAACAACTCCAAGCAGAATTTGACCTAATAATTGTAAGAAAAATCCCAGTGCCATGGAATCCAGAAGCAGGCTTCGGAGCCATCACATCAAACGGGGAAATATTCCTGAATGAAAAAGTAGCTAAATATCTTAGATTGGAAACTGAAGAAATTGAGAGTCTCACCCAAAAGGTTTTGGAAGAAATTAAGAGAAGAGAACAAAAGTTCTTGGGGAGTAGGAAAAGAGTAGATGTAACTAATAAAAATGTGATTTTGGTGGATGATGGGTTAGCTACTGGCTTTACCATGCTTGCTGCTGTAAAATTCTTAAAAGATAAGCCTAGAAATATTATGATTGCTATTCCCACAGCGTCTCGCGGAGCCATATCGCTTTTATCAAAACATGTACATGCCATATATTGTTTAAACATTAGAAGCGAGATACCTTACTTTGCAGTTGCCGACGCATATGTAAATTGGAGAGATTTAACAGACGACGATGTGATACAATATCTGAAAAAATACCATTACATTTAACTCGCAGCCATCTAAATATCAAGGTTTACTTATCTTTGGTTTTACTATCCTTAATAGGTTCTATATGAATTGTTACGTCTTTAATATCTGGTATTTCTTGCATTATTCTATTTTCAACTTGATGTGCTACCTCGTGGACTTCCTCTATACTCATATCGGATGGAACTGGTACATCTAACTCTATGTTTGGATAATCTTTTAATTTTCTCAAAAGCTCGATAAGATGCTTTTTTGGTTTTTCATCGAGTTTCTTTGAAATTTGTCAGCGTTTTTATGAAGAAAAATTTTAAACGTCATCTAGGGGAACCAACTTATCAAACTTTTTTTCTTTAACTATTTTATCCGTATCCTTAACTAACAAGTATTCTTCATATGTTAGAAAAACATCTTCTAGGAAATCAAAAAGCTCATCAATTTTCCTATCAATCTCCTTAACTTTTTCTAAAACACTCTCACTCATGGCTCATCACACATCCATTTTTCTCCACCTATCTTAAAAACTTACCGTTCAAATAACCAGTACTGTCAAATTGAAGTAGAATGTGCCATATCTTTCGCGTGCATACTGATTCATAGATATTTCTTACATTTGGAAGCGAAATTTCCACCTAAGTAGAGGAGATATTAAAGTTCCTTATATACTCTTGCTATGGATTCTCCTCCAACATGTAGTTTGAACTCTAGGAAGTAGCCGAAAGGAGTGGTGAAAACAGGTACACCCCTACTGGCAATTTTACTTTCTAGCCATTTTATTGCTTCATATGCAAATTCAGGGGAAGACTTACTGGAAGATAAATGGGCAAAAGAATGAAGAACTATCTTATCAGCACCACATTTCCTTGCATGCCATAAAATATTTTTCAAAGCCTTCCTAAGAACTTTATCCCTCTCTAACTCATCCTTTTCCTCAGTGTGAATAAAAATAAGGGAAACATTGGAAAAGCTTTCTTCTTTCTCCACGTCTTCAGCCATGGGAATATTTTTCCGAGACGTTTTATACCAAAATTCCTTCGCATGAAACATTAAAAGCTTCATTTTAAATCCCCCAGCCTTAGGTTCAAATTAAATAAGTAAACGCTTAAAAAATATAAAATAAATCAACTATACACATAATTTATTTATCATATTTGTGGTATCTTATAAGAGGGTGGTTGATTTGGATGAGGGTGACTTGTTACGGGAGGAGTTAATTGATTGTAGACGTTACGAAAATTGGGGGTTCATAACAATTATTATTGGCCTTGTACTTATTGCAGTAAATTTGTTTATAGTAGAATTGTTTGCCAAGGTTTCCATTAAGGGTGACGGTTTTCTTAGGACACTATTCACACTTGAAGGAGAAACAAAACATATAACTTTCACACTCAGCCTTACCGAGCTTAAAGTTTGGACTTTGGGTGTTTTTGGGATCATTTTTTTCTTATTCGGTCTGGTAACTCTCAGCTACTACACTTATAGAAGAAAACAAACCATATATAGATTAAAGAGATTAATGAACGCATGATAAAATCACTCTACTGTATAGTATATTCTTTTTCTACCCTTTCCAACGTTTTTAGCTTTAAGGAACTTTATTGTACCTATTTCCTTAGTGTTCGCTACATGAGGTCCTCCATCCGCCTGAACATCTATACCCTTAATTTCAACAATCCTTAGAACATCTATCTTTGGTGGCAGTTTCTCAGCCAATTTAACCAGACCAGGAGTCTTCAAAATTTCTTCCCTCTTCATATAATATATTTTGACGTTGTGTCCTTCTTTAGCCAGTTTATCGGCTTCAACAACTATCTGCTTAAAAAGTTCTCTGTTCATTCTCTCAAAACTAAAATCTAGATGCCCTTTCTCCAAGGTAATATCTCCACCTGTTATTAGAACACCAAAATTACTGTAAGCAACACCGACAATCACGTGAGCTGCAGTATGCAACTTCATAATCCTATATCGTCTTTCCCAATCAATTTTACCCGTTACGGTTACACCTACCGGGATATCCCCTTG
>Ga0190308_1000101_pt1 | contig 28364 bp, 23 predicted proteins | sample 48700756_MG_FD_165050 | JGI IMG/M metagenome (GOLD analysis project Ga0190308, IMG submission 165050) | Hydrothermal vent sediment bacterial communities from Southern Trench, Guaymas Basin, Mexico - 4870-07-5-6_MG | ecosystem: Environmental > Aquatic > Marine > Hydrothermal vents > Sediment ...
TTTTTGAGGAGACCTTTCTGATTTTTGATTGAAAGTGTCACTGTTGTGTTCCCATGAGTCTTCATTTTAGGTAGATTCACATAGAAATCCGCATCCAAAAGCACTTTCGGAACGCTCAATTTGCCATATTTCCAGCGAATTTCCGCTCTTTTCGCCCTATTCAAGTTCAAAAGTCGTATATTCTCTCGCTCTAATTTTCGGTATCGTGAGATTTCAAAAATTTTCGCCTCGTCTGCACCGAGACCAGCACCCTCTCCAACGACAATCTCCTCAAATCCTGCATCAAGAAGCACTTCTGCAACCGCTTGAACAACCGATGGATGCGTTATTATTGCAGATGAAGGCTTTGCGGGAATCACTATGTTTGGTTTTAATAGTGCTTTGCGTTTTTTTCTCCTTTTTTGTAAATTTATACCCAAATCTTCAATCGCTTCACATATTGCTCGCTTTAATACCCTCAAATCATACTCCGCTTTTACCACTTTTACTCTCATTTCATTCACTATCCCTCCTCTTCCTCGCAATAACATAAGGATGGTGTGCGAAGAATATTTTGAGAGGTGTAGGCATTTTACTCTCAACAAATTTGTGCCAGATGTCAAACATAAAAAGCACTAATCGCTCTTTAAATTGCAGTTTTGTGCGCTGAAGAGCCTCTAATTCATACAATATCTCCTCTAAACACTTCAACCTTACATTTGGTCTTATTTCATTACCAATATCCTTCCAATCTTTCTCATTTTTCTCACCACTCTCACCAATTTTCATATTAATATCGGGCCAGGGAGGCATATCTGTGGCTCCCACTTCAACAATATCTGCATTTAACCCGTTCAAAATGCGTTTTATGTAGGAAATATTCATTTTTAAGGGATTTCCATGGTCCCAAGGCTCTTTTCGTAGATAATGGTAGAGGCGATGAATCGGAAAACCGATGTTAAATACATTTTGGATTTCCATAAAAATTAAATTTTTTGATGTGCATAGCATTTCTCTGATGACTTCTTCCGCATCAATATGCTCAATCACGCAGAAATTCCACACCAAATCAAATGAATTCTCACGGAATCCCGCATCTTTCCAGTAGGCTCTCACGAAATTCGCATTCAATCCCAAAGCGTTCCAAATCTCTCTGCTCATTTTCAGTAGTTCTTTAGAGGGATGTGCAACCGTAACTTCGCATCCGACACATGCAAAAATCATACTTTTGATGCCCGGAATGCCCATAATACCGTCTGCGGGAATCTCTAACACAGTTGAAATATTGTATTTTCGCACCATTTGTGATGCAAATTTGTTGAATGCGAATCTCTCGTAGGCAGTTCCGTAGCCCTCGTCAAATGCAAGAATGGATGCTTGCAGATTCTTAAGCACGGTTCTCCCACTCCCTCTCACTTTCATCGTTCCTTTCTCCCGTTTTTATATTCACTGCTCTACTACACAATCAACATCTTCTCACAATCCTTTCATATAGTTTCGCTACTCTCTTTGCAATCTCATCCCAGTTGTAATTTCTCACAAATTTCAGTCCGTTTTCACGCAGCGATGTGTGTAAATCCCCATTCATTAATAATCTTTTTATCGCATTTTCCATTTCGGATTGAGAAATTAATATGCCATTATAATTGTTTTTAACGATATCTCCAACCGCACTACCTTCTGCTTTGACAGCTATTGGAGGAGTCCCAGCAGCCATCGCCTCTAACAGGACAATTCCTTGTCCCTCCCTGATAGAAGGCAACACAAATATCCATGAAGATTTCATCAATTCTATCAATTTCCTCCTCGGAAGAGGCTCATAAAATTTCACATCAATGTGCAATTCTTTTGCTAATTTCTGCAAGAAAACCTTTTGTGGACCGCTTCCCACAATAATCAGCTCAATTTCTGGGAAAATCCTCTTTAATCTCTTGTAAACAAGTATCAAACTATCTACCTTTTTATGTCTTTCTAATCTTCCTGCGTATAAAATCCTCCCATATTTTTTTTCCACTGACATTTCAAACTCCTTCAAATCTACTCCATTTGGTATCTCAACTACTTTTCCCGGGTCGACACCAAGTAATTCAATCAATCTTCTTTTCGTGGTCGCTGAAACCGCGATATTAATATCTGAGAGTTTTGGGATGAATAGTTCGAGGAAAAAACCTGGTAAAGCAAGAAATGGATTCAGCGATTCAAAGTTTTTTTCATACCATACTTCATGCCACGTCAAGATTAAAGGTGCATCTGAAGATCTTGATATGAAATAGGAGACATAAGAGAGTGGCTTTGATACAACATTGCAGTCTACTATATCAAAATCCTTCATTTTTAATCCCTCCCATAAAACTTTACAACTGAATTTTAATTTTGATATATGATAATCTCCCTCTATACTCTTGCTTTTTGGTATATCAAATTTCCCATATCTATGGATGACCATTCCATCCCTCTCTTCCTCCCTATTACAGCCCTCCACATGAGCGGTATAAATATGAACTTCGTACTTCTTTGAAATCCTCCTTCCTATTTCATAAAATCTATTCCCGCTTCCCACTATTATAGGAGGAAACCATGTTGTTAACATCGCTATCTTCATATCTCCCACCTCTTTTTATCCCTTTTTCATCGTCAGCATCGTCCTACCCTATCACATTCCCTTCCTATTCCATATTTACGGACATAATCCTGTGGTAATCTGCCAAGAGATTCCCTGCGACTTTTGCCCACGTAGCATTTTCCTCTCCCTTTGATCTTGTCTTCATCGTGAGGATCCTCCCCTATTTCCCACTAATTCAACTTTCTGCGGGTGAAAAAAGCTTGCAAGATATTTTATATAATGTGGACAAATGGAGGGATACAAGGAAGCCTCATAGTCTTGAGGAGGGGCGGTGAGCCCCTTCCAATGCTTCCTTTGTTCGGCTTAGGAACCCTTATGAATGAGGGATAAGAGAGATCTGGGGAAATGAACGAAAAAGTAGAGCGGGGGTGAGGAGAATAGGTATGAAAGGAATGAATGGAGTAATAAAATTTGTTTTCCGCGGTGTCCTGTATTTTCTGAACCTTAACTTTTCCTTATATACAAACCGTTTTCTCCCTGCTCCTTTCCTAGTAAATCTTGAGATAACAAAGAGATGCAACCTCAGATGCATTCATTGTGCCATCCGAGAGGCGCCTGAAAAGTATTCGGAGATTATAAAAGAGGAATTTTCAATAAAAGAAGTGAAGGAAATCATAGATTCTCTCAAATCTTTAGGAACAAAATACATAAGTATAAGTGGAGGTGAGCCCTTTTTAAGAGAGGATATATTTGATATAATAGAATATGCGAAGAAAAGGGATTTAGGTATTCATATAAGCTCCAATGGCACTCTCATAACAAAAGAGATTGCGAAGAAAGTTAATGATTTGGGATTAGATGCTATTAGCATATCCCTTGATGCTACTACACCCACAATACACGACAAAATAAGGGGTGTAAGGGGTGCTTTTAATAAAACAGTAGCCGCTATTAGGAATCTCGTGAAATATAAAAGCCATACACAAGTTGGAATTAGCCCAATAATTACAAATTTAAACATTTATGAGCTTGAAAAGTTGGTAGATTTTGCGAAAGATTTGGGTGTAGATGCTATCAGATTTCAGCCTTGGCATGAATCACTGGGATACAAAGAGACAGCGGATATTTTGGATATAAAAGGAGAGCGTTTAAGGGAAATCGGAGATGTGATGGAAAAAATAATAAGAAAGACGAGGAAATATCGCATTTATACAAACAGTGAAGTCTATTTAAGGGGTATAAGTAGATATTTTGAGGATAAGAGAAAGATTAAAATAGACTGTTTTGTGGGCTTTTTCACATGTAATATAAGTTGGAAAGGGGATGTGGTGCCCTGTGCGTTTATAGAACCTGTCGGTAACATCAGGAAGGAAACTTTCAATGAGATATGGAAATCAAAGCGGTTTGAAGAAGTGAGGAGAGAGATAAGACGAGGGAACTGTCCAAAGTGCTGGATGGGTTGTTTTATAGAACCCAGTTTGAGATGCTCTCTTAAATATGCTATACAACATCCGTTAAAATATTTCAGTGATTTGAAATTTTTCCACAGATTTATGTGAAAAGATAAAAGTGAAAAGGGATAAAGATATGGAAAGAATATAAGGAGGGGGGGATAAGTTATTAGATGCCAATCAGCGAACTGATAAGGTATCGCGGATGGAAAGTATGGTTCAGTTACGATATGCATATAACTCTCCTTGCAATTTTTTACATATTATTTGTTGATAATTTATTTAGACTATTTGATTCCTTGCTTTTGATTTCTTCATTCGGTTTTTACTTTATGTATGGATTTCTGATAAATGATTTTTTTGACATGCCTTATGATATTGCGGCGGGAAAGGAGAGGATCGTTCATAAATTGCCAAAATCTGCATTCATAGGATTGATTTTGTCTGTTATCCTTATAAGTATATTACATCTTTTATATCTTAAAGAGTTGTATTTCACAATTATTTATGTCTTCTCTTTCATTCTTGCCACTTTTTATTCCGCTCCGCCTATAAGATTTAAAGCGAGAGGCGTTTCTGGAACGATTGTGAACGGATTGATTGAGAAAGCACTGCCAGTCAGTTCCGTTTTTGCGTTCTTCCACCATTTTGAAATGGATATGCTTATTTTCGTAATGTCATCTTTCTTCATACATATATCTGAAATAATGATGCATCAGATACTGGATTACGATAATGATTTGATGACAGGTATTCGCTCCTTTGTTACTGATATAGGGAGAGTGCGAGCATTAAAAATTTTCAAGCGTTGCTTATGCCCTTTTACAGCAATACTTATGCTATCTTTATGCCTTCTCATATGCATAAAAATATCTTATGCCATATTTATTGCCATCCTTGTATTTGCAATCTATGCAATAATATTCTTATTAATACAGAAGAGGGTTTTTGTTAGGCAGGAAAATATCTTTCCACTATATATGTCGTGCCTCTTTTTTTTAATTTGTAATGCATTCCCACCGTTCATTGCTTTTCTCCTCTGCATAAAGGAATATACAAACATCATTCTACTGCTATTTTCTATATTTTCCCAATATTATGTGGTGAAATACCGTTTTGAATCAATAAAGGGAAAAATTATACCACATATAGAAATATTCAGTGAAAAATGAAATGAAGAGGGATAGAAAAGATGTTTTAATAATTTTATGTCTATTTCTTATCGCATTCCTAATACGGGTATCCGGTATTTTTAATGTTTGTATGGTTGAAGATGAATGGCTCTACTGGTCACAAACGAACAGGATATTGGCGAACAACCTATTTCCAGCGGAGAATACATTCTGCTATGAATCACCTTTTTTAACATACATCGGGGCACTTATCACATTAATTTCTGAAAGTGATTTGAATACTCTAAGGATGATCTCTGTCATTTTTGGGAGTTTAACTGTTCCTTTTTTATATCTTTTCGGGAAGACGATATATGAAAGGAAGACTGGAGTACTCTCCGCATTATTTCTCTGTTTCTCCGCATACCATTGCTTTTATAGTCGTATATACAAGTTGGAAGCATTTACAATATTCTTCATCAGTGCATTCTTGTATTTCTTTTGGCTATCTGAGAAAAGAGAAAGTATGAAATATGCAATTATTGCAGGTATAATGATGGGTTTAGCGATAGATGCTAAATATATCTCTCTTTTCTTAATTCCTTCAGTCATTTCTTTTTTCTTATGGAAGGAAAATTTTGCCCTCACGACAATAATAAAAAATAAGAGAATGATATTAATATTTACTTTTGCATTCCTCTTTTTTTTACCCTTACTCATTGGCTTATATCTTGCGGGTGTAGGTCTCTATCCTTTTTATTTTTACAGTGTTGGGATATTTGAAAGGACTGAGACAAGCACACGTGTCATCCATCTCAGCATGTCAGAGATATTAACAAGATGGAAAGATGCAATGTTGCACATATTAGCATGGGGCGCCGACCTATTAATCCCCCCTTTTGCTGAAATTTTCAAACTGTTCTCCTTATCCACTTTTTTGCTAACCCTCTTATTTTACTTCTTTTCGCTTCTGAAGCGGGAAAAGGAGGGAAGCTTTCTCATGATTTCGCTACTTATACTGATATTTGTCTTACTTATATACAAAGCTGGCGAGTATCTGCTATTATACTTGCTACCTTTCTACTTTGTAATGCTTTCACACATCACAATGCAAGCATTCAATCACTTGAAGATGAATAAAAGAAGCATTAATGGCATATGTGTATTTACAAGCATGCTTATGATATTAATTGTAATAACGATACTTTTTTTCTCCTTTATTACATCTTTTACTTCTCCTTATTGGGATAGAGGAGGTCATTCATGGATAAAAAGTGGCATAGATTTCATAAAAAGGGATTTAGAGAAGAATCATGAAGAGGATGAAATAATAATAGGCACTTTTTTATTCACTGACGAGCCTCTTGCATACTATGCAGATACTATTGACCTCAATGCTTCTATGATTCGCATGCCAGTGAAAAGAGAATATACTAGGGAAATAAAGGCTACATGCATTGAAAGAATTAAAAAGATTAAACCTGAATATATAATAATACATAAACAGTCTGTGTTTTACGAATATTACTTCAAAGGGAAAATGGAAGAAGAGGTATTTAAGGATTATAATGTGGTTTTTCAATCTCAGTCCTACCCTTACGAATGCATAGTTATGAAAAGAAAAGATTTTCAATTGTTAAATATATCAAAAACAGGATATAATGGTGATAATAGTTGTGGAATAATATTTGAGGATGCGTTCAGGAGGAGCATTCCGTATGTGATGAAGGTTGGAGATGTATATACAGCAGTAGTTAAAGTGAAGAATACAGGAAATTTGGATAACAATTTCATCATTCATGTATATTCTGAGAAGTTTATAGTATTTATTGAGGAAAATTTCAGAGAAATAGCGCTCAATAGCGGTTCGACATGCTTTCTTAAATTCAAAATAGTTCCCTTAAGGGAACATATTGGAGAGATTCCCATATCTGCTGATTTATATGCCAGGGATGAGAATGGTGAATTAAAAAAGATATATTCCATTTCTGACCACATATATCTCATTAAATAAAGTTTTCATATTATTGAGAGGATTGATTGGCATTTCAGCATTAGGAGACGGCTAATAGAGATGAATATATTCAAGAAAGAATCTCTTTTACCGTTTAATGAGACACAATTTGGTTTACATTTGCAAATAATACAAAAAGAACATCCCTTGGATGATAAATTTATGCTTCCCATAGGACAAATTTTGTTGCACTTATCGCATTTGTTGCATTTTTCATCATTTACTCGTAGTGGAGATATTCCGCTAAGCTTCACACATGTGAATTCCATTTCTATCTTTATAGCATTTTTAGGACAAGCCCGAACACATGAAAGGCATTCCATAGATAATGAATTTGTCTTAAAGTATTTAAATATATCTGTGAGATGTTCGGTGAAGATGCCGAATCTGCGGACTGATGTGGTGGTAATAGGGGCGGGACCGGCAGGCTCTACCACCGCAAGGGTGATTGCGGAGCATGGCTTTGATGTCGTGTTGGTTGAGAAGGACAGATATCCGGGAGAGACGAATGTATGTGCGGGTGCAATGCCGAGAGCGATTTTTAAGGATATGCGACTTCCCTCGGATATTATAGAGAAGGAGATTTTGATAGAGAAGCACTATTTTCCGTGGGGTATAAAAGTTTTCAAACCAGATCATGTGAGCGTTTACAGAGATGTATTTGACAGGAATATGGCAAATAAAGCAGTAGAAAGTGGTGCAAAGCTTCTTACAGATACATTAATAGAGGATGTTCATGTGAAAAGAGAAAGAATAAAGGTTATTTCTAAGGGCAGAAAAGTCATAGAATCGCAGATTGTCGTCTTCGCTGATGGTCCCAATACATTGGCGTATAGAAAATTCGGTATTGGATTTGCTCCGAAAGCAACTGACGTATTTTTATCAGTGACTGTGGAGGTGAAATGGGAAAATAATCCCATAGATTTCTTCGGAGTATATTATAATTATGATATTTCCCCATGGGGATACGGATGGATATGCCCAAGAAAGGACACAATAAATGCAGGCGTCCTGTGTTTATACAATAAATTACGCTCAAATCCTATAAACTCGCTGAACTACTTCATCAGTAAACATCCACTGAAGGATTTGCGTGCAAGAGAAATCGTTTGGCTGCGCTCAGCGTTGATTCCTGTCGCTCCTGCAAGAAAGATTTATGGTAAGCGGATGTTGGTCGTTGGCGATGCAGCTGGAATGGTTGACCCTGTGTCCGGTGAAGGAATCATACACGCTATCACAGGGGGCAAACTCGCAGGAGAAGTATGTGTAAAGGCATTAGAGGAGGAAAATTTCTCCTCTTTCTTTTTGTCTAAATATCAAACATTATGGCATAAAGCTACCTTCACATATCTATATAGTAAATATCCATATCTGTATAGCAAATATTTACTTTCAAACATCTTTCTGTATTTATACAGATTAGATAGGAATGCATACCCGATGCTCGCTGCGCTCACGCGCGCTGGAACAAGAGAGATATTCAATACCCTCAAGTTCATAATAATAGATAGATTGAAATGAAAGCAAGAAAATAGATATTAGATACTCTCCAAAGGCGTATCACAATTTTATGGAACCACTCTTTTTGACAGAGAAGAGCATAGGAGTGAAAAAAAGGAAGGTGAAAGAAAAGAGGATGTGAGAGAATATGATGAAAGATAGAGAAGGCTAAGATGAGGATGTTGAGAAGAGTGGGAAGAATGAGTAAGAAAGTAATAATTATTATAGGATTTTTATAATTATTGCTCTCACTGGAACATGTATCTATTATAGATATGAAATAAAGGAGAAAGAATACCTAATTCTGATGAAGAATGAATGCAAAATTCCTGTTAAGACGGCAACTACCCTATTGGAAACAAAAAATTTTTTATTATTATCAGCGAGGATGACGGAAGAAGAGGCAGAGGAAACGATAGAAAAGGGATGTAAGGTCAGGGTTTTAACTGCGAAAGAAGCAAGAGAGTGATTTAAGAATTTACCAGAAGAGATAAAAGAAAGAGTGAGAAAGTGAGAGAGAATATAAAAGAGTGAGAATATAAAGAAGTTAAGGATGAGAAGGCCAATTTTAGAAGTTCCTGAGGTTCCGAAGGAATTGGTATCGGAATATCAATCATATGTGACGCCTGAGGATCTTGCTGTGAGGAATCTAGCGGTAAAAGGGAGGGGAATAAAGTCTGCTTATAAGACGGCAGTAAGCTGGACATGGGTATCGGATGCTACGCTGAACCATGTGGAAGAGAAATAGTTGAAACCGCAAGAATTTTTGTTGGATATGCCTGAATATGAGACGAAACCTGTGCGAGGAAGAGTGGCAAGCGACTACGAGGAGCAAGCCAATACACTTGCCTCTATTTTGAGGGCGAGGGGCGTTAAAGCGGAGGATGTGAGAGTAGTTCTCGGAAAAGTGAATTTTGAAGGCAGTATAAGGGCATGCATGGGTAGAAGTTTTCGAAGATGGTATGTAGATTCCTTTAGAGGCAACTTCAGGAGATTATTGGGACGACGAGAGAGGAATGCTTGTAGAAAGTGAGGGGCTTCCTTTTGCCGATTTCAAATTCTTCCCCTATCCTGTCATAGAAAGATGGGTCTATTACAACGATAAATACTTTTTTGATTTGAGAACGAAGGAAGGAAATCCTCCAGATTCATGGAAGTGATCCATCTAAAGACAGTAAAATAAAAAATATTGGTCACTATGCTTCAAGACCTGAAATAAAGTTGATTTTAATGAGGAACTGCGATGTTACCTTTTTTACCCTTATTCTTTTGTGTTCTCCCCCCCATAAAGGTTCTGAATCCGGAAGTCATATCGTTAGTCTCACTGGTAGCTGGACAATGGCATGGAGATTTTCTCCGAGTGCTTATAGAAAAATGAAGGATTCACCCGAGTTTATAAATAAATTTTTACTTTTTATATCGTTAGTATTCCCTTTTTTCAGAAGAGGAATAAGAACAGGTTAATAATGTCCATAAATGGTATTAAAATAGTATATAATGGAATAACAAACTGTGAATTAACAGAGGATAGAAATCATACAGTCAGAATATTATTGCTTTTTATTTCTTTTACAAATACAAAATATGCAGAATGAAAAAGGGTAAAGAGGGATTACCCACTATAAAAGAGTAAGCTAAATAAAGGGGGAAGCATAAGGGGAAAGGGGGATAAAAAGGTGAAAGAGGAAAAAAGGGTTTTAGTACTGGGACTGGATGGCGCGAGCATGGATTTGATCAAGAAATTTGCAATAGAGGGGAAATTACCAACTTTTTATAGATTGATGTCTGAAGGAAGCTATGGTTATATGGAAAGTGTGATACCAACGATGACAATCCCTGCTTGGAACTGTCTCACAACAGGAAAGAATATGGGAAAAATAGGATGTTTCAGCTTTATACAGAAAGCTTATAGGAGCTATGATTTCCGTTTATACACATCATTAGTGAGGAAAGAGGAGGATATATGGGATATTTTAAGTGATTATGGGAATCGTGTATTCGTTTTTAATCCTTCAAATGTTCAAGCGGCGTATAAAATAAATGGATGGATAGTCGCCGGCTGCCTTTGCACATCCGAAGATAAGCTGACATATCCGAGGAATTTGAAGGAGGAGTTATATAATATGGGATATGAAAGGGATATAACAGATTTAAGAACATTAGGTGCTCTCAGTGATCGTGAGCATACAAGGAGGCACAAAGAAATAACAGCGAAACATTTCAAAGTCCTTTTCCATTTCTTGAAAAAAGAATGGAAATTTGGATTCTTCGTTTTAAACGAACTGGACAGAGTTCAACATAGATTTTGGAATAAAAAAAGTGTAATTATCAGTCATTATCAAAATATAGATAGGAAGTTAGGGGAATTACTGAGGAGATTAGAAAAAGATAATACAGAAAACACCATTATAATCGTATCAGACCATGGTTTTGGTCCGAATAAAACGACATTTCATATAAATGAGTGGCTGATAAGGAGGAATCTAATGAAAATAAAGAGGGAATTTTCGCTTGATTTCGTTAGAATTTTCGCATCAATCTTGAAAGAGCCTGTGATTTTGAAGACTTTAAGACCTTTGATGAGATTTTCCCTCATAAGACGGATGTATCAAGGCATATTCCTCACGACAGGACGAACACCGATAGAATGGGAGAAAACAAAAGCATTCAGCTACGGAACCTTCGGCACCATTTATATAAATTTAGAGGGGAGAGAGCCACAGGGGACGGTGAAGGAGGAAGAATACGAAAAGCTGCGGACGGAAATCATAGAAGGGTTAAGAGAAGTATCCGTGAAGGCGTTCAGGCGAGAAGAAATATATCATGGGGAATACTTGTATCTATCTCCAGACATAATTATACAAACAGACGAAAATATTAACAGTATAAGTTCAAGAGTGGGGTATAATAGATATTTTTCAGAAGGTTCCGGAGGCGCTCATAACAGGAAAAATGCGACATTTATTGCTTGGGGAGCGGACATAAAGGAGAATTTCGAGATAAGAACGAGTGTATATGATGTCGCACCGACCATTTTGCATATTTTTGGAATCCCAATACCAAGGGATATGGATGGGAGAGTTTTGAAAGAGATTTTCAAGGGAGAACTGGCTATGCGAGGCGTTCGGTATGCGAGAGCAGAAGAAAGAAGGGTTAGAAAAAGAATCAAAAAATTGAAAAATAGGATATGAGTGAAAAATGAAAGATATTGAGCGTCACGAAACGGGGAAAAATATGGTGAGGAATGTTATACTTATAACAATAGATAGTTTGCGAGCAGACCACTTGAGTTGCTTCGGTTATCACAAGAAAACAACTCCGAACATAGATAATCTCGCAAGGAGTGGTGTTATGTTCAGGAACGCAATATCTTGCGGACCTGATACGCTTACTTCCATCCTACCTTTACTGACTTCCTCTTATGTCCTTGAACATTATATAGAGTATGTAAAAAAGATGAAAAGGGAGAGAGGGAAGGAGACCTTGAGGACGAGTGTAGAGGAGTTTGAAGCTGCGAGAGAAGTAATTCGTGAGATTTTCAGGCGTAGATTCACAATTGCTGCTCTCATGAGGAGATATGGATATAGCACTGCTGCATTTCATTCCAATCCTCTCCTCTCCAGGTATTATAATGTTGGAGGATTTGACCACTTTTATGATTCCTTGTCCATAGTAAATTTCAAAAAGTATTCAATAAAGAGGAAAATAACGGGAATATTGGAAAGAAATAGGAGACTATATGATTTTGCATGGTATGTATATAAAAATATATACGATAAACTGAAGGCATTGAAGATAGTAAGAGTGGGAGAAATAGGTAAAAGTGTGCCTTATGAGAGGGCAGATATTATAAATGAGAGGGTAATTTCGTGGTTAAAGAAGAGAAAAGATAAATTCTTCATCTGGATACATTACATGGATGTTCATTTCCCATATAAACCTCCAAAAAAATTCCAATTTAATAAAATAAAAGAGCTAGAGATGTCGGATATTAACTACAAAATGCTCACAAAACCTGATGATTTATCTACGAGAGAGATAAATGAACTGATAAATCTGTATGATGGAGAGATAAGATATGTTGATTATTCGATAAAATCCCTTTTGGAAGAGCTTGAAGAGATAGATGCTTTGGAAGGGACAGCACTGATTCTGACCGCTGACCATGGTGATGAATTCGGCGAACATGGTGATTTCGCACACCATCATGCGAAGTTATATGAAGAATTGATTCATGTTCCTCTGATAATCAGCAACACGGAATATAAAAATATTGTGATAGATGAACCTGTAAGTCTATTGGATATATTCCCCACAATTTTAGATCTCGTAGGCATTCATGCAAAAGAATGTAAAGAGGAATTTCAAGGTGAGAGTCTTATTCCACTGATAAATAGAGAGGAAAAAGGAGATGAAAGGCAGGAAGGGGAGAGAGGTGTTATAAGCGAGAGCATGTATAAGGGAAAAAGGAATGTATCATATAGAACAAGGGAATGGAAAATTATATTAAATAGTATTGAAGGACAATATGAATTATATAATCTGAGAAAAGACCCTGAGGAGCGGGTAAATTTATATGAAGTGGAGGAAGAAAAGACAGAAAAGTTGAAGAAGAAGATAATAGAACACTTATTAGAGCAAAAGCAGAGGATAAGGGAGATAAAAGAGTGTGAGAAGGAGAGAATAAAGAGAATACTGAGGGCTAAAATCGAAAATATATGATTTTATTCATGATGTTGAAGGGTTTATCTTTATTCTATAAATTTTCATTGGAAGGGATATAAGGAGAAGGGGAGTGAGGCAGAGGGAAAGTGATGCATGGGAGGTGAGAAGATGAACAGAGCTATATTTTTGGTTATACTGATAAGCATAATTATTGCGGGTTCAATAATGCTATATATATTCCATGTTGAAACACAAGAAAGAGAGGAATTAAAGAACAAGTTTACTGAATTTGAGAAAAAATATGAAGAGAAAAAAGCGCTCGGTTATGATGTCACAGATGCTGAATTCTTCGCAAAGAAGGCAAGAAAAGCTTTCGAAGCGGATAAATATGAAGAAGCTGAGAAACTGTTGGAAGAAGCATTCAAAGTATTAGAGAAAGCTGAGATAACACCAATTCCATCTGAAAAATGGCTCTATGATGGACCGATTTATGAGACACATCCATATTACTATCCCGGGCACTCTTTTAAGGAAATAACCGAACAAATACCCCAACTTAAAGATTTAGGTATTAGAACAATTTATTTGATGCCTATTTGGAAGTATAGAGGAAAGCACCCCTTGGCAATATACAGTATTTATGATTATTACAAAATCAATCCTGATTTCGGAACATCAAATGATTTGAAAGAATTAGTGGACACAGCACATAGATATGATATGAAAGTCGTTCTTGATTTTATCACAGGATACACAGTACCTGGAAGTGTGGTATATAACAAAAACTGGACAATAAGGATAAAATTGGATGAACTACAGAAAAAAACTCAGAAATTGGGATGGAAACTGGAATATAATACTTATGAGGGTCAGCCAGTTGTATATTACGGATGTAAGTGGACCAAACCAAGAAAATGTGAAGTTTTTGGAAGAATAGTAGGAGATGAAGTAATATTGCATCATTATCCGAGGGTAGACTGGGGTCCTGCAATAGATAGAACGAATCCGGAATTAATAGAATATCTCACAAAAGTAGCGGTGTATTATGTCAAAGAATATGATATAGATGGGTTTAGATTAGACGCACCACAAAATAATTGGAATCCAAAAATAATTTCTGGAGATCATTCAATTTTGGAATTATTAAAAAATATTAAAAAAGAAATCGAAATCATAAAACCCTCCGCTGTTTTAATTTCTGAGAGTCCTTATCTTGAATCTCTCAAAGCAGAAGAAGAGATTCCTGACCCTGTGTTAGATGAGGTATGCGACGCTTCTTATAGTTATTACTTTTATGCAAATCTCATTAAGGGAAAAATAAAAACTTCAGAAGATTTAATTGAGACCATTTTTAATGAGAAGATTTGGTATAATAGGACGAGAATTAGATTTCTGGAGACACATGACACAGAGCGGATAAATAAAATTGCTTCGCAACTAAACAAACCATATATTGTGCTGATTTCAACAATTCCTGGAGTTCCTATGATTCAAGCAGGAGAAGAGATTGGAGCAAAAAATTCATACAACGAAAATCCTAAAGTTAATTGGAATGGAAGCGACTATAAGTTAAAAAACTTTATCAGAAAAATATTTCAAATTCGCAATAGAAACAATGCTTTAAAATATGGCACAATAGAAAAATTGAAATCCGGAAGTAATATTTTGTTATATTTAAGAGCGTACAGAGACGAAAAAGTTATTATAGTAATAAACCCCTCAGGTAAAGAGATAGAATCAACAATTGAGCTATCCAATTTATTTAAGAAACATGTAATTTTACGAGATGTATTAAATAATAAAGAATTTGTAATTCATGATCCAAGTAATTTTCGGATATCTGTTCCTGCTTATAGCTCAATGATATGGATAGCAGATAGTAATAAGAAGGATTAATCTTCAAAGTTATTGCTTTAATCTTTATTCGTAAAATTATGTGATTAAATTAAAACACTCAGATGACACTTGGACTGACCATGGTTTCATCAGAGGGTATAAGTCTATTGAACGGGAGCTTCCTATTATGATATATGGTGAATCTCCTACTCCATCTTCATCTTCATCTTCCCCATCATAATCAGAATAATAATTGCCCTCATTTAAACTCTCATTATACCACCTGTTCTCCCCTCTCTCATCTCTTACAGATATGCTGTTATTGATTAAATTGTTATGATATAGTAAATTTCCATAGCATCTGTCTATATATATACCATCAAAATCGTTCAGGTAAATTTTGTTGCTGTATAAAGTATTGCAGTCACTCCTTTCATGTATGTATATACCATCAAAATCATTCAGATAAATATTATTGGATGACAGAATATTATGCTCTGAGAGAGCATAGAGATGAATACCGTAAAATTTATTTGAATAAATATTGTTACATGATATAATATTGGTGCTCGAATTAATAATGTACACGCCGTTATAATTGCCGTAAATTTCATTTTCTATTATAGTATTATTATGAGAACTTTCAAAATATATTCCATCATCTTGCTCGAATAGATTGTTATTGGATATAGTATTGTGGCTTGAAAAGCGCCCAACATATATACCGTCATCGTTTTTGAACACAGTATTATCTGTAATGGTATTATTTTTTGCTCTCCATAAGAAAATACCATCTTCACCGTTAAAATTGACTATATTATTAGATATTGTGTTGGAGTAAGAACCCCAAAGATAGATCCCCTCATCTCTATTTGAATTAATATTATTGTTTGAAATCAGATTATTATGAGATAAATAAAGGTAAATTCCTTGTTCTCTATTTGAGTCAATTGTGTTACCTGATACAATGTTGAAGTCAGATTTGTGCATAGAAATTCCCTCATCCGTATTTAAACTGATGTTATTATTAAGTATTATATTATCGTTTGAAATATTCAGATAAACTCCTTCCCTATTATTTGAGATAATAACATTGCTTGAAATATTATTACCAATTGAGTTACAAAGGTATACTCCCTTATTATTATTTAATGTAATAATATTATTTAGAATTGTGTTATTATGGGAGTAAAACATAGAAATTCCTGCCATGTTGCTCGTCTCGACGATGTTATTCAATATCTTATTATTATTGGAAGAATAAAGACAAATTCCATTTCTATAATTCAAACTTGCATTGTTATTTGACAGAATATTTCCATTAGAATCATAGATACAGAACCCGATTCCATAGTTATGGCTCACATTATTGCTTAATATCGTGTTATTATCACCCAAAATAAGCATTCCATCACCAAAGTTTGAGAGAATATCATTATTTGATATGTTATTATGGTCTGATTTAATGTATATTCCAGCTACTTTAGCATTGATCACCTTGAATCCATGTAATAGGCATCCATTTGCGCTTATTATGACAGCATATTCTTTATCATAAGCATTTACCACAGGCATATCGGTACCGCTTATATTAAGCTGCTTGTATATTTCAATACTTTCTTCATATGTTCCATTATAAACAATGATAGTATCTCCTTCAGATGCATTATCGATAGCATATTGAATAATATTGAAATCTCCTCCTCCCGAATCATCCACATACCATATATAAGGTCTTCCAAAAATTGAGATTGTTCCGAAGAATGTTCCAAATGATATATTCCCATATACATACCTCCCGGTCTTGTTCACTCCACTCCCCTCTATCTTCTTCCAACACCCCACACTCTCATTATATACATATAGGAGGAGAGTATCCTCCTTTATACCATAAACATCGTCCTCATTATATCTTATACGCAGAGATATCCATGATTCTTCACTCACATTTTTTATATATATATATTTATTAATCCCTCTCTTTCCCTCCGGAGGTGCGTGTATATCTCTTACAATACCTTTCATTCCTATCCCTTTATCATATGTGAAGCTGAGAGTCGTTGAATTATTTAAAGTTAATTCCTCTACTATATTTTGAGCGGAGCCTTTATCTGAATAAAAATCATAAATTTCTGAGATATTTTCATCGCTGCGCATCGTCGCGGAAATATTCACAATCTCAAAGCTATTATTGTCCGAGAGCATGAGATAAACACCGTAAGCGCTGTAATTGCTATTACAATTCTTAATATATATATCCTTGAAGTTATTCGAGGACGAGGAATTGAGAAATATACCTCTCGCTCCACGGTAATATGCTGTTATATTTTCAATAATTGCTGAGGCAAAAGTGTTATTACTTACCCCCTTTATATGAATGGCGGACGCATATTTACCTCCATAAATATCCTTTATCGTGGTATTTGAGAATATATTACCATTCGAGCTCTTTGAAATGCTGATTCCACGAGCCTCCTCACCTTTAATATTTATTATGCTATTGTTCGTAAATATGTTATTGTTGGAGCGCCTTAGATGAATACCAGAAGCAATATTACGAATGGAGGTGATATTAGTAATGATATTACACGAAATATTACAGTTGCTTGAATTTATCAAAAGGATACCTGCGGCATGTTCGCCCCCTGCTCCTTCCATTCTGAAACCTTTTATTGTCACATTTCTTTGATTTGATATTTTAAATACGAAATTTTCAGCAGCGTGAACGGTAGCAATCCCTTCAGAAATTATATTTACATACGATTTGTTCACTTCTATGGATTCTATTGCATCATATTTTGAAGCATTCACAATTATCGTCCTTTTATCAGCAGAAACATGATTTATAGCCTCTTGAATTGTTTGAAAATCTTCAGGAACTCTTATGATTCCACTTAATAAAATCCTTGAACCGTTTGCAGGAACAGAAATCTTGAAATTGTTTGGATCTTTGACCATGAAAAATTCTTCATTCAATGCATCATATAGAACAGACCCCCTATCAAATGAGGATAAATTCAATATTGAAGATGCATTTTTGTTCATGAAATTCACAACTACAATAGCTCTTTCATTTTCATATTCACGCATATATGCGAGTGTATTATCGCCTCCAGCCCATACATTTTCGATTGAGCCATATTTAAGTGCAAGGTTTCTATTTCTTATGTTCAGGACTTTTTTCCAATGCTCTCGACGATTTTTCGCACTTTCCATAGAGTCAGGTATTTCCTTAGATCCAAATAGTTCATAGAATGTCACTTTTGGTATTCCTGGGATTGTAGAGATCAGAGTGACCATAGGAAAATATCTCTCATCTTTGCTGATAAAATCTAAAGCTTCTCCGAAAGTATTTTGCCCCCTGAATCCATTAATACGATGCCTATTGTATAATATAGGACGATTTTTCACCCATTTCACAAAATCTTCAGATTTTATTTTGTTTTTTATTATGTGTGTTCTTATTAGGATAGGAAGACCACAGTCTTGACTTGCTTCCGCAACGATATCCATGTCAGTTTCAGGTAAATAAAAAGGGAAAGAGCATGACCATTTAGTTTTAGGTGCCTTTGTATATGGGTTCTCAGATATAAAAACTTTATATGGCGTCAAATTTTTCAAAGAAATAAAAAGAGGCAAAGATGAGGGCTCAGAATTTATGGGCCTGGGGCAATCCCTCGCATAACATCCTCTCCATATCTTATCACCTTCATTGCAGTAATTATCAATTGGAGAATCCAAAAATATTCCATCAAATCCTCTCCCCTCTATTTCCCTATCATAAACTTCCTTGAAATACGCTATCACATCATTACTTGAGCGATTAACAGCATATCCCCATCCGTAGTAATGGCATATGAACTTTCCCTTCTCATCTCTTATTAATATTTCCTTTTCTGGATGCTCTTTCTGGTATTTATATAAGTCTCCTCCCTCCCCTATATCATCATAATACGGGTCAGGGCATATCCCTTTTCGTGGTGGAAGGCTCGTAGAAGTTTGAAATAGGACAATAATTTTCATTCCCTTATCATGCACCTCTTCTATTAATCTCTTAAGTTCATCCTCCGTTCCCATCCTCTTATCCAACTCTGAATAATTACGGACAGCCCATCTATAACCAGGTGCCTTTTTGCAATGTTCCCATATTCCGAGCAATACCACTGTTTTGACTCCTATTTCCTTCAAAATCGGTAATATCTTTATATAATTAGAGTAATTGTAAGGATGCCTCCATTCTTCTATAAATAATGCTCCTTCTCTTATCCAGCAATCGCTATCTTCATCGTCTGTGAATCCATCTCCATCATTGTCTTTACCGTCCATGCATATCGTTTCCACACTAATTTCCTCACTCACATTCTTAACAGCGGACTGCATTCCTATTTCTTCTTTCCCCTCCATCACCGGCATAAAAATATAATAACCGAACATCACAACTAATAAGCACATGAAAAATGCTGCTTTCCCCATTTCCTCTCATCCCTCCCCTCCTAATTACGACACCCGTATATATAAAGGTAGGTCAAATTCCTCACACCTGCGGAGTTATGAAAAGAATATACTAAAACTGAGAGAGTCAAAAGAGGAAAACAGCAATAAGTTATATCTTCCCCTTACGAGACATCATTTATGGGCATGTGACTCTGGAATAAGGTGGAATAGAAGGGAAAAAAAGAAATAAGAACTATGAAGGGGAGAAAATCACAACCTCTTCACAGTAACAGATGCAAAAGAAATATGCATTGTTATATGTGACTTCCTCTTCAGGACAGGCAGATCACTTGTAGTAGTATAGAAAGGAGGGAGAAAAAGGGGGAGGAGTGAGAGATAAAAATAGAAGAGATGATGCCACGAAATCTATCCTGATACGCTTTCTGGAAAAGATAAAAAAGGAAAGTGATCGATCAATAATTATTATGATGATATGTGGAAGGTGGTAAAAATGGAGAAGAAGGATGTTATAGTAGTTATATATCTTCTCCTCATTTCGTTATATATAAGGGCATTTAATCTTTCAAATGTTTGTATGTATGGAGATGAATGGCTATATTGGCTGAAAACAAACAAGATATTAGCAAACAATTTTCTCCCTACTGCCGATGTTTTTGATTATTCTCCTCCTTTCCTTTCATACATTGAAGCAGTCATCGCTCTTCTTTTTGAAGGTGATCTGAGTAATTTCAGGATGACATCTGTGATTTTCGGAAGCTTGACTGTCCCTTTTCTTTATCTCTTCGGGAAAGAGATGTATGACAGGAAAACGGGATTTTTATCCGCATTATTCCTTTGTTTTTCGGCGTATCATTGTCTATATAGTCGAACAATCATGCTTGAAGCGCTCACCTTGTTCTTTATTACTTCATTTCTATACTTCTTTTGGCTTTCAGAGAAAGAAAATGGAGCAGAGAAGAGAATAAAATATGCATGTGTTGCGGGAGCGACGATGGGTTTAGCGTTTGATGCAAAGTATATTTCTTTTTTCTTAATTCCTGCAATTCCCTTATACATTCTATGGACGAGAAGATTTCAATTTAAAGCGTTGGTAGAAAAAAGAATGATTTTAATCGCAATTTTTGCATTCTTACTTTTTTTACCGTTACTTATATGCCTACTCTATACTGGTGTGGGATTTCACGGTGTATTTTATTATGCAGATGAGAAATTTGAAAAGGAATCAATTGCAACAAATAGAGTATGGAGTTTCTCTCTTGGTGATTTATTGATGAGGGGAAGCGAGAAAATAGGAGAGGTTCTGGCGTGGGGTGTCAGCATATTTTCCCCGTATATTATGTCCTATGTGGTCCTTCTCTTTTTCCTTACAATTATTTCCTATCTACCAGGGTTTCTAAGAGGGGAAAGGAGGAGCAGCTTCCTTATAATTCCTCTCTTTATTCTATGCTTATTCGTCCTAGGAAGTGCAAGACATCGTCATTATCTGATATATATTCTCCCCTTCTACTTCGTTATGCTTTCTAATTTCATTTTAAATTCATTTAAAAACCTCGGAAAAGGATGCTTTTTTCCGAATTTTTTCCGTATTATCTCTATTCTTCTCGCTGCAATATTGTTATTTTCCTCTTTCATCTCCGCCTTTACATCTTCATACTGGGATAAAGGCGAATATTCATGGATATGTAGTGTGGTAAATTACATAAAGGGGGATATAAAGGACGGAAATGCGTGTTACTGTCCCAAAGATAAAGTCATTATAGGAACTTTTACCTCACTAAAAGAACCGGTAGATTATTATATCGACTTTAATGCATCAATAATTCGTGTGTATAAGGCGCCAGAGAGTATATATGAGGGTAAAAGAGAAGAAGTAAGTGTCGAAAAGATAGAAAGATGGAAGCCGAGATATTTGATAACGAGTGATGCTCGTTACGAATACTATATTAAGGGAGAGATTGAGAAGAAGATATTTGAGAATTACACGATGACATTCAGATCGCAAACATATCCGTCAGCAGGTCTCGTATTGAAGCGGAATAATAAGCAAGAGATTTCTAATCTTCGTGAAGGAGAAGAAGGAGTGCTATGCAGAGAAATATTTGAGAAAAGCATACCAGAAGTGATGAAGGTTGGGAAGGTGTATACGGGGATAGTTAAGGTGAAAAATGAAGGAGATTCCTACAATAATTTCACAATCAGTGTGCATTCAAACGAGTTTATAATATTTATTGAAAATGGATTCAGAGAAATAGCACTTAATAAAGGTTCAACTTGCATTTTGAAATTTAAAATAGTTCCATTAAAGGAACATATAAGGAAAATACCAATAATTATTGATGTTTATGTGAAGAAAAAGGAGAAGATGTATAAAGTAGACTCATTCACCGATTATGTACATTTGATTAAGAGATAAATATTAGAGCTGTTTCTCCTCACATCTTTCTTTCATCTACCCGGCTCTTTTCTAACTCCCACGCTCCCGCTTTTTCTAACTTCTCCCCTACCTTTGCTCAAATAAAGATTTAAATTTAAAATATAAAAAAGGAAAAAAGGGGATAAGTAATGCGGGAAGAGGGGAAGAACAGAGAGGGAAGATGGTGGAAGATGCTTGTTACTATGATATGTATAATTACTATATGTGTAATATTATATTTCTTTTATGTTAAACCTACTATGGAGAGGGAGGAATTGAATAAGAAATTTGCTGAATTTAAGAAGAGATATGAAGAGAAGAAAGCACAAGGTTATGATGTTGCAGAGGCGGAGGCATTCATGAGGAAAGCGAAACATGCTTTTGAAGCGAACAAATATGAAGAGGCTGAAAAATTTTTAGAAAAGGCATTCAAGTTATTGGAAATAGCGCCACCTCCTATTTCTACTAAAGCAGAAACGATATGCATGGACGGTAAAGACAATGATGGAGATGGATTCACAGACGATGAAGATAGCGATTGCTGGATAAGAGAAGGAGCATTATTTGAAATGATACAGCAAGGGAAAGAAGGCACGCTTTCATTTAAAGAGCAAGAGGAAATGCTTCCATTACTTGCGGAGATGGGCATCAAAACAATCTATCTAACACCTATATGGAGATATAAACAAGGAACATCACTGTGGAGATATTGCATTCAGGACTACTATCAAATAGATTCGGCGAAAGGAACTGCGGAAGATTTCAAGCATTTTATTGAAACAGCGCACAGCTACGGGATAAAAGTTATTTTAGATATGGTCACAGCACACACGAGTCCTGGAAGATATATCTATGAGCATCATAAGGATTGGATTTTACGGGATAAGTATGGAAATTTAGTTTATTGTTGGCCGAATAAACATTGGGGATATGCAGTTGATAGATCAAATCCAGAAGTGATAGATTATTTCACGAAGATAGCAAAGTTCTATATTGATAATTACGGCATAGATGGGTGGCGGATGGATGCAATAGGAACACAGTATTGCACCTCAGCAGTAGAAGATTGCCCACAACCTGTAGAAGGAGAGCACAATTCAAAAAACTTGCTCAAAAGCATAAAATCTGCAATAGGTAATGATAAAGTGCTATATCTTGAATGGCATTATCTTGGCAGGGTATATCTGTTACAAAAGGGTGTGGAAGAAGAAGGTGGATGTCCTGTTCCGAATCCTATTCCCTGCTCAGTTGTATTACCAGAGCTTAACGAGTTTGCAGAAGCATCCTATTCCTATGAATTCGGAAAATGTTTCATACCAAATATTTTAACAGGGAAAGTTTCTTCACAAGATTTAGTGAATTTCTTCAAGGATGAATGTACATATTATGGGAAGGCGAGGGGTCGTTTTCTAATGACTCATGATGTGGGATTTAAATTTTATATGGAGAATAAGCGCTTTCATAAACCTGGTGCAGTTTTAATCACCACAGTGCCGGGATTTCCGCATATTTACCATAGAGAAATTTTCCCACAAGGCGATATAGCACCCATTAACCGAGAAATGTTTGATTTTTATAAGAAACTTTTATCAATAAGAAGTAAATATCCTGCCTTAAGGTATGGCTCAATCGAAAATGTATGGGCTGGAGGCGATAATACACTCGCATATATGCGTGAATACGATGAGGAAAAAGTCGTGATAGTGATAAATTTTCAAGGTAGAAATGTTACAAGTATTCTAAACTTACCATTTCCAGAAGGTAACACTTTAATTGATGTGTTAAATAACGAAAGCTTCTATGTTAGAAATCCAAAAAATTTTGAAATAACTATACCTGCCTATACAGGTAGGATTTTAATTTTGGAGAAGAAATAAGCCTTCTCCTTCAGCAACTCTTTCATCTTAAAGAATTTTAATTTTAGAGAATAAGGGAAAAGAGGGAAAGCTAAGAGAGGGAGAATTCCATGCGAGAGTTAGGAAGAGCTTAGAAAGGAAGAAGAAGGTAAGGAGAAGGAGGAAAAGGGGTCATACTGAAAAATTAAGGGATACATTAAAGGATAGATATCAATGGATGATGAGCTTCCGGGTATGATATAGGGGGAGTCTCCTATTCCATCCTCATCTTCATCCTCTCCCCTGTAATCAGAATAATAGTTACCTTCTCGTAGGGAGGAATTATACCATACATTACTGCCGTCATCGTCTCTTGCATCACTGTCGGTGTTGTTTATCAAATTGTTATGATAAATGGAATTTTTGAAGGAGGAGAAGAGAAAGATGCCGTGTTTTGAGTTCGAATGGATGCTATTATTTAATAAAGTATTGTAATTGGAAAAGCAAAGGAGTATTCCATCAAATTTATTCATATAAATATCGTTGTTTGTGATAGTATTATTGCTTGAATAAGTGGCCAAGTTGATACCAACATAGTTATTTGATGCTTTATTATTTGATATTATATTATTATGGGAATTTTCGAGGAATATTCCATCGTCTTCGTTCATGACATTGTTGTTTGATATTATATTACAACAGGAATTAACCAGAAAGATTCCATCATCGTTATTTAATGCATTATTATTTGATATAATATTGTTGTTTGAACGTCCGAGGAAAATACCATCTTCTCTGTTTAAGCTTGCATTATTGTTTAATACAGTATTATAGGAACCGTGGAGATAAATCCCATGCCAATAGTTCAAATTGAAGGTATTATTTAATACGGTATTATAGAGGCCACGAAGATAGATTCCCTGTCGGCTGTTTAAGCAGGCATAATTACTTAATATAATGTTGTAACTAGAGTTACTAATGTATAATCCATTTTCACTATTTGAGTTGGCTTTATTATTTAATAATATATTGTGAATAGAGTGCTCGATGTAAATACCAGCATCTTTATTTAAAGATGCCTTATTGTTGGATATAATATTGTGACTGGAATAGCTAAGGTGGATTCCATCTCTATTATTCAAGCATGCATAATTGTTTAAAATGGTATTGTTATCGGAATATTTAAGATAAATTCCCCTATCATTGTTCGCATTTGCAATGTTATTCGATATGTTGTTATTATTGGAATACATAAGAAAAATTCCTCTACGGTAGTTCAAGCAGACACGATTGTTCAATATAGTATTATTATTGGAATATTTAAGATGAATTCCATACTTATAGTTGAAGATGATATTGTTGTCCGATATGTTATTGTTATTTGAATACTTAAGATATATACCAAAACCGTAATTTGAGATGACATTATTTTCCCTAATTTGATTATTATCTGATATTACATATATTCCAGTGCCATTTTGATCAATCCCACTATTTACTACCTTGAATCCTGCCAAAATGCATCCATCAGCACATATAGTAATTGCACTGCTGTTTCCGCCAGCGTCCACAATTGGCATATTAATACCTATCAAATTAAGCTGCTTGCTCACTTTTACATTCTCCCTATATGTGCCGTTGTAAACAATGATAATATCTCCTGCTCTTGCGGAATCAATAGCTTCCTGAATACTTTTAAAATCAATTCCTGGACCCTCCGAATCATCCACATACCATATTCTAGCCGCCGTTGGAACTACTATCATAGAAAATACAAGCATAGCGATCACCAGCTTCGAGATCATATTCTTGCTAAATATGGGAACATAATATAAAGGTATCATTTGGTTATCCCCCTTCTCTCTACTCTCATAGGAGTCATTTATTACTTTTAAACATCTCTCTTGTTCTTCTTTTTATCTCACTAAATATCAGCATATCTTCTGCTTCAATACTCCTCGTAATGATCAAGCAGATGATGTATGTGGCAGAAAATATGAAATAAAATAGGATTAGAGACCAAAAAGTGTCTCTGGGAATCTGCTTAATAAATAGATAGATAAGGGATATAAGAACACAAGAAGATAATATCGGTTTTAAATAGCTCCACCCAAAGGGATGTATTCTATACATAAGGAAGATTTGAAGAGATTTTAACATGTTTATAATCAATGAAGATGCCAAGAATGCGATTGATGCACCCAGTATCCCAATAGAAGGGATTAGAAGGAAGTTAAAGGATATATTTGTGGCTGCACCGATAATGTTATCAATCATATTCATCTTTGTTCTCCCTGCTGAGATCAAAGTTGTGGTATTAGGGCCAAGAAATACATGGATTAAGGAGCCAAGTGCAAGAATCCGGAGAGCTTCTCCCGCTGGAACATAAGAATAACCGAAGAAAATGCGCAAAATATCTTCCGAAAATATGAAAATAATCAAAAAGATAGGAAAAGTTGCGGAAAAAGTCCATTTTGTTGCTATGATATAGCATCTTCTCATCTCTTTAAACAAATTCATCGAATATAGCTGCGATGAAATGGGCATATATATAAAAATCATAGAATTCAGGAAAATCAAAAGGAGTTGATTGATTATATATGCTGCATTATATAATGCAGCGACGCTTGCATTAATAAAGTAACCGAGCATCAATATATCTATTCTGAGCGTGATCAAGCTTGACAAGTTTGCGACAAGCAAAGGAGCAGAGAAAAGTAACAACTCTTTCTTCCTCCCTCCACTATTCTCGTTAATGCTATTTCTTTTCTTTCTTTCTTCTTCCCTATCTCCATTTCTTTCCATTTCCCCCGTTCTTTCTTGCTCCCCTCCTATTCCCCAAGACACTTTTCCCAAAAATTTCCCAGCTGTATATGCTGTAAAGGAGAGAGAAGCTATTATTATTGAGAGTAAATATGCACAGATCATTCCAAAAAGCGCATAGCCGAGAGCAATAGCGGACATAATAAACAGCACTTTCAGCACATTTGAGAGAATATCTCTGAAAATTACCTTCTCTTGCACCCTGTCATAGCCTCTGAACACGGATGCAAGCATCTCCACTGCGACTGAAAATGGCAAGGATACGGCGAAAATTTGGAAAATTTGCGTTGCGGATGCGGGTAAATGAAAAAGCGTCGTTAAGAGTGGCGAAGCGAGGAAGAGCGTGGCTCCGCAGAGAACGCTCGCAATTAAAGCAAGCTGAAGCGAGGCGAATACGATGCTTCTTGCCTTTTCCAAGTCGCCTCTTCCACGAAAGAAAGCGATGCATCTCGGCGTCGCAGCTTGCAAACCCAGACAGGAGAGAATCGTGCAGATTTGGAGCAGCGAGAGGGCGAGGCTGAAAATGCCGTATTCCGCCTGCGATGCGTGCCTTGCGATTAGCACCTTTGAGGCAAAATCAAGAATGCCGAAGAGCAGCAAGCCGAAGAATGCAAGTGCGGTTCCCTTCGCCGTCTTGTGAAGCGCCTCTGCAATTATTTCAGCACGAGCCACAGACTCACGACCTCCGCATATCTCGCTTTGCTTGCCCTCCTCCTTTCCTCCCCTGCTTCCTTTTCTTTCTCTGCCACTCGCATTTCTCTCTCGCATTTCTCCCACGCATTTTTCTCACACACTCACGCACTTCACACCGCTTTCGCCTCTCGCCCTACAACACAACAACCACCGCAAGAAATAAATGCAGGAGCGTGAAAGGAAAGAGGGGCAAGGGAGGGAAAGGCATGCCGGAACTGCTCATTCATGTTGCTGTGCCGTTGTTCGTGCTTATTCTTGCGGGAGTAGAGCCGAAGAAGGCACTTCCGCTTGCTCTCTTAGGTGCAATACCTGACGCAGATGTGCTTTTCCACATCCATCGTTCAATGTCTCATTCCGCACTCCTAATCCTCGCTCCATGCATTCCCGCAATCATTTTCACACATTTCAAGGCAAAAGAGCATTTTAACGATGCCGTAATTGCGACTCTTGTCCTTTTAAGCCATCCTTTTATGGACATGTTCACGGGATTTACTCCCATTCTTTGGCCAGCATTCAATAAATCCGTTTTCATTACAGCCGAAATGACAGCAAATATGAATGATATTTCAGATTTGCACCTCCTTTTCAATCTTAAACTTGCTCCTGTCGTTTTTTATCCCACTGCGGATGTGGATGCTCCCATTTTTACCTCTGAAGGTGTGGCTGTATGTGCAATCCTGCTCGCAAATTCGCTCTTTAAAATATGTAATGATAGGAGCAGGTGGCGGAACAGGCGTTTTATATTGATAAAATGAATAAAGTAAGGCTCGCTGTCGGAATTCCCGCACATAACGAGGAGAAAAACATAGGGAAATTGCTTCAAAATCTGCTTGAGCAACCTTTAGACGAGGGAATTGTGCTTGAGAAGATAATTGTGGTGACGAGTGGCTGCACCGACCGCACTGAAGAAATCGTGGAGGCGTTTGCTCGCAAGGACGAGCGAGTGAAGCACTTCTCTGAGGCTGAAAGGCGAGGGAAAATCTCTGCGGTGAATTTGATTTTAAGGGAATCGCTGGGTTCAGATG
>Ga0190308_1000107_pt1 | contig 27834 bp, 31 predicted proteins | sample 48700756_MG_FD_165050 | JGI IMG/M metagenome (GOLD analysis project Ga0190308, IMG submission 165050) | Hydrothermal vent sediment bacterial communities from Southern Trench, Guaymas Basin, Mexico - 4870-07-5-6_MG | ecosystem: Environmental > Aquatic > Marine > Hydrothermal vents > Sediment ...
TCTTTATGCATTGTATGAAACGTGTAATGAATGGAGATAACATCACTAATAAAATAATTATCCCAATAACAGGTGTTTTAAATGGCTAAAGAGAAAAAAATACGAATATCAAATTTTGGATTACCATGGATTCCAGGTTTTGCTAGACCTAACTATAAGTTAAAGATACCAGAAGTCGATCTATCAGACCCAACAAATAGGGATTTACTATTCATCTCAACAATTGTATTCACAGCTCTAATGGCTACAGGGTTCATTTATATGTTAGTTAATCCCCCCCCCGCTCTTATATCAATCCAGAAGAGACCAGCGGTGATATTACCGAGTCTAGATAGACAAACATTATCTGAAGGAATAGTGGTTTTCTCGTTAATGTTAATGGCGATTGGAGGACTTTACTTACTTCGTAGGTCTGTTGAAGTCATGACGGAGAGTGAATCAAGAGGCTTATGGCTGGGTCTAGGTTACGCATTAGTTTTAATAGCGTTTCTTAGTTTAACATATTTCCTAATGATAAAGATAGGTATTATCGGTACCTAATGATAATCAAACAATAATTAATTATAAGGTTGGGGCGATGAATTTGGTTCGTGTATTAATAACGGATGAGGTATCTAAGCTTGGCTTGGATATTTTAAAGCGAAATAATATTGATTACACGTACTTACCTGGAATTTCGCAAGATGATCTAATTAGGGAAATTCCATCATATGATATATTGATTGTTAGGGGTAGAACAAAGGTAACAAAAGAAGTCATAAATAAAGCTGGTAAGCTAAAGTTAATCGCGAGAGTAGGTGTTGGATTAGACAACATAGATGTTAAGACAGCGAAGGAGAAGGGTATAGAGGTTATTAACGCGGGAACAGCTACTTCTCATTCGGTAGCGGAGTTAACGATGGGGTTACTAATTGCTTTAGTTAGACCTATCATTTTTGGAGATGAATCTATGAGACGGGGGATTTGGGCTAAGTCTTCTTGTCTAGGGAATGAATTGTATGGAAAAACGCTTGGCGTAATAGGCTTAGGAAATATAGGAAGTATAGTTGCTCAGATAGCGAAAGCGATGGGGTTGAAAGTAATTGGTTTTGATGTTATTAAAGAGAAAGTACAACGAGTTAATGTTGAGTATAGGGATTTCAATACCCTATTGGAGAAGGCAGACATAATAACTCTCCATGTCCCACTATTAGATTCAACTAAAGGAATGATAGGAAGGAAAGAAATACAACGTATGAAAGACGGGGTATTAATAATTAATACAGCAAGAATGGAGTTAATTGATCTAGATGCGCTTATTGAGGGTTTAGAAAAAGGAAAGATAGGTGGGTATGCTGCTGATTCTAATCTAAAACCAAACGATATAAGGGTAAGAAAACTTTTAGGTTTTCCAAACGTGATACTTACGCCTCATATAGGTGCCCAGACTATTGAAGCTCAAAACAAGGCTGCTGAGGTAGTTTTTAATAAGGTTGTAGAAAAAGTCAAGGAACTAAGCAAATAATTCAGAGATATCCTCTCTCCTCACAATCGGTGCTCTTCCATAAATTTTTTCCAAGTACTTATAAATATTCTCAAGAGTTTCCATTAATTCTTTACCATATCTGCTTTTTATCAGTTCTTCTCTAATTTTATCAGTCATTAATAAGGAGATGAAAAAAACATCCCTATAAACATAGAATGAAGCTACTTGAGTGTAATCAGGATAACTATGGAAGTATTTCTTCTCTAATCGCTTTATTACACTGTCTTTAGCCTTCATTAATTTATCTAGAGTATTAATTATTTCATTAGTAATCCGTGTTGAAAATCCCTTATCATGTTGAGTTGAAATAAAGATGATTGTTTCGAAAAGGAAAACAGAGGGAATACCTATTAAGAACATTAAAGCTAATGATGATAAAGGATCAACTATTGATCTAAACAAAAATTTCTTAAAATTGTTGGGAGCTAAAATTAAAGCGCTCTTTAATATGTTCTTTCTCTCCATGCCACTCGAAATTACTTCATCTAAAATTTCATTAACAATCATTAATAACGTGCTGGAAGATAATCTGTCACGCAGTTCTATAGGAGGTGGCGTGAATGGAGGAGGTAAGGAAAAAGTCTCGGGAGGTAGCTTTAATGTTACGCGTTCAGTAACACCTATTAAATTAACTTTTTCACGTAAAAGTGTTGAACCTAATTTATTTAATTCATTTAACGCTGCATCAATTTCATTATTCACAATATTATATAGTATCTTAACGCATGCATATACACCTAGAATACTAAAATCGCGGTAAGTTATATCGATCTCTCTCGATAAATTAGCCCTAATTATTTTTTCTAAAAATTTCTTTAAGTATGATATTTTTGTGGAACGATTTGTTTTTAGAATCTCTCTGCTTAGCCCCTCAATTAATATTATGAGCGATGAAATAATAACTTTCATTAAGAAGTAATTTTTTTCATTGATCGCTAAGTTAATAACTTTGTCGTATAATTGAAGTAATTCCTCTTCGTCTGAAAACTTAAAGAAGGGGTCTAAAATTATGAAGATTTTATTCTCTTTGTCGATATCTGAATACTCAAGCATCTTTTTAATTGAAATGGAATAAAAGCGAGTTAATAAGTCAAATAAATCCATGATACCTAGCTTATTGAAACTTTTCAGCAAATCTTTATCACTGAAAACACCTATTAGCTTAGTAATGGCAGTTTCATCAAATTTGAATTGACTTAAAAATTTTTGCGTTTCAGATCCGCTATTCACTTTTTTCATAACATAAACAGTAATTAAAAAGAAGAGAGTTGAAATAAACTCTAATACAAAAGCTCTGGCACTCTCTGTTTCATTCATTTCAATTAATGTGTCTAAAATTAAGCAAGAATTCTTTAACCAATAAGTTAAATCGTCCGAACCAATAATGACGCCTTCTGGGGTTTTTTTCACTAAAGTTTTCAATTGTCTTAGTGTTAATTGAATTAACTTAATATCGAGATTGCCTTTAAGTTCATAGTGCTCTTCTAGAATTTCTTTGAGGTTTACTGAGCTCTCACTAAGCATTAGAAATAAGTCCCAAATTGTTGTTAATCTGGGAAATAAAAGGAGTTTAATAGCTCTATATCTTTGCTTTTCTTGCATCGAGGCCCGCTCCAATATCTGTTAATTGAGAAATTATAAAAGTGTGTAAGAATAATAAGTCTTTCATTGTTTATGAAAGAACTTACTATAAATATTATCTATTATTTAATTACCATTAGGTAAGAACTGTTTGGTGTAACTCATTATGACAAAATTCATTTTCGTCACTGGTGGAGTTATTTCGGGATTAGGAAAAGGAACTGTGGTTGCTTCTGTAGCTAAATTACTCCAATTTCGGGGATTCACAGTCTCTCTAATTAAGTGTGATCCCTACCTAAACGTAGATGCTGGCACAATGAATCCGTTAGAGCATGGAGAAAATTTCGTGTGTGAGAATATCTGGGAGTTTACTCCCGCAAAGGGATTTACATTTAGGATAGCGGAGGTTGATCAAGACTTTGGGATATACGAGAGATTTACTGGAGAGATTGTCCATCCAAGTCATAACATAACTAGTGGTCAAATATACCTATCAGTAATTCTTAAAGAACGTGTTGGAGAGTATCTTGGGAAAACAATTCAAATTATACCGCATGTGACGAACGAAATAATTAACCGAATTTTAAGAGTTGCTAAGGAAGATAAGGACGTTGTCATAACGGAAATTGGGGGAACTGTAGGAGACATCGAAGGAATGCCTTATCTTGAGGCAATTAGGCAATTAAGAGCAAAAATGCCTCCTAACGACACATTCTTAATTCATGTTACCTATGTGCCATATCTAAGTACAATCGGGCAATTAAAAACAAAACCAACACAACATAGTGTCCAGAAGCTTCGTGAATATGGCTTGTATCCCGATTGCATAATCGCTAGAAGTAACTATCCTTTAAGCAAATATGAGCGTGATAAAATTGCATTATTTAGTGGCTTGCCATCAAACGCGGTCATATCTGCACCCGATGTAGAATCTGTATATGCCTTACCAATAGTTTTTGAGCAACAAGGATTAGGAGAATATATTATTGGGGAATTAGGTCTTAAAGCTAAGAATACTAGTGATAAGTATATCAAAAGGGTCAAGTTATGGGAAAAAGTGGTTATGAAGTTTCTTGAAACGAAACATGAAGTAGATATCGCATTAGTCGGGAAATACACAAATATCATTGATTCATACATTAGCATTATAGAATCCCTAAAACACGCAGGAGCAAATTTAGAAACAAAGGTAAATGTATCACTTATAGACGCTTCTAATTATGATCTGGAAATGCTGGATGATTTCGATGGGATATTATTGACTCCTGGTTTTGGTGAAAGAGCAGCGGAGGGGATGATTAATGCCGCGAAATACGCATTAAAAGCCAAAAAACCGTTTCTAGGAATATGCTTTGGTGCCCAACTAGCGACTGTCGCATTTGCCAGGGAAATAATGGGTTGGAATCAAGCAAATTCAACAGAAATAAACAAAAATACGCCTACGCCCGTAGTCGATTTACTAGAAGAGCAACGAGATATTGTGGAGAAAGGGGGAACTATGAGATTAGGAGGTTTACCCATAATTATAAAAAGAGATACTAAGTTATGGCAAGCATATAAAAAAGATAAGGTCATTGAGAGGTTCAGACATAGATACCACATAATAAAAAAGTATGCATTATTAATGGAAAAGAAGGGATTTGTAATTAACGCAGAGGATTTTGATGGTAATATAGCTGGATTCGAAGTGAACTGGCATCCATTCTACATAGGTGTTCAATTTCATCCAGAGTTTAAAAGCCGTCCCTGGAGTCCCTCTCCAGTTTACTTTGAGTTCATAAAAACCGTTCTTAATATAAAATGTACGTAACAAAAATATCACTTTGTTTTTTCAGTAATTAATTTACGTTCTTTTAGCTCTCTCATGCATTGTTTTAATAATTTTCTTACTCTATGCCTATAGCGCAGATCTCCAAAATGAAGTTTAGATGTTTTCCTTATGCTTTTTGTTTTAACAACGGTTTCTAAAATTTTTCTCTCATTTTCATTTAAATCAAGATGTTTCAGAGCTAGTTTAGCCAATTGGTGCGGTGGTATTTCTCTCCAGAGATGTTCCTCTGGAATATCCAGAAATTGAATTACATCAAATTCAATTATTGTTACTATATCATTATCACCTATATTCCCGTAAAATTTTCTTAAAGCTCTCAATAATTCATCTCGACTGTTTAATCCATCTAATCTCGCATCTTCATCATTAAGTTCTCTTACTTTTTTATACCTAACTGATTTTATGATAGCTTTGGCTACTATTTGCCCCCCAGCGTGAATAAAAACTTCTTTTGAATCAACCCTAACTTTACCTAATCTTATAGTTGCTTTTTTCCGTCCTTGTCGAATCGCATTAATAAAGGTTTTCTTAAGCATTATGTGTAGTTTTACGTATCTTAAAACCATAATTATCACGATATAACGTATTTTTTTCAGCTAATGATTTATAAAACGCCTAATTGATTGAGTATTTATTATAATATAGTGTGTTATCCGGTGGTGAGTTTTTTGGATGATGAAAAAAGCGAGATAGATGAGCTCTATAGGAAGATTATTGAGGGTGACCAGAGCTTTTTAAAAAAGTATCGTTTTACTCTATGGATAAATCTCCTAGGACCACGAACATCTTATAGAGAATTCAGGTTACATCAAGTAGATGACATGGAGGTATTCGCTATCTACGGTTTTAAATTACTAATGACTGGTGATCAATTATTAAGATTCATTATTGCGTTTGAGATTGCTAGAAATGTGTTCATATACCGAGAATCAGCGAACGAAGAAGACTGGAAAAAATTAATCGAGATGATAATTAAAGATGATAAACCAAGAATAATACTCAATGAGCAGTTTAGAAACAGTTTAGGATTACCAAATAATGTTGCTGACTTAGATATATATATTCTATCAATAACGAAATTTGAGTGATTAGGCATGATAAATAAAAGAATAATAGCATTAATGACAGATTTTAGTCCTCGAGATAGTTACATTGGAGTAATGAAAGCGGTAATTCTGCGCATAAATCCAGATGTAGTACTAGTAGATCTGGCGCATGGAATATCGAAATTTAATATTAGAAAGGGTGCTTTTATTTTGTTGTCAACATATAAATATTTCCCTCTAAATACCATCTTCTTATGCGTGATAGATCCAGGAGTTGGCACGGAGAGAGAGGGTATATTACTACGGACTCGGAATTACTTCTTTATTGGTCCAAATAACGGATTATTTAGCTACGTTGCAGAGGACGATGGAATTGTCGATATTATAGAGCTAAAGAATGATGAGTATTTTATTAAGCCGGTATCTAAAACATTTCATGGAAGAGATATATTTGCTCCAGTAGCAGCTTATTTATCTTTAGGGGTTCCTCTTAATAAGTTTGGCAAAAAACTAAAGCTAGATAGATTCAACAGGATTAAAGTGTCTAAACCAGTGGTGCAAGAACATTACATGGAAGGGGAAGTGATCTATGTTGATGGATTTGGAAACTGCGTTACTAACATACTCGGGAATGCATTATTACATTATAATAAGGGAAAAGTGTTATGGGTAACCGTAAGAGGTGGTGAAAAATATGCAGCAAGGTTAGTCGAGACATATGGTGAGGCTAACAGAGATGAAAGCGTTATATTGATGGGCAGTCACGGTTTTCTAGAGATTTCTGTTAATCGGGGTTCAGCCTCGCAAAGATTTGGTTTGGTGGAAGGAGACAAAATTAAAATAGAAGTTGATTAGAAGGCTATTGCCTTAGATCAGCGCTATCGGAGATAGATATTGAATCACTATTTTCAGATATAATATTTACTAATTCCTCTACCTCATTAACATCAAAGAAGTCATATATGTCTACTGGTGTCAGTTTTCTAAGATCCTCGTTCATAATGATTTCATCGAAAGCATTAATTATTTCTTTAGCCGGAACTGAATTGACGATTTTATTAATTTCTGGGCCACGCTCTTTTACTTCATCCTCTATTTTCTTGTGTGTTATTACGCGTAGCATAAAATTTCCATTCTCATTTAATTTATCATTAGAAGCTTCAATAAAGATTATCCCCGTCTTATTTTTCTTCTCAGCCTCAATAATTATTTCAACTAGACCAGATGTCTTAGCCCATAGTATATAATCGCTTCGTAAAACGCTGTTAACTACGTGCATTAGATATTTTCTAACCGCATTATAGTCATGTATGATTAATACATCAGAAAAACCTTTTCTAACAAGCAGAATGCCTCTATATCTGTAAAGAAAATAGCCATTTATTTTAATTGATGCCATCTTTATTTTTCGGTTCTGCTTAATAGAATCAAGAACATCTATTACTACCTTGTTTATTTTATCCACTTTAACTTGAGCTATAATAGGCAAAACAAGACCCCCTTACAGAAGATCGTAGAGATCTAGTGCTATCTCCCAGGATGTTTCTTCATTCGGAGATATGCGGATCAATCTCACTAATGAATCACGTAGAGCTATTTTCGTTTCTTCGTACATCTCATCGGTTATAGCTGCAAGATAAACGGGCATTTTATAAGCCCATGATCGTATATTCTCTTTTACTTCATGGCGATTTATGTCCCAAATAGCTGTATCAGATATCATAATTATTGCTCCTAAACTATTGATTTGTGATAAATGTTCATTTACTATTCTTATGGCTCCTCGTAAATTAGTTCCTCCATCTGCCATAAGCCGTAGTATAATATCCTCAACAGCGTCATATTCAAAAGATGGAGGGACGCCTTCCCACGCTCCACTGGAGAAGGTCACTAAGGCCACTGAATCATCATATTTTCGAGCTACTTCTACCATAGCTATTGCCACATCAATTGCTGTCTCTAGTGGATTACCATTCATGCTGCCTGATGTATCAATTACTATTTCTAAGTGAGTTATCCCTCGTTTTGGACGCCCTTCATCATCTTCTTCGTATAAATTTTTAAGTGTAGTTAGGTTTGGTATCAGTTTCCCGAATGTCTCAATTGACATCTCTATATTGAGCTCGCTTTCTTCATCACCGATTTCCCATATGCTTTGACCTCTCATAGCTAATTGTCTTTTACTTATCGGTTCATTTCTTAGTGCTGATAATATTTTTTCCATGCGGACTCTTCGGACAGCTGCTAGATATCTACGCTGCGATAATAATTTTTGTAATAGCTTTAATCTCTCTGAATATCCCGGCAGGTTCCCTCTAGCCTGGGTTTTCTCTACCCTCTTATTGCTTTCAGTTTTTTTATCTAGTTCTTTAGCTATTTCAATCGCATGTTTTTCATCGATTTTCGCTAACTGCATTAACTCCTGGGGTGTTATGTTTTTCTCTTTTTTATTAGTCATGTTCCTCCAGTTACGCCCCCATGTTTTTTCTCTTTCGTCACCTTCAGGATTACCTAAAGATATTAAGAAATTAGATAACGTATCTCTTATAATGTTCTTTTTCATATCATTTCTTATTAATTGTCTAATTGTACTAAAGAATTCCATCACTTTTGCCTCAAAACTTTTCTTAGATGATAGGGTATCGTAGAGCTTTTCAATTATCTCTTTATTTTCATCTGGATACTTTTTATTTAGCAGATAATAAAAGTAATCTCTCACTACTTGATTTAAACTGGATTTTTGCTTTGTATGAGTTAACTTATGCCTTATCCATATTAGCGTATCTTTAATCATATCTCTTGCTTTTGGGTTCTTGCTTAAAACAGTGAAGCCATGTAACGATGAGAAAAGAGCTGATAGCCAAGAGATAGAGGATGATTTCCAATCTATTTCAAGTAATTTAGATATGAGAGAGCGTAGAAGTAGACGATTTATTTCAGTTCTAGGGGATATACTGTGGTATATCAGTCCAAGCAAGAGATAATATTTTTCATCTGGATGCAACATCGGTTCTCTTGGAATCCTTGGTAAGGTTATTTCTCCCCACTCAGAGATGAAATTTTTTAGTGGCGATATGATTCTAAAAGAGGGATATATGCCATAAAATAGACTCATCTTTAATAAAATTCTTTGAAATTCTCTAGAAGGTATAGCTGAGGAATGAGTTTTTCTGATCAGTATCTTATTCATCTATTCACTCTCCCTCTATTTTCTCTCTAATTCTTTGAGCGATATCTATTGTAGTCGCTCTAATAGTGACGAATCCTCCAGAAACTCTAGCTGTTAGATAGGAGTTCTCTATGCTTCTAATTTGCCCATTTAACAACTTGGTAATTTCTTCGGGGGTAAAGTTGAACTGCAGTAGAGCTTCCTTGATTTTTTCAGCCATACCAGGCATCATAAGTGATGCTCTTACTGTGAACTCCTCTAATTTTGCTAAAAGTAACTTATTTAGGCGATCTGTATCTTCTGGAAGAGCGTTATTTAGCTCGTCTAATAATTTTAATACTTCATCTAATCTTACATTATCACTAGCTAACGTAGTCATAACTTTTGGTTCCAATTTATTCACAATTGATTTAGAATAAGATGCATATTTTTCTTTCGCTAATGCATATAATTGTTGTAAAACGAGATCTCCACGTGTGTCGTCTCCGAAAGCTAATTTTCTAAGCTCTTTAATAGCCTTAAAACCAGTATCCTTATCTCGCGATAAGAGATGAGGATAGTACTTTTCAAGAACATTCAATAAGAATGTATCTAACTTACCGTCAAGAGATTTAACAGCAAGAGCAAGTCCTCTCGCCCAAAAGCCCACGCTTACTTCCCCGTTATCGATGAAATACCATTTGCTTTTTAGCAAATTATCAAGAACCTGCTTGCTCCATTCCCATGGATTAGGTATCTCCGCTTTAATTGATGTTGTTAATTCTATTCTATGGGAAATAACCCAAGGAATTGCCCAAATAATATCATCATAGCTTATTTCTGGTCTCCCGTAAAACCAAGCCCTAGCCTTCGAGAAAAGTATGGCGGAGATGATTGCTCTCTCCCCGGGAGCTATCATTATTTGCGAGCAAATTTCATTAGAATATTCACACTGTGCGCACACTAGTCTCATATAACCAGGCATGATTTTAGATTTATCATATTTACAAACACGGAATGCCCAGATTAGGATGTTTGCAAATAAGCTTATTCTCAGAGGTACATATACGCGGCTCACATCTTCCCATATAGCTTCTAGTTCCTTTATTGATATGATTTTTGGCATAGTTTCAGCTAAGTCCCTAATTTCCTTATCATGCATGAACATTTGATTTATGATTTTCAGAGATCCTCTCATTTCTGTGAAAGGAATATAAGCGGAAACCATGAATCTCGTTTTTAAGGCGCGATCTATATCTCCACGATAAGGGTTCATATCAGCGAACGCGATGAATGATGGTGTTCTAAATTTTATGCCACCGTACTCGATTTCATGTTCTTCTAGTAAAGATAATAATGCGTCCTGTACAGCTTTGCTAAATCTATTAATCTCATTAATAAATTTAATTCTAGATTTCACAATAGGCCTTACAAGAAACTCCTCTTTTCCCTCAGTAATAAGCTTAACTATATTTGTAGTAACCAAGACTTTTTGTAATGTTTTTTCTGGAGCCCCAATAATTTTAGCGTATATTACTTCATCTGAGTCATCTGAGAAAATACTATTAGCTATTAATCTAACGAGGGTTGTTTTTCCAGCTTCAGGTGGCCCAATGAGAAGTACACGAGAATCCCTAACTAATATAGAAGCAATAATTAATTCCTGAAGTGAACTATCGCTAGTATACCATCTAGAAAATATTTCTTCATGTAACTTCAATATTTTATCTCTATGAATAAAGGACGGCTTAGTTAAGCTATACTGCTTCGAATTTGTCTTCATAATTAAGGGCAACTCCTGTTATTTTTTAATAAAATAATATAGGTATAGTGGAGAGTTTAATATTTAGCATTTTAGCTAAAACTGAAAAATAGAAACTAAGCAGAAGTAAGTATTAATTACTTTTGGTGAAGTAGATTTTTAAAATAAAAAGACACATCAAACGATTTCTCTGCCCTTTATACGTCGAAATACCCCTCGTCTTCTTTGCGTTCTTCGATTTCTTCCTCACGGGCATCCTCAACAATGCTTCTTGAAACATAGATTTTAGCACTTGCTCTCAGCGCCACTAAGATTGCATGCGAAGGCACCATCTGTAGAGTTATTGGTTTTCCGAACCCTTCTGGTATTAAATCTAATTCTGCTACATACACGTTATATTGCGGAATTATATCTGTTATTCTAGCACGTTTAACTTCTGCGAGTTCGATTATGGCTTGAGATAATGTTAATCTCGGGTCAGGTGAATCTAGGGGTAAATTCTTATTTATTTTTCTTGTTTCCAATACTTGCCATATCTCTAAAGCAATATTCTGAGGAATTCCACCCATCCGAAAAATAGAGCCATCTTCTAGTTTCATCTCTAATACTGGTTTAGTTATGTTAGATAGTACAGAGGGATTAACAATTGGTGATACAGGAGGTAAAGTCATTAGAGGTACGGGGAATAGCGGTCTCAGCTTAACTACTTGGAGGTAATGGGCTCTATCCGCAAATTGCTCCTCATTTTCCAATATTTAACACCTGCATTACTTGCAAAATATAACTATTGTGATTCGATACCTTTAAACTTTCTCTTTTAGATTTTTTGGTTAGAGAACTTTAGAGTCGTAGGTGTCGGTCTATTGAACAAGTCTTACAGATTGCTAGCTGAAGTTCAAAATATTTCAGATATTTGTAGATTCATCAGTACAATCAGTCTAGGTCGGAAAATGAAATCTCTATTTATCATTGCTAAAAAACATAATAACTATTACATTTATTCTACTGCATTGAATATCTATCTGTTCAGTGGAAAAGCTGATTTACTCATATTATATGCGAAATCAGATGAGAAGCCGAAAAGATACATAAGATATGTTGATGCCCCTATAGAGAAATATGAGTGGAGAGATACTATGATTAATCCAGTAGGGCTATATTTACCAGTAATCGAATTAAATAAATTACCAAAGATACTGGATCCTCTTATCACAGAAGTTGTATTAAGCTCTGATTTAGGAATGGTTATAAATACTGATGATGAATCAATTATAGAGAATTCAAAAACACTTATAGAGGTAATGGAGTTAGGATTCAGTGACTTCGCTAGATTAACTTTAGAAAGAAAGGACATAAATAGTATATCATTTAGTATACCTATCAATAATCAATCAATCTATATCGCTTTTGGAGAACCTATCAGAATTAATAATAATCTTTACGGAAATATCTACATTACAAAAGGACCCCACAAAGATAAGGGATTCTTCTCAGTAAATGAAGCTGGAGAAGTAATTTGGTTTAACGGCAAGAAGGACCCAGCGTTAGCTTATGCCTCAGTAATACATGTTAAAAAGTTATCAAATAGCTTTCACCAATTTATTTCATCAGTCGCTAACTTGTATTAAAAACTCGACTTCATCTCCATCCTTCAATCTTAGTTTATCTCTTAATTTAACTGGTGCAATGATTTCAAATACGTTCTCCGGATGTATGCTTCTAATTGGTCTGAGTATCAGTATCTTGAGACCCTTAAGAGTACCTAATGAGTATTTTATTTCACCAAATTCATTTGGTTTAAAGCTATGAGGCATTTCATCTATTTTAAGCAAGCCATCCTCTACATAGATATTAAGCGTTCCTAAGTATGGCTCTGCGCCGAGTAATGATTTGAATAGAGCAAAATAAGGCCTTTGTTTAACATAGTATCTTCCTTTCCCTATACCTGATATAACCCTGCCCCTAATTTTTTTAACTCTGGTCATGTTTTCACCGCCTAAACAAACATATTTTCTGGATTAATATGAGCGCTCTCACGCATTATCTTAGTAGTAGCTTCCTTTACTCTCATTCTAAATTTATCGAGCGTATATACTCGAATAGCATAAAAATAGCCTTCCATTGCTCTAGCAAATTGGGAAATGTTCCTTAATGGTATTATTTTTAACTCTCCGTCTGCACTAGTTAGTATCGGTATCTCCATAGGTCTATCTTCCCTCCCAATCCAGTGCCTATATGGAATATTGGGCAATGAAGGTACATCAATAGCAACATATTTTCTATCAACATTAGCTTCTTCAGCAATTATCTCCTCCAATTCATTCCTAACCTTAGGGTTGATTAACCAATTCATTACATTCCTTGTTTTTTGATCAGCTATACCCGTTATTTCCCAAGCAACTTTCAATAATTTTCTAGATGCTAACATTTCCACGTACTCTTTTGATTTCGGGTTTTTTAGCAAAAGATACCACATTGAATAATCATCCAGAGAAATATATTTGTTTAAGTCATCTTTAATTTCATATAAATTAAGATCGTCCGCCGATGCATTAATAGCTTTATCAATAAGTATTTGCGCAGATCTAGAGGTCTTATGGTAATAAATGGCTTCAAATGCTAGTCCACGACCCATAAGCATGGATTCAAGCACTTCACGCGCCTTTTCATCGACACATAATTGTTTATCGAAAACGCGTAAATGCATAATTATTCTATCAACATCGATTAATCCGTAGAAAGTACCAGCATGATATGAATCTCTCCGTAAATAATCTAGTTTATCTACATCAATTGCGCTACCAATGATCTGTTTCATGAAGGGCCTATCTATAGCCTTATTTAACTCGTATCCAGCAGCTAGCTCAGCTATGAACGATGGATCTAAACCTAGTTTCTCTATTCTATCTGCGAGTATTTCATTTATTATTCTTCTGCCGAAATCCTCGTGATTCATTCCCAATCTAGAAAGAAAACCCTCAAAGGCGTGACTGAAAGGTCCATGGCCTATGTCGTGAAGTAAACCTGCTAATATTAAAGATAGCTTGTCTTCACGATCTATCTTTTCCTCGCCAGAAACATCTAATAATCTTTTTAAGTGATCTGCAACTTTCCCAGCAAGATAACCCACACCTAGACTATGTTCAAAGCGAGTATGATTAGCTGATGGATAAACAAAATCACTCCCAAATACCTGTTTTATTCTTCTTAATCGCTGAAAAACGGGTGAATCAAAAATCGGGGATAAATTGTCCTCAAATTTAACATAACCATACAATGGGTCCTTTATTATTATCATTAATTTTAAACCTCATGACTAAAAATCATGCCCCATTCTCAATTCAGCTACGATCTCTTTTTTCAGCTCATTTGTCAACGTGATTACATCTTCAGCAGTTATTTCATCAAGATCTATTCTCTTCTTGACTTTTACAACAGTCTTACCAATTTGCTCTACGTAATCAATTGGAATATCTATCTCTAACTCCTTTCCACGTATAATTAGCATTGCTTTGAGGGGAGGATACTTTATCTTAATACCCCGGATAATACCGACGCGACGGGCCTCGGAGTCTATAACCTCTTTTCCAAGTAATTCACCTGGAATAATAGGTTCAAACAATGTAATTTCTATTTCCTTAAGCAATTTAATCTACCTGCAAATGAACTACGATATAATGTATCATGTGATTAATATTCTTTTCTAGCAGTAATATCTATGAGAGATATAGGTAATATGAAAATTAAAAGAAAGTAGTAAATTAATAAGAAATAAAAATTTGAATAATCACTGCATTAATGTTAATGATCAGGGGTATATTAAGTTTTTATTTGATGAAATAATACTAGTCAAATTGTATTAATTTAGTAGGTGAAAATACGTGTCTTCTACAGCTCTAGAAGAGGCGCTTTGGGTAGAAAAGTATCGTCCAAAAACTCTTGATGAAATTGTTAATCAAGAAGAAGTAATATCAGCACTAAAGAGATTTGTGGAGGGAAAAAATGTACCGAATATGTTATTTGCTGGGCCTCCAGGAACGGGAAAAACCACAGCTGCACTTGCATTGGCACATGATTTATATGGAGAAAAATGGAGAAATTATGTTCTTGAGTTAAATGCCTCTGATGAAAGAGGAATAGATATGGTTAGAACCAAGCTGAAAGATTTCGCAAGAACGAGAATAGTTGGAGAGATACCCTTCAAGATACTTATTCTAGATGAAGCAGATTCAATGACAAGAGAGGCTCAACACGCTTTAAGGCGGACAATGGAGAACTTTGCTGATATTACTCGGTTCATATTGATTTGTAATTATCCTTCAAAAATTATAGAGCCAATACAGTCACGAACTGCAGTATTTAAATTTAAGAGGCTTTCAACAGAAGCAATAGCGAGTAGGTTGAAATATATTGCGGAAAAAGAGGGAGTAGATCTAAAAGAGGATGGTTTAAATGCCTTAATAGAGATAAGTGAAGGAGATCTAAGAAAAGCAATTAATCTTCTTCAAAGTGTCGCGTACCTTAATGCGCCAGTTACTAAGGAAGTTGTTTACAAAACAGCTGGACTGGTTTATCCAGAGAGAGTAGCTGAAATTGTGAAGTACGCATATGACGGTGAATTTGAAAAAGCTAGGAAGGAATTAATTAGAGTGCTAGTTGAAGAGGGGGTATCTGGAGAGGATCTTCTGCAAGAGTTTTATAGAGTGTTAAGTAGAGGCAAGGTTATTAACCTTGATCCTGGAGAAAAAATAGAATTAATGAAGTTCATTAGTGACTTGGATTACAGATTATCGATGGGTGCGACAGATTATATACAACTCACCGCTCTTCTGGCATTTATACGCGATTTAGGTGCTAAGAAAAAGTAAATAAGCGCGAATATACCTTGCTAAATTCCAACATATAGGTCTAAAAACTTTTAAATAAAGTTTTTCTATCTGTTCTTATTTGGCTTCCTAACTTTGTTCTGATTCGTTGGTGTAAAAATATGAGTTCAGAGGGAACTAAACCAGCAGTAAAACTCGTTAGATTCAAAGTAGTTCTGATAGGTGATGGTGGAGTCGGTAAGACATCTATTGCTAGGAGATATCTTGGTGAAGGATTTACTCATGAGTACATTAAAACCATTGGGGCAAATTTCTACATAAAGAGAACAATATACACTGATGAGAGATTTGGAAAGATATTGATTGAATGGAATATATGGGATCTAGCTGGACAACCAACATGGGATCAAGTAAGACCGCTTTATTATAAGGGGGCCAAAGCCGCCTTAGTAATTTTTGATGTCACCAGCACTAGATCTTACTACAATGTACCGAAATGGATTAGTGAACTATGGAAAAATGCGGGAGGCGTGCTACCATTTGTTTTAATAGGTAATAAAATAGATCTACGAGATAAATATCCTAATGCATTACCCTATGAAGTTGGGAAGAAATATGCTGAGCTCGCTAGCAAACAAGTTGGAATAGAGATACCTTACTTAGAGACGTCAGCAAAGACGGGAGAGAATATTAATGAAGCTTTTAATCACTTGGCGAAAGTGATACTCGAATACGCTATTAGAAGACTAAAAGCTAGAAAAGTAGCGAAGAAATAGCTATTTATTTCTTAAATGATATTTTTCATTACTTAGGACATTCCTAGCACGGGCGACTTCTAACTCGGTGAAGGTATCTAAAATTTGTAGTATCTTCTTTCTCTGCTTGCTATTAAGTCCTTTCCAATCTATGATAGCTAACTTAGTATCAGTTTCAGAACGGGTAATTGCCTGAGATACTATTTGTTTATCTATGTCATCAATGACATATTTAGGAGCTATATGACTCATTGCTATGCGAGTTTTTCTCTCGATCTCCGTAAAGTTCGGGACGTAATGAGGACCGCCAAAACCAATAGCAGTAACGTAATTCCCGTATTTCTGGTCAAGCAATTTTTTTATTGATTCAATTAATGTTATTGCCCATAAGTAACCTAATTTCTTGTTTTTCCATGCATCTAAATCACTTCCAATTTCAACAAAGACAAGCGGTTTATCAAGTTCTGATGGACCATGATGTGTAGCTTCTAATGAGATGGGTATATGCTCCATGTTTTCCTGAATAACAGTTTTACTTAGCGAATTGAAAATTATTTTCCCTAATATTGGATCTGAAATTCCAAGTGAAGATGGTTTTCCACCGTATTTTGCTTCATTGGTCCAGTTTCCAGTAAAATGTATCAATAAGCTCAATGTTCTTGAAGCGGATGAATGGCGGCTTAAAAAAATTAATCTCCTAGGGTCATGCTTCAGTCTTGGTAAGTTATCTAGGTATATTAAATCAGAATCAATTATGAGTAATTGGCTCTTTATTTCTTCGCAGTAATATAGCGTGAGTGAACTTGATTTCTCCATCAGTTCACAGCTTGTGATTTCAATTATGTTATTTGCCATGTTAACACTAGCTGGATCAAGTGAAGAAGAGATCATACAGATTTCACTAATCGGCATGTTTGTCATCCAGTCAAAATAGTTATTAGACAGAACGAGTTAGAGTTAATTATTGATTATTAAAAGTTATTGAGGAATCGAATTATTGGGCTGTGCCTTGCTCCTCTGATCCTTTTAAAGCCTCTTCAACAGTTTTCTGTAGCTTTATGTAGGGTGACCTAGGATGTATCTCAATAACGTCATCTCTTCGCACTATATACCCCGGTGCGGTTACTATTCTACCATTGACTGTTATATGCCTATGAACAATCATCTGTCTAGCTTGATGAATTGTCTTAGCTAAACCCTTCTCATATACAACTGTCTGCAATCGGCGTTTAAGTAGATCTTCAACAGTTAGATTAAGAACGTCATCTAGAATGGCGTTTTTATCCAGGATTCCTATCACGTATAGTTTGTGTATCAGTGCTGCTTCATCCTTTTTGCGCTCACTTTCAGGTATCGCTAATAGTTTTCTAGCTCTACTTCTTATTTCAGAAAGTATAGTTTTAAGTCTCCAGAGTTCACGCTTATTTCTTAAACCGTATTTCCCTACAAGCATTAATTCTTCATACAATCTATCTTTCTGCCAAGGATGAGAAGGAGTTATATATTTCTTTCTTTGTCTCTTTGGATCACCCATACAGCATCACCTATCCTCTTCTCCTGACACCAATAGTTAGACCTTTTCTACCAGTAGTTCTTGTCCTCTGTCCTCTAACCTTTAGTCCTAGTGCATGTCTTATACCCTTCCAGGATTTAATTTGTTTCATTAGCTCTATGTCTTGACGTATCCTTAGATCTAGATCTGGGCCAATATAATGCAGATCTTCTCCGGTCTCTGGGTCTCGAGGTCTATTAACCATCCAATTTGGTACCCCATATTTTACTGGATCCCTCAGGACATCCTCTATTCTCGAGATTTCATCGTCAGTTAAAAAGCCAGCTGGTTTAAAAGGATCTAGATTTAATATCTTAATAACGGTGTGAGCTAAGCTATATCCAACGCCTTTTACATCAGTTAAAGCGTATAATAAAGGTGTGTCTCCTCGTACATCTATATGAGCTATTCTCACAAGGTGTCTGAATGTAGCTGGTTTAATAAATTGGCTAGCTATGTCTTCTGGTAACTCTTTTTTCTTCTCAGTCTTTTTACTGCTTTTTCTTCTACTCATAATCTATCCCCAAACATGATAATTTTTGAAATGAGCCGATGATTTATCCCTATATTTAATTGAGATACTCTCATAGCGAACATATAGATAAAAATTTTGGCATTTTAGTCATTTTTACAAATTGATATTTTAAGTTTTTAATCTTAGTGATTTTTGCACACTTAGTAATGTGAAATTAATTACTGATATGTCTCTACAACAATTGTAATGTGAATTTTAAACATGTTAATGAGTTGATAGAAATGAATGGATATACTGCGGAGATAGGAATTATCGGTGGGTCTGGATTTTACGAATTGTTTAATCTTGCGGATAAAGAGCTTATTGAAATAGAAACAGATTTCGGAGACGTTAGCATAGAAATAGGTTATGTTTCTGGAAAAAAAGTTGCATTTTTAGCAAGGCATGGTAAAGGTCACGCAGTTCCTCCTCACAGGGTAAACTATAGAGCTAATGCCTTAGCTATGTTTAAACTAGGTGTTAATTACGTTATAGCTACGAATGCAGTTGGATCTCTTCGAGAAAAAATAGTGCCAGGTTCGATAGTGATCCCCGATCAAATCATAGATTTTACTAAAACTAGGCATTATACTTTCTTTGACGGGTCTTTTTCAATAAAAATGAGAAGTGGTGCAACTAAAGGGGGCGTTGTGCATACTGATGTAACTGAACCATATTGCGAGGAGCTCAGAAAGAAAATAATTAAGGCTGCAGAGGTCGCTGGATATAAGATATATACTAACGGTGTATATATTTGTACAGAGGGACCTAGATTTGAGACGCCGGCCGAGATAAAGTTTTTCAGGATGATTGGAGGCGATCTAGTGGGTATGACTGCGTCACCAGAGGTTTTTCTTTTTAAGGAATTGGAGATATGTTATGCATCTATTTGCGTAGTAACAAATTATGCAGCGGGAATGCAAAAAAGGGTCACGCATGAAGAGGTATTAGATATATTTAATAAGAAAAAGAAAGATATTGCTGAGATAATTACAAAAACTATTGAATTGATTTGATTGATGATACTAAATGAACGCCATACCTATAGTTAAGATAAGCGAGATTTCAGATTATATCAAGAGAGATATCAGAGAAATAAAATTTGTTTGTGAGGTTACTGAGAAAATTATTCTAGATGAAGATAAACTGACTGTAATACGGGTTAGAGATGATACTGGGTTAATTGATGTAAAGCTATTTGGGGACAAAGAAGAAAGGGAATTCATCACGAAAGATATATCCCGAGGTGATAAATTACTAATTGTAGGGTACGTCGTAGAACTAGATTCAGAAATATATATTTCTCCTAAAGGAATAAGAAAGATAAACGATGAATGGTATGATTATTATTTGTTAAGATACTTACGTTTTAGGAAAAAGCAGTACTAAGTACTGAGATATAAAATCTAGTATTCCGAAGTAATAGACTATATTGAATTTTTGAGTAAGAAAAGCTTTAATCTAAAATAATGTCATACCTTTTTATATTCGTCATAAGGAAATTTTAGCTGAGGCGAAGAATTTGAGTAGTGATAAGGCCGGAGCAGAATCAAGATTTAAATTTAAGATAGAAAACTGTGTTGGTAGTGCAAATCTAGGAAGAACACTTGACTTACAAGAGCTTTATAAGCAATTATTAAGGTTGCAAAGTGAGATTCAAGAAGAACAAGATAGATCTGGAAGAATGATTGATGAGGAATGGCCTTTTATAGTTAGGCATCAACCTAAGGAATTTCCTGGATTAATACTAAAGTTAAGGTTAGATGTACGCGCTAGCCTTCTAATTTTTAGTTCTGGTAATGTAGTAATAACTGGCGCTAAGAATAAGGAAGAGTTAGATAGAGTGGCAAAAACTTTGGTTGATCTTTTGAAGCGAGCAGGAGTTGATATCGATGAACAGCCTGAAATAAAGTTACAGAATATTGTTGCTAGCGCTGATCTCGGTAAACCCATTAACCTAGAGCTTGTAGCAATGCTTGGGCGTGAAAATGTGCATTATGAGCCAGAAATATTTCCTGGAGCTGTTTACAGATTACAGAACCCGAGGGTCGTTATGCTCCTCTTTAGATCTGGTAGAATTGTTTGTACCGGAGCAAAATCCGAGGAAATGGTTTTAGAGGCATTAAAAGTTATAGATGAGATGCTTAGTGATATGGGTGCTTATGTAGAGTGATCAAGAAGGAATTAACATGGTAGGAAAAAAGTTAGAGCTATTTATTCCAGCTATTTATCTTCTAACTACGTAAGTTTCAGCTCTTTTCTCTACTTCTTCTCCCTCTACTGCCTTATCTATTTCATCAGGCGGCACAATTACTGTTTCTGCTTTACTTTTGTAGACTAAGAATTCTCTAATGGGATAAATCTTATTAGCCTTCTTTATCATTTCTCCATGCCAAGCTTTTCTTATAGCTAAATTATATATGAATTCCTCATATTCATAGTTTTTGGCTTTTTCTAGGATTATTTTTTCAAAAATTTTTCTGATTTCTTTCTTATGGGTATAATTGCATCGATGTGCTGTCATAGCAAGAATGCTCACTTTAACTCTGTGTCCATCCTTAGTATAAACTCGAATAATTGATTCTACTCTGGACATTCTCCTTCTAACCTTAGACGATATTATCTCCCTTGAGTAGTCATGTCCAATAAGAGTTGTTTGTGCTCCAGCAGGTGTTACTTTTATTATTCGGAAATAAAGGTTCATCCCTCGATCCTCAAAATCTCTAGTGAATTCAGTTCCCTTAATAGTTATAACTCTATTAATTAGATCGGAAGGAGTAGTGCAAAGAACTTTAGCTAGTGGCTTATCCATCCCACCAAGAATATCAGGGGCATAAGCTGTTATCCATAAACGACGCTTTTTCTTAACTCGCGGTGCTGGGCTCATAACATAACACCTTATACACGTCTACCTCTACGTCCTCCAGGTTTCCTTATTGAGTCGTGAGGTATCGGCGTCACATCCTCTATCGCAATTATCCTTAATCCAGCTCTCACAATTGCTTTAATTGCTGCGCTTACAGCTCTGTTATTTGGCTGTGGTGATCTATTGCCTCCCTGGCCACGCACTTTAACAATTACTCTAGATATACCAGCATTAACAGCTTCTTCAGCAGCAGCTTTTGCAGCAAGCATAGCTACCCATGGAGTTGGCTTATTTCTATCTGCATCTGTGTACATGCCTGCTGATTTCCTTGCTATTGTCTCTGCTCCCGTGGCGTCAGTAATATGTACTATTGTATTGTTTTTACTTGCGTAAATGTACACTATACCTATTTTTAATGGATCTGCTTTCTCCTTAGCTGTCGATGACACACATATTCACCAACATAATCCTTGATCATATATCTCTTATTGATGAATTCTTGGTTTCATATTTAAAATATACACGTTTACTTGTATCAAGTGAGTATTTTAGCCCCCTCACTTGTTACCAATATAGTCTCCTCATATTGAGCAACAGATGCGTTATCTTTCTCTACAAGCACGGGATAGGGGATAAGCACACCTGCTCTCTCAAGAGAAGCTATAGCTATTCTAACTTCGGGATATGAAAATTTCTTAAGTAACCATCTAGGTGTAAATGGAAGACCTTTCCTTTCTCTTATGATTTCATTGAGGATTGTTCTAGCTGATTTTAAGTGAATTGGTAACCTTTTAGGTAATTGTTCAATTACGCTATATATCCTTATATCGTCAATAGCTTTGGCCCAGCCAGCACCCTTAGTTACAAATATCTCCATTGCATATACTTCATTTTTTTCAATTTTCCCCGGAGTCTTGGTTTTAGAGCTGACTGGTAACTCTTTATCACCATGCAAAACATATTGCTCTAACTTATGTCCATTAAGATTTTCAATGACTTTATAGCCGCGCTCATTAACATAATCTTCTATTACGTGCCCTATCTGCGTGAGTTCAATACCTGGCTTAATTATTTCCAAAGCCTTGTAAAATGCTTCTCTAGCGGTTTCTACCATTGCATGTAGCTCGTCATTATCTCCAAAATAAAAGCTAATCGCGTTATCAACCGGATATCCATTAACATGAACTCCGAAATCAATCTTAATTATCTTATCTGAGGGGACGACTGTATCCTTATCTTTTTCCTCAGTAGGGGTGTAATGCGCGGCTACATAATCAATAGCTACGTTAGTTGGAAATGCGGGGTGAGCATTATTTTTCGCGATTTCCTCCTCTATTTTATTGACTATATCAAGAATATTCTGGCCAGGTTTTACGATATTCGGTATTAGGTCTTTTTTGATTATTTTTGCTATATCACCAGCTTGCTCAAAATACTTAATAGCTTCTTTAACAACATCTGACAAACAGTATCACCACTAATTTTTATGAGTCACTATTGACACAATAGTTCTATTCTCTTGTGCGTTTAAGACTTACGATTTTAGGCTTCCCGAGCATTAACCAGTACTCAACATAGGTACCTGGTTGTATTTTATCACGCAATGCGGGGTCATCAGGCAGACGCATTTCTAGTACCTCGTAAGTTTCTGAATCCATCACCTCAACTATATCCTCAGTCAAATTAATTACCTGTCCCTCTCTCTTTTCAATGATTGGGATAGGTAACTTATCACTCACAGGTTTAATTATAGTTCTTTTAACTCCATCGAAAACTCCAACAGCAACTATACGGGCTTTAGCTGCTCCATGTTTGCCAGGTTTGCTTTTAGCAATTGACACAACTTTGCTTGGTTCTCCCTCTACGATAATGTAGTGGCCTTCTTTAATTTTGCTAACGGACACGTATTTAACGTTGCCTTGTAGCTCGTCAGCCATAAATCGTCACCTTGACTCACTTATAACTCGATTTTAAAGATGTTATTTTTGCTTTTTAATTCTTCTTATAGATTAGTGCGCCATTGGTTAAATTCACGATAAAGTTATCTGAAATATGATTATCTGGAGAATACATGGATATCTCTCTCGTTTTAATACTTCTTGTTAAATATTAAGACAATATTTCTATATCTTAGTTTTGCGCTCTTAGAGGGGACATTATTGGTGATCGGAAATAACTATGACTCAAAACAGCTAACGCTATTCTACTGTAAACGATGTGATAGAGTTTTTGAATTAAAAAAGATAGGGAACTCTTCATTTATTACACAAAAAAGAAAATGCCCCTACTGTAATAGTACAGAAATAGTATTATTGGATAAGGTTTTTCTAGAAATACGACGTAGGTTCTATAGTTTCATTCAGAGAGTAGAAAAAGTAAGAGAGTATATCGATAAGATCATTTTAAGAATTGATCAAATAATGGGGATAGTGTCCAAAAAGATGACTGCGTTTTATTTTCAAAGGAATAGTGTTGTTTCAGATTTAATTGACATGTTCACGAATATGGGACTCATAATAGAGCATCTTGAGGAGGATTTAAGGCATTTTACAATAAAATTGCATAAAGCAATTAGAAACATAATTAATCCAGATGATAGAACAATGAATTTATCCATTGTAAACGAGTTACTAAGCGAATATAATGAGAGAGTAAATAATTATGCTCACAGGATTAAGGACATAGCTAATAAAATGCTAGAAGTTAAGAGAACTGTTCATAGTATTCTAGAGTTAATAAAAGTTTTGACGCATATCGATTTATCTAATGATATAGTAATAATTGATATATTATCAATAGGAAATGAGATTGTAATTATACTAGATAAGTTCGTCTGTTTAATTGATCCTGTTAAATTAGATGTAAGAAAAATTGTGCCGATAAATGGCTTTGTTTCAATTTATCGTTGTAGAAAATTATTGAGTAATGGGATATGTATAGAAACACTTAGCGGAAAAAGATTTTTCCTGAAAGTTGATTCTGATGTTGCGGATAGACTAATACAGACTATATTGAGTATAAGAGAAGATTTTATCGAGGAATATGTTGGTGTTAAAGATAACATAGAGTCTAAGATTAAAGTTCTGAAGCCTAGTACAAGGACCATAAGAGAGAATTTATTTCAATTGAAATCGCAAATTATTGAAGGAATAAATAAGCTAAAAATGAATGTGCATAATATCTTATTTGTAGAGCGTAAAAATGGCTCAATGAAAAATGAATCATTTTCTAGTAAAAAAAATAAGGCTGTAATTAACGCTTTGTTGCATGATTTAAAGTCTATATATGAGCAAAGGCTTATTAGCCTTGAGGACTACATGAGATTGAGACGTGAATTATACAAGCAATTATTTGAAGAAGATGAGGAGGATGGTGGTAGCAGAGATGAAAAAAGTGATGATTTAAGGAGTCTCCGAAATAATTCTTTCTAGTATACTAAGGAGTTTATCTCGTGCTTCTGGGTGAACTGCAATCATTCCGTAAGTTGGAATACCTAATTGCTCCTCAATTATTGCTGGAGGAATCGCGTTAGGTAAGTCCTGCTTATTCGCTATAGCTACGTATCTAGCATATGGAGCTAGTTGTTTAATTCGAGGATATATTGTTTCTCGCATTTCACGTAAATTATCGGGGGTGCTATCGAGAACTAGAATCGCTATATCAGTAGCTTCGCTTACTACATCCCATGTTCTTCTATATTGTTCCTGGCCAGCTACAGTAAATAAGGAGAGTGAGAAAGCACCGATCGTTATATCTAAATGCTCTACATCAGCGAATATAGTTGGTTGATATTCATGGCTTATTATGCCTCTAGCAAGCAATCTAACCATCGTTGTTTTACCAACACCACCACTCCCAACGAACGTAATTTTAATTGGGATCTTTTTAACAATTTCTTCTAATTTATCCTCAAACTCATCTCTCTTTTCAGAATCCTGGAAGGCCTCCTCAGTCACACCATCAGTGAATATAGATGAAATAGCATTGTTTATCATAGTTGTTACTTCATATATCTCAGATTCCTTATTTGATCTATCAGCTAAAACTAATATGGAGTAGTCGGGTTCAAACAAGAACCCTAAGCTATATTTACCAACAATAATATTCTCGAATCTCCTAGCAAGTAAATCCTTAATGCTCAGTACTATATTTGCTGTGAATGATAAATTAATTGCGTAATTCGCAAAACTCGTATAAAAGATTTCCCTATCATGGGAATCAAAAATAACTATAGCTCGCAACATCTACATATCACCAATTATATATTAAAACCATATTTATTTAACTTTTCTACGCATTCATATTTCTTCGCAATTTCCTTAACATAATCTTCCAGACTTTCTGTGATTAAAGTTATTTCACGCAATGAATTGGCAATATCCTTAATAATAAGTTCATTGCTCTCTTTTTGTAGCACCTCAACAAGAATATCTATTATTTCCTTCACTCTATCAAGACTCTGTGTATTCAGAGCAAGAGTTGTCAGAATTCTCACATACAATCTCTTAGGCTCCTCAACATAATGATAATAGGCCTCTAATCCTTCTTCTGAAAGTATTGTTTCCTCCAATCTCGCTAACTCATCTATCATTCTTCGTAGTTCGTTAAGATATCCCATAAGTGAATCAGAGAACTTATATGCTACAATATTCAAGTAGTCTAGAGAAATCATGTAGGTTGACTCATCGAAAAGACCATTAATAAGTGTTTGGATGAAGGAATCGTTAGGGGTATCTAATTTCTTTAGAATCTCGCCAGATATCTTGATAACAATATCCCTTGTAATCCAGTCGGGTATTTCTTGAAATATCTTCAGTACTTTTTCTGAATGAGTCTCCATTATTTTTGGTCTTGTATTAGCAATTAATTCTAAAATCTCACCAGCACTATTACGTAAATAATCTTTCTCCATTATATTAGATACAATTTCAAGCATTTTAGTGGCCATATCCGAGACAAGATCAGTTTCTTTAACAATGTAATACATTGATCTCAATAGATCAATGATTTTTTTCTTTATTTCTGTACTAGTGGTGAAGTCTAAGAATTCAAGCAGGTTTTTGACAAAGGGTTCAACTAAATCATCTCTCTGTAATGTTATTCTAAACAGTGATTCTAAGATTAGCTCCTTTGTTCTTTCACCTATTTCTTTATAACTAAACAAGTTAACTAATTCCTCATAGAGCGTATTTAGCTGTATTTGCTTATTCCAATTAGGTAGCATCGTAGCTTGAATAGCGCTCTGCAAAAGTATTTCACTAGAGGATCTATCCGTTAATATCCCAATGATATCATTTAATAATAATTCCTGTAAATCTCTTAATTCTTCTCTAACCAATAATTGCGCTAGTGAGATCACACCAAGCGCCTTTACCTCGTCTTTCTTGTAATCCTCTATGTACTCTTTCCTAACTAAGTTATATATGGTTCTGGCTGTATCTTCATAATCCTTAGGGATTCTTAAAGAAGTAAGTAACTCGAGATATAATCTATCTTTAACGAGATGTTCGCGTTCAATTATATTATTTACGAATGCTTTGACTGCTAAAAAACTCTTTTTACCAGCTTTAATTATCGTTTGCACAGCCTCGTGTTTAATTTTTGAATTCCCACTCAGCATTAATTCGCTCAATATGTCCTCAAAATCATTAACTACGTATGGAATTTCCCAAGCTACATCGCTTAAAAGCTTAAGAAATGCTAGGTGTATCTCGTCAACATCATGCACTTCTATTATCTCTCTAAGCAGGGGAGTTATCTTAAAAAATAACCATGGGGTTCTTCTAAGCGGGAAGCGCAAGGACTCGACTAGAACCAGAGTTGTTTCTATATCGAAAGTGTTTTCATGATATTTCTTGAGTAAATCAGTTATAATACCAATAATTTGATTAGGCAATTTATCGGACTGCTCAGAAATTACTCCAAGTTGCTTTATGATGGCTCTAAAAAGTTTTTTCTCCTCCATGTCTCCTGCAATTGCGCGTGATAAAATTGGGTCAATTACTGAAATGATAGCCATTATATTCGATTCTATGTCTGTGAGATTATAGTTTGAAATGTTTTCTATAGCTCGCATCCTCTCTTCAATCGATTTGTCCTTAGCTTGGATAATGTTAAGATTTTTTCTTAGCGGTATCTCCAAAATTAAGGCACCCCAATAATATATGAAATGTAGTACTCGGAAATATTATGATAGTACAAAAATATTGATAAAAAAATATTTTTAAATACGTACGTATTAGGTAAAGTTCAGAATAATCTAGCTATAATTTTCTTTTCTTAATATGTTTCTTTCTATGTGATCGTCTACGCTTAGCCTTCTTAATACCTCTGAATTTAACCATAAACTCTCGCCATCTCGATAGAATCTCTTGGATATTACTAGACATACTAAAACACCTCGTAATAAAAAATTAATAATAATCTCT
>Ga0190308_1000110_pt1 | contig 27653 bp, 32 predicted proteins | sample 48700756_MG_FD_165050 | JGI IMG/M metagenome (GOLD analysis project Ga0190308, IMG submission 165050) | Hydrothermal vent sediment bacterial communities from Southern Trench, Guaymas Basin, Mexico - 4870-07-5-6_MG | ecosystem: Environmental > Aquatic > Marine > Hydrothermal vents > Sediment ...
GCTATATAGGTAATTATTACAAATATTAAGATATATGTATTCATCAGCAATTTTTATATATTGATTAAGCATATTAACATTATTAATACATACATCGAGGGAATTGAGGTGGCTGTTAGAACTTTACTTAAGTTAGGCAAAAGTAGCTTAGTAGTTGTTCTACCAAAGGAATGGTTAAAGGAAGTTGGCCTAAGAAGTGGGGATAAAGTCGTAATAAAACAAGAGGATGATGGTAGTATCAAGATTATTCCAGCAAACTTATCTTCTTTTGAAACACCAATTAAATCAAGACTAGTAATAAATGTTGAGAGATGTAGTGATGGTGATCTAGTTCAGAGACTACTCGTAGCTAATTACTTGGTGGGTAACGATAACATTGCTCTAGCCACTAAGAATGAGCCTATCTCTCCTGAACTTCTAAGAAATGTTAGAGATGTTATTTCTAAGTTGCGGGGCTTTGAGATTATTGAGCAGCACCCATACATGATCACTCTCCAATGCATGATGGATGCAACCAAGTTCTCTATGGAAAATCTTGTTGGTAGGATTCTAGCCCTACTTCTCTCAATGTCTGATTACGTAAAGAAAGCTTTTGATGAAGGTGACCAAGAGTACTTAAAGAGAATAGGTTTTCTTGAGGATGAATTAGATAGGTTATATTGGTTTGGAGTAAGACAATTACTTATGGTTCAGAAGAATCGTGCACTAGCTAAATTCGTTGGTATTGAATCTGCACTACATATTCTCGGCAACAGGACAATACTTAAGGTCCTCGAGCTGGCTGGTGACTACTTGGTTGATGTATCAAGTGACTTAGGTAGAATATCTTGGGACGAATTAAACAAGAATAAGGGTCTGAGAATGAAATTCTCAGAACTCTTAAACATGATCGAGGACATCATTAGTGATACTCTGAAAGCCTATAACGGGCTTGATGTTTTTCTAGCTAATAATATCCTGAAGAAGATAGATCAATTAGGCAAGGATATCAGGGATTTAACAGATAGAGTGGCTGATGAGACAAAGAATGTTAAGACAGGAGCCTTCCTAATAAAATCCTTGACCAGGTTACTAGATATGGCTAAAAGCATAGGGGTTGTTTGCGAGATTGTTATTAATAGGGTTATGGAGGATCCGAGAAAGCTACTGAGAGGCTGCATATATAAGGAATTATAATCTAGGACAGTGTATTTATCACTTTACTTGTTTAGTTATTGTATACTTGTATATTTATAGTTATGTAGTCTATCTTCTTCTTATATTAAATATATATTTGAATGTTTAGTATTATAGTTTTCCTAAATATTGTATGATGTGTATAATCCTTTATGAAGAAATATTTTAATTATTTATACAGATATATGTAGAGGATTATTAGAATGCTTAAGAGAAAGCTAGTTAAGCTTGGTAAATCGAGTCTAGTGATATCCCTACCAAAAGAATGGTTACGAGAACTCGATCTAGACGCTGGAGACGAGCTAGGAATCGTCGTTGGTAAGGATGGTTGCCTAAAGATAATTCCACCTAGATACATTATGAAAACTAGGACTAATCCAATTGTAATTAATGTATCTAAGTGCAAGCAACCAAAGATTCTTGAGAGGGTATTGATTGGAGCGTATGTTGTTGGTAAAGATCCTATAATTATTGAGAGTGAAACAGAGTTCACTAGTTCGCATCTAGATGAAATACGCAGTGTTATTGATAAGATTAGGGGTCTTGAAATCGTTAAGGAGAGTCATCGCCACATCGTTTTGAGAACATTTCTTGATCCAACTAGGTATCCTCTGGCTGGTTTGCTTAGAAGGATCACAAATCTAACACAGACAATGATTGAGTACTTGTTAACAGCTATAAAGGAGAAGAACAAGGATTTCTTGGAGGAAATAATTTATCTGGAGAATGAGATTGATAGGATTTATTTCTCTGCTCTAAGAGAGATCTTCATCGCTTATAAGGATGAGGAAATCGCTAATGCTGTTGGCATAAAATCGATTTCAGAGCTACTTAGCTTGAGGATAGCTGTGAAGATGTTTGAGATTCTAGCAGATACTTTAGCTGAGCTTGCAAGGCAGGGAATGAGTCTACCTGGTAAATTATTCTCACAAATAATTGTTGACGCTGAAGTCATGATGATGCTGTCTGACATAAAGATGGCCATAGATACGATAACTAAGACGCTTATTTATGGCAATGTAACGCTGATAAATGAGTTGCTGAACAGGATAGATTTGATAAAGATGAGAAGCAGAAAAGTAATTGAGCTAAAGGAAGAAGGCAGATTAGTTAATGAGGATTTGAGATGCTGGTTAAGGGAAGTTGCTTGGAAATTAACTGCGATGCTTGATACGATTAGAGTTGTTGCTGAACTAGCTATTAATATATCTATTGATAAGACTGAAAAGAAGTTTGAGTGTTAGTGCGATATATAAAAAACATTCTTTCTAATTCATTTCGATAGATAATCATAAATCAATACAACTGCTAATTGTCTTAATTATTCATTATTATTGTGATATTGGTTTGTCAATAGGTGCTAATATTGGTTGTCAGGATTGATGCATTAGTTTTTCAGAGAAAGAGTGATAGTAATCTTATTTTATCTTGTGGTCTTGCTCAAAAAGATCTAGATTTATTAGCGAACTTACTATCTGCTTTAAGAGATCTTAGTTCAGAAGTTTTGGAGAATGAGCAAAGAGAGTTTAATGTAACATTTCATCATTTTGGAGGATACTTCATATTCATGTTGGCTAAGGATGATTTTTATATCAGTGTAATAACGCAACCAATAGAGCTAGAGCAGATAAGCGAGGTTGGAGAGATATTTAGTTTTGCTTCTCAGATCGCTGATGTCTTTAAGAATGTTGTTTGGAATAATCTGAGTGATGAGGAGAAGGATTTCGGCCTGATACCTGAGCCACTGGTATTTGAGTTTGAGAGGGCCTTAACAGAATTCATTATTAGTAAGGGTTGGGCGGAGAAAATAAAACTTAGTGACAAATTCTTAATCAGTAAGACTGGTGTCACTGTGATTAAAACCCTTTATGGGTTTTTGACAAGGAAATTAGCGAGAGTTCTAGGGCCGAAGCTAACAGTAAAGTTATTTAGTATGCTTCGAGATCAATACAAAACATACTATAAGAATGGAGACTTAAAATTAGTTAGGGATGGGAGAGTTAAGGCAATAATCATGCTGCCTGAAGAAGAGGAGAAATTGCATGATGCATTAGTTTTTCTAGCTAAAATCTATTCCTCTGTTTTAAATAGAATAAAGGATAGTCTGCATAGGGAAGCATTATTTAACTTGAGGTTAATTGACTTAATAACTGTGTAGAGGTGTTGTTTTTGATGAGTGTTATATCCGATATTTTGAGCCTATTTAATGCAGTTTCATTAATAATCGTTATAATTGGTTTCCTAGTTAGCTTAATAAGTTTCATTGATATCGTAAAAATACTATATGAAGTCGGGATTAAGGGATATGGCTTACCTAAAGTCGCGTTTTATAGTTTCATATCAGTTATTTTCATGTCCACAGCTTTTGCCCTAATGATATTTCAATTAATTGGTTGGTTAGAGTCGCAGGGATTAGCGTTATTATTCGTAATGCTAAGTATGCTAACTAACTATTACTCAATCAAAATACTTAGAAGCATACTTAATGAGCTTCTCTATGCCTAATTTTTCTTAATTATAGCTATAGCTGTCAAACTACCTATAATCTCAATCCATACAATGTATTCTGGATTTTCCAGATCAACTGGCTTATCTATTGGTTCTGCTGCTTTACGTATTAGCTCTCCTCTATTAATTGGATACTTCCTTGTCTTGAGAGTTATTCTCCATCTCCCTTGAATCTTATCACATAATTTTATAACAGCATTAACTATCTTATCAATATCTGTTTCTACTAAAGCATCGATAATTAAGAATCTATTTATGTACCTCAGTTTCCTCTCACTTAACCACTCAGAGTATATTGACTCTATTTCTCTTCTTATATTGCTTATCTCTTCGCTATCAAGCTGATAGAATATTGGTCTGAAATCTGCTAAGATCAATCCCTTATGTCCGAAAGGATTAATTAAAACATCAGTTTTCCTTAAGATGGGGTATTTCTGAGCTGCCTCCTCTATTAGATTCATTAGTTCAAACCTAGCAAAGAACCCTACGTCCTTTGGGACTAGTGGATATGATGCTATTATACCATCCAAATTATTTCTCCCTCTCCTTAATGAACTCATCAAATTCTTTTGCGTTATCAAGCATTTTAATATTGTTGAACATTATGTAAATGGTTTTAATTCTCTGCATCTTTCTAATTTTATTTATCATATCGTGCAATGTCTCAAAATCTTTCTTACCATATTGATACTTATAATTCAAGTATGGTTTCCCATGTAACCTAAAGTAAACTATCTTCTTCAATAGTGCTGGTTCATGAAAGAACGGGTCTGTTACATGTATTAAGCGTGGTACTTTAGAGAAGATTTCCTTTAATGAATCATAATTCTTTAACCATTCTCCTCTCGGCTCCCAGCCAATAAATGAATTAACTTTCTCTTTTGTTAAGAGTCTGTCAAAATAATTAAAGAAGCTTAATGCTCTCTCAATGTTCTCTGAACTATAATTAAATCTACTTGGTGTTTGAACAACAATTACTGGGGAGCGAAGGGTCTTAGCTATGAATACCATTTTCTGCATTAACTCCTCAGTATATTCATTCAACTGTAGATTTCCAACGAGTCTTAATTTCTCTTCCTCTAGTTTTCCCCTGTATCTCCTCCAAGTTGGACTATTACTTGGGTGAGTTAATCCCTGAAATACCTTAAAGGTGAATTCAAAATTTTCTGGTGCTTCCTCCCTCCACCTCTGAACAGTTTTATCCATTGGTATATTGTAAAAAGTTCTTTGCAGTTCCACAACACTTAATATCTCATAGTATTTTTTCGCGAAACCACATACACCAATCCTGATAAACATTAATACCCCCACGACCCAAACAATGTCTAGAATAATTATTTATCCAAATATGATATTTTCAATAAAATAGTGAATGAAGCTAAAAATAAGTGATGTTGATGATAGAGCGAAAATTAGAGATGCTCAGCAAGTTTCTATCACTATTACTTAGACATAAACCAGAAATATTTGATCTACAGATGGATAAGGAGGGATTCGTAAGCGTTGATGAGCTTGTCGGTAAGATAAGAACTCGAAAGAATTTTTCGTGGGTGACTCCTAGGGACATAATGAGTCTGATTAAAAGTGACGCTAAGAACCGTTTTGAATTAAGAGTCATTAATGGTAAGTACTTTATTCGCGCTAGGTATGGCCACAACAAAAATTTACCAGTTGAAATAAAATACGAGGAGTTAAAGCCTGGCGAAGTAAAATTCCTTTACCATGGAACTAGAAAAGATGTTTTACCCCATATACTGAGAGAGGGATTAAAGCCAATGAGCAGGAAATATGTACATTTAACAAGGACTCCTGAAGACGCATTAGTGGTCGCTCAGCGGAGAAGAAGCAGTTCAGTAATACTAAAAATAGATGTAGAGAATTTTCTTAAGGATGGTGGAGTGGTCTATAAGGCGACGAATAAGATATATCTAGCTAGAGAGATCCCCCCAAAGTATATTAGGATTCATAAATATGGAGTTTAATTATTTCATGTAAGTATGTTCAACAGGATTTCTCCATAATTTATCTCTAGCATGTTTAACAATCCTGTTAACCTTATCGTGCCATTCAGGTAAATCACTTGGTTTCTCAGGATAGTTCTCAAATGCTTCATGTATCTTAGAGTACAAGTCTTTTGCAATCCTTAACCTATTTAGCAAACCGAATTTACCATGCATAACTGCTCTAAGTATCTTGCTCCATATGCTAGAGCTCTCCTTAGGTTTAGATTCTATTTGATATAGTTCCTCTCCACTAACAATCTTCTCTTTCATAATGAAATTAATTTCCTCATCGGTGAATCCCTGCAGAAGTATCCTTATAATCTCTAATGCAGCGTTCTTAGCGCCATCTGTTCGCATATACTCAACAGCATAAGGCCATAAATCATTCATGCTGAGCACTCCTTCTCTACTCTCTAACCCATTATTAATAACCATAGAGGCTATATGTGCCCCAATCATAGCGTGACCCATCCCCCCTCCATGCAAGGGATTGGCTTGGGAAGCTGCATCGCCAAGCAATATTAAACCGTTTAAAGCTATCTGTGATAAAGGTCTCCTAACGGGTACGAATCCTCCACCGGTATGAATGACCCCTGACGGTTTTATTCCCCAATCCTCATAGAATTTCTTAAGTAATCTTACTGGTGTTGGAGCATTCTTAATAGGTTGGATTCCAAGACCGATGTTAGCTATTAATTTACCTTTAGGAAATATCCAAGTATAGCCTCCTGGAGCATATTTATGGCTCAGGTAAATGTATATGCTATCTTTACCCCACTCTGGTTCTTCATTGAACTCAACAATATCTCTATATGCGGCAGCTATATCGAATTTATCAATATGCTTCTCAATTATCGTTTCATCTGGTAATCTCAACCTAATTGCACTGGCCTGCCCAGTTGCTTCCACAGTTACTCTAGCTGTTAGTTCCTTTACTTCACCTGTCTTCAAGTTTTTAACAACTATGCCGCGAACTTCATTATTCTTAACTATTGGTCTAACAACACTAGTCATATCCATTAATTCAGCTCCATTCCTCAAAGCATCATTAAGCAATCTTTGCTCAAACTTTAATCTATCAATCGTGTATCCTTCGCCTCGCACAATCAATTTATGCTTCCTATCTGGTGATATTACTTCTGATGCGTATATTACTGAAGATAATTCGTCTCCCTGTGGTTTAGGTATCCCAATTTTATCGAAATAGCTTGCTGATATCCCGTCTCCACAAACTTTTAAACCTATTTTCTCCCTTGGCTTCATGTCAATAAGTAATGTGCTGTATCCAGCTTTAGCTACTTTTAGGGCTAGAATCTTCCCTCCAATTCCAGCTCCAGCTATTATAACATCGTAATTGAAATCCAAGCAAAACACCTCGTCTCTTACTTAACATTTTCTTTATACCAAAGAACATTAGGTTACGATTAAAAAACTTATGTAAATTAAAAGGTTTATGCACCAATAAGCAGTAAAAATAATTAATGCAATTTAATTTAATTAAAAAGCTTAATAGATTCTCTTAATCACGAATTCAGCTAATTGTATTAAATAATTCTTCGCTTCACTATCAGGAAGAATTTTGATTGATTTTATGGCCTCATTAGCGTACTTTCTAGCTAGCTCTCTGGTTGCTTCCCCACCACCAACCTCTTTTATTATTTCAATTGCCTCCTTTATCTCTTCCTCCGTCTTGTTTTGTTTAGCTAATATCTCTAGCAACTGATCTCTCTTCTCTCTAGGTGCTTTCTGGAGAGCATAAAGTATTGGGTAAGTTTTCTTGCTTTCTCTAATATCACTACCAACGGGCTTTCCAGTCTCCTTCTCTTCACCAAATAGACCCAAGATATCATCAATCATTTGGAAAGCAATACCTATCTTTTCACCATAGGTAGTTAAGGCATTGATCAGAGGCTTTTCAACATCAGCAACGATAGCTCCAAAACGAGAGCTACATCTAAACAAGTAAGCAGTCTTCCGCTTAATCATCTCTATGTATTCTTCGACACTAACATTCACTCGCTTCTCAAACTCCATGTCCATTGCTTGTCCCTCACAAATTATAACCGCAGCTTCAGCCATCTCCTTAATAATTTGAGCTTTACTCTCTGGGCTTATATCTGATTTAGAAATGAACTCGTATGTCTTAGCATGAAGTAGATCGCCCACAAGGATGGCGAATGGAACGCCCCAGAGAACATGAACTGTGGGTCTACCTCTCCGCGTCTCATCTTGATCCATTATATCGTCATGAATTAGCGTGAAAGTGTGGAATATTTCTACTGCTGCTGCGATAGGTAGTGCTCTTTCTATGTCATTTCTAAATATGTTGTAAGAATTAAGTATTAGAAATGGTCTAAGTCTTTTTCCACCAGCTTTTATTAAGTGTTGCGAAGCCTCATATAACTCTTTTGTATCTCCCCTCAAGTTGCTTAACATGTAATCGTCAACCATTTTAGCGAGTTCTTTCACGCGCTTTAATAAGTTTTCAAAAGTCATTAATTTCTCCTCAAATAATTAGTTTTCTTTGCTCAATCCAATCCTTTAAAGGTGATAAAACTACAAAACTAGAGTTTTTTAATTCAGAGATATTCCTAGACCCAGTTAAAAATAATGCAGTTCTTAACTCATCCAAAAAAAGATTTAAAAACCTTTTAACTGAATCAGTTCCCTCAATAGCTGGCTTTAAAAATGGCTTAGCCATACCTACGAAATCAGCACCTAGAGCGATTGATTTAGCAGCATCCAAACCAGTCCTAATACCACCGCTACCGATAATATAGATCTTCTCTTTAACCCCTGATTGATGCACAGCTGTCTTTACTTCAAGTATACTAGCTGCTGTAGGGATGCCCCAATCCCAATAGACCTTGCCTAAGTTACTTTTAGTTTCATGATTTCTGTTTTTAGCTCTATAATACTCGACAGCTGACCAGCTGGTGCCACCAACACCCGCTACATCAATCCCCTTAACACCAGCTTCGATTAGGCCTCGTGCTGTTTCTCTTGAGATGCCAGCGCCAGTTTCCTTGATTATGACTGGTATGCTTAGATAATCGGTTATTTCCTTAATCTTAGCGAGAACTCCAGAGTAATTAGTGTCTCCCTCCCATTGTACTACTTCTTGGAGAGCATTTAAGTGGATTGCTAGTGCGTCTGCCTCGATCATTGAAACTAAGTTATCTATATCTTTTAGCTTTAATTCATGTAGTTGTGGTGCACCTATATTACCTATCAAAAAAGCATCGGGTGCAATATCTCTCGCTATTTTATATGTCCATATAGTTTCCTTATCTCTTAATCCCGCTCTCTGACTACCTAGACCCATGGGAATATTGTATTCCTGCGCAACACTAGCTAGATTCTTATTGATCTTAGCTCCTAGTTCAGTTCCACCAGTCATAGCCTCAATTAACACAGGAGCGTTAAATTCTCTACCTAGTAGTGATGCTCGTAGATCAATCGCATCAAGATCTATTTCAGGTAAAGATCTATGAATAAGGGTTACACTCTCTAGCCACGTAGTTCTCTTAGTCTCTACATCATTTTCCAAAACAATGTAGATGTGCTCATTTTTCCTTGATTTTAGGACATCATTCAATCCATTAGTCACCTCGAAATCTTGCCACGCAGCCTAGCGTACAATGCATAATCAATGTACTTTTTATTCTCTATGTAATCCCTAACTTTTAGAGCTAGCTCACGCTTTCGCTCTATTGCATCACTAACAATTATGCTAAAAGCATCGCTACCAGCGCCTGAACCAAAAGACACCATTAATATCCTGTCTCTAGGCTTAGCTATATCAAGTACTGAAGCCAAACCCATTAGTGATGAACCAGCATAAGTATTACCTATAATCCTAGAAACTATTCCCGGCTCTACTTGCTCATACCTAAATCCGAGCTTCTTACCAACTGTCCTAGGGAACTTGTAGTTAGGTTGATGGAAGACCGCGTAAGTAAAGTCCTCTGGAGATAGTCCTAATTGGCTCATTAATCCCTTAGCAGCGCTCATTATATGGTGGAAATAAGCCGGTTCTCCAGTAAACCTATAGTAGTGCCGGGGGTATTTTTGACCATCTCTACGCCAGAAATCGGGGGTATCGGTTGCGTAGGAGTAAGATGCCTCTATCTTAGCGACAGCGTTCTTTTCATCAAATGGTCCAAGGATATAGGCTACTGCGCCACTTGCGGCAGTGTATTCCAACTCATCTCCAGGTCTTCCCTGAGCTGTATCTGCTCCGATAGCCATTCCAAAATTAATCATTTTGCTGCCTACTAGACCCATCACAGTTTGTATTGCTTCTGTTCCAGCTTTACATGCGAATTCATATGTTGCTGAGAGGATGTTTGGTGGTATGCCTAGTGCTGTCGCTACAGTGACTCCAGCGCTCTTAACTGCGTATGGTTTGGATTCTGTACCAATTAGTACAGTTCTTATTTTTTCTGGTGGTATCTCTGCACGTTTTAGAGCATTTTTACCTGCTTCTATTGACATCGTAATGATATCTTCATCAATATTTGCTACTGCTTTTTCTAGTATCGGAGTTGGGAATTTTGATCCATCATTATCTATTACTCCTCCTCGCCATACTCTAGCTATTTCAGTGTTCTTTATTCTGAATCTGGGGACGTAAGCTCCCCAACCCCATATTCCAACTTCCCTAGTCGGTTTCATTAATAATTCTTTATCCTCCATCCATATTGCCTTGATTCCAATTATTTACAAAGTTTCTGAAAAATTCCAGAATGATTATCAAAGTAGATTATCAAAATTCTTTAAGTACATGGATATAAATTTTGTGTCTTAAAAACAATTAAATTGATTAGCAACTTCTACCTGAGAAAAATAATATAATGGGCTAATTACCGAAGCATTACGCCTACTAGGAATCCAACTAGCCCGGTGAACGCGCCGATCTTTGCATAAAAACTGGCTTTTGATGCGCTTTCAAATCCTTTAAGGGAATACACTAGAGATAGGAAAGCAGCTATATCACCTATTATCATGAAGGGTATGAAGTATATTGACACGACCCCTATTAATGGGAGCGTTGAGAAAGCCATTATAGCTATAATTAGGAAGAATGCTGCTACACGCGACGCGAAGGGGACTCCTTTACTCCTAGCGAGAGTCTTTACGTTTCTTAAGGCATCACCCTTAATATCCTCTATGCCTTTGATTATCTCTCGAGCTATGAGTAATGTTGTAGAAACGATAAAGAACAATAGTACCGTCACTATCTTAGCTAAATCATATCTCATTCCAGCTATAGTCCAACCATAAATATATCCTATTGAGAACGAGCATCCCACAGTGATGTTACCGATGAATCCCATTATCTTTAACCTGCTTGAGTATAATACACCGATAATTGCGAAGATAACTGCTATTACGAACGGCCAGAAACTAGTAATTATCCAAGATGATATTAAAGATGAGACTATACCAAGGAAAACCAAGATGTAGAAAATGATTTTTGCCTCTTTCAGACTAATAGCACCACTTGGCAGGGGCCTATCTGGTTTGTTTATCCTATCTATCTCTATATCATAAATATCATTAATAACGTTACCAGCTGATGCCAAGAAAATATAGGCTAGCATCCCATTAAGAATTGTTAATGCGTCATGCGTGAACAACCAAGCGCTAATAATCACACTTAGAGAACCCATAAAAGAATTATGAATTCTAAGTAATCTAGGCAATGAAGAAATTCTCATTGCTTTCTCACCCTAGCTGCCTCGCGCATAGCTGATATAGTTTCATTCATTACACTGCTTATAGAGTTAAAATCACCCTGTTTAAGATACTCCTCATAATGCGTTCCCTGAACAACTATGCTCGCACCAGCAGCAACCATTTTAGCAGCTTGTTCAGCGGACCTGATCCCACCACCAACTATAACTGGGATATCAACAAACTTAGAAACAGCTCCAACGGTTTGATAAGGAATGGGTTCTCTAGCTCCCGAACCAGCCTCTAAGTAAACCATGTCGAAACCAAATAATTCAGCGGCAGTAGCGAAGGCTATCGCTATTTCTGGTTTATCTTTTGGTAATGGTTGAACCTCGGCGACCCAACCAGCTGTTCCACCCGGCTCAAATATCAGATAAGCTAGTGAGATTGTCTCTAGGTTCCATAATTTTATAATGGGTGCTGCTATTGCTTGCGCCCTCACTAAGTAATAGTGATTTGTTGAGTTTAAGGGTGATAGAAAGAATAATGCATCAGCTTTCCTTGTAACACCAGCTATATTTCCAGGGAAGAGGATAACAGGCTTACTAGTACCTTTCTTTATTTCTTCAATAACGCTATCTAAGAACTGCTTATCGAAAGCTGTTGATCCACCAACCATTATACCGCTTGTCCCACCCTTATCTAACGCTTCTGCAAGCTTTGATAATGTTCCTGCATCGATTTTGAATGGGTCTGGATCGATTAATGTTAAGTGTGCGAAGCCATTCTTGCTGATCTCTTCTAATAAATACTCTTTAACCTTATTTACTCCTTTCGTAGGCATGATTTTCTCCAATTATTAAGTGTTTAGAGTAAATAAGCTAACTAGTTTTCTTCAAAAATGGATTAAATAATTATTAATATTATTTTTACTATTGTTTATCATAGCCCTAAGTCAGAATCAACAATATTTCTCTAGGAGGAGATAGGTGTATTTAAATGGAGTTACTGAGAGATCTAAAAATTAAAGTTCTGGCACCAAGTGAAATAAGGATTAATGAGCCAGTAGAGATCAGGATTACTCTAGATAGTACAAAATTGAGCAAAGAGAAATTTGAGAAAAGGGGGTATTCATTAGAGTCATTACCAATTAATATATCGCTGAACGTTTACAGCGATTTAAGAGTTAAACTAACTAGGAGGCTTGACTGGCGTATTTTTGAGAAAGGAAAGGAGCTGGAAAAAAGAGAAGATCTAGCTATAGTTGAATCTAAGCTCAAGATACCTCTAGGATCCACTTTAACGATTCCATTGAAACTTAGTCTTCCTAAGGCATTTCCATGGATCTATATTAATTTCCCTAAAAGCGAGGGTAAATCCAAGAATGATATTCAGGAAATAGAGATAAAAAACGGAATACTAATCAATGCTGAGATTAATGGCATTGACTTAAGCGAGTACTTTGATAACGTTATTGAGTTTTCGCCTACCGAATTATATGACGAGAAGAATGCTTTGGATTTCCTTTCCATGTTGATAAGAAACTACCTAAGTTATGTTGAGCTAGATGAGGAAGCCAAGAAAGTTCACACTAAGAAGGAATTAATGGATGGAACAGTATTGGAATTGAGTTCCGACGCTAGATTCGTAGCTCTCTTGGATAATCTATTGAGTGCAATGAAACTAAACAAAGTCAATCTTTTTACCCATGTATTTGAGCTGAAAATTAAGGAATTTCCAAGCGAACTGCCTAGAATGTATAGTCTTGAAGGAAGATATATTTATAGGATCGAGATAATACCAAAGCATGGCGGAGATAAATTAAGAAGCGAGATCACGTTATCAAAATTATCAATGATACTAATTCTTGACGAGAGCATAGAGGAAGCTAGAAGAAGGTTGAGAGGGAAGAAAGCGGACTTATTCATACTACTCTCTCCTGATAAGAACTCAGTCAGTGTAAAATGGGAGCTAAATGCCTATAAGTCTAGAGTAATGAGGTTTATAAAATTAATGAAGAACAAGTACTTATTCGCTGGACTTCCTCAACCATTCATTTATGATGATATAGATTTCAGCATAATTGGTTACTATGTTTTTAGTATTAATGAAAGAAGGGTAATTGGTGGGAGCGCGGAGATACCATTTGTATTAACAATGAAATGAATAGAATACCTTTTATAATGATGTCTTATTTTTTTTAAAAAACAAAGGCAAGGTTCAGGTGATTTCTGTGAAAGTATTTTTGAGCGGTGATGTGTATATATTAGTTCTAGAGGTTGGTGAGAAAGTTTTTGAATCAATAAAAAAATTTGCAAATGAGTATGATTTCTGTGGATTCATGATAGGTATAGGTGCATTAAAGGATCCAACAATAGCTTATTTTGATAAGGAGAGTAAAGAGTACAAGCACATAAAGTTAGAAGGAGGCTATGAGTTAACAAGCTTACTAGGAAACATAGGTAGATTAGAAAACGGAGATGTAATATCTCACATACACGTGACTCTTGGTGACAAGGATGGAAAGATACTTGGAGGGCATCTAGTGGAGGGTGAGGTTGCAGTAACGGTAGAGATATTTCTAACGAAAACAAAGTGTTTCTTAAGAAAGAAGGATAACTTGTTTAACTTAAATCTAATAATGGAGGAGGCCTAGAAGATCCTTTGTTAATAGCGCATATGTGAAACCATAAGTCTCCACAATCTCCCTAACATTCTTTTCTTTTCCTTTTTCATATATGGTTATTGGTGTGCCATCAGGGGTTATAACAGCAACCTCTTCAGCATGTATATCAAGCATCTTCGCTGCTTTAGCAACCACCTTAGGCATTGGATCATTTAAATTAGCATGAATAACAACGCTTTTACCAAGGTTACCATGTTTCATTTCATAGAAGTATAATTCTACCACTTGATTTTCGTTATCTGTCACTTTTACCATCTCCTCCCAATCAGTGTTGTTTATTTAATGTCTTATTGGATTTAAAAATATTACACCTAGTGCAATTCTATGAGGCTTTTAATAAATTTAATTATAGCTAAGCATTATCTTAATTAATATTATTGGCTTAGAATAATGTTTCATTTAACTTAACTGGATTATTCGTTAGTATCAAAAATATCTCAACGAATAATAACCAATGGGCAATCCCCATCCTACCTTCCTCATCCCACTTGCCTTTAACTAGATTTCCCAAGCATTTGCTTGGGTCAGTATGTGATGTGTATACTTCTATTTTCTTACTTAATGATAATAATGAATTTGGTGGTAGTTCTGGATACAGCCTAGGTATTTTTATAATAGCGGGCTCTATCTCTTCTCCCCTGAATATCGTGTAGAAGTATTGCTTATTTTGTAAAGATGCTTTCAAGTTCAGGAAATGTGGTAATACATCGCCATATTTAGATGTCTTTAGTATCCAAAATGCTTTCTCCTCTTCCGCAGATCTCTTATACCAATCATCATCTTCGGGGGACGCGATGTTTTTGAAGCTGTACATCTGGAGTAAGCGTTTCTTAAGATCCTTATGCTCCCTACTGCGCCTAAGTAATGTTTGAAGAGATTCCAGCTCCTCGAGTAAATCATCGAAGCTCATTTACAAAACCTCTTATGAACCCTACAATCTCTCCTAGGTTTGACATCTCTCATACTTTTAACTACGACTTCTTCTCTAACGTCAATTCTTATTAATGGTATGATTTTTCCGTAATTTAAGATTATTTTCATGCCTTGATCAGCTTGTATTGCGGCCACAATAGCCATCGTTGTGGCAAGGCTGGCATCGCACATACCTATTCTTTCGATATTATTTATCTTTACGCTTGTATCCTTGCTATGATAGCACTCGTAACATGGTGTCTTGCAGGGCAATACAGTTATTACAGTTCCACTTAATCCGTCGATGGATGTCCCTCCGTCAATAAGAGGTTTTTTATTTTTCATTGCTAAGTAATTTAATTCTCTTCTAGCAGCCTCATTATCAACGCAAGAAAAAATTATGTCAACCTTCCTAATTACATCCTCTAACTCATCCCACCCTATAATATCAACATGGAATGATCTAATTCGTAAATGGTATTTCTTAGGGATTTTCCTAGAGTTCCTTAGCTTTAATAATTTTCTTGCAAGTGTGTCTGCCTTTGGCTTACCTATATCATCTCTATCAAAACCTAATCTATTGAAATTGCCTTCAGAGACTAAATCTCTATCCACGATATATAATGTCCCTATTCCCGATCTAGCTAAAATCTCAGAGACTATAACTCCTAACCCCCCAGCACCCACTACTAGCGCGCTTTTCTTTAATAATTCATCAACAGGGATGCCAGCGACTATTAATCTAGAGAACATTTCAGGTGTACTGGGAAGTAATTTTCTTCTCTGATGCGCATTTAATAAAGGCATCTTATTTCTCACTTTTTCTTATTTTTTTAATAAATCTCTCCACCTCGCTTTTAACTAGGTCACGTATTTTCTCTTCTAGGTCTGCCATACTAGTATTTATATCAATGCTCAACTTCATTATGTGTTTCTCAACTTCATTTTTAACTAATTCCTCGATCAGCCGTTCAAGCGATTTGGCTGGGTAAATTATCTTCCCGTGTAGTTCTGAAAGTTTCATCGTATCATATACTTTTCCATATTGAGTAAAGAAATCTGTATCCTCGCTTAAGCCCAGTAAAGTAATTATTTCGGATCTTATGTCACCGAAACGTAAATTAGCTGGATAAGCGAATTCGTATGGGAAATAGGTATGTCGTTCAGGAACCACATATATTATTGCTTTATTCTGGATTTCTATTGAATCTAATCTCCCCACATTGCTTTCTAATGAAACATTATCTAGCTTTAATGGTAATATTCTTTTCGCTATATTTATCAATATTGATCTTTCTACCCTATTTAACAGATCTAATGCTTTTTCATTTGGGTGATAAAATATTCTTAATTCAAGTGGGATATTAATTACTGCACTATATAATTTCTCATTAGAGAGGTCCTTTATCTTTACACCAGCCTTTCTTATCTTTTTATCAATAACAGCATAAGCTGCTATTTTCTTTCCGTTATTAGAGAATATGGCGTGGATGAAGAAACCCGCACTAGACCAATTTATATAAGTTGATTCATCTATCGATGAATACTCCGTTCCCAAGGATTCTGGATGCTTGTGTAGCGTTCCAATAACTCTGAGGCCTAGAGGTAATGCGGTTAAAATTTTTCCGAGCTTATTAGGGTCGCTAGATACGATGACAGGGCTTCTATCTAAATATGGGAACTCTATTACATCATATACGTACCCAGTATTCTCCCGCATGATTCCAATCATGTAAAAACCGATCTCCGTCTTCGTAGCTTTACTTCTCTCAACAACGTAACTATAAGCCTTATCATCTATAACCAACTTAAATCTAGGTCTCTTTGGCATCTCGCTACCTCAATACCTATGTGTCTTGTTTTATGCATATATAGCTAAAAATCGCCATAAAAATCATGATATCATGCTTAAATAGATAGTTATATATTCAAATGGGTTAAGTAGATATCTTTATATTACCTTTTATTTAGCTAGTACCTTAGTATGATATTAGCAAAGTTAGTTATTGGGAGTTCTTTGAAAGCGAAATATTGAATAAATGAATGTAAATGATTTGGTGTCTGTTTTATGCCAAATGATAGGTTTTATGGTAAGGAGAGTATTCAAGCTAGGTTAACAATAGCTAATGAAGCAATCAATGTGCTAGAGCAGTTAGTGAATTTTCCGGAGAGCGAGTTACTAAATAATCCGATAAACATATTCGCTCTAAAAGGCGCTTTAATAATAACTCTTCAAGCATTACTAGATCTAGGTAATTACATAATAGCGCTAAAAGAAATGGGTGTTCCATCTAGCTACGAAGATTTGTTAGATATATTAGGATCCAATAGAGCTCTATCAAATGATGATCGAGATAAGATGAAGAAATTACTGAAGATTAGGGAGAAGATTCTGCATTCAAGCGAGACTATTTCGATTAAGAATCTTATTGAGATTGTTAAAGAAAACTTGAGTTTATTTAGAGATATTCTCAATGTAATTAAAACGCAGATAGCTGATATCCAAGAATAATACCTATGATCTGGCTTTCTCGAGTGATATCTCTGTTTGTCCCCTTACTTCATTTCTGAAATCCAGATACTCCTCAATTATTTTTGCTTTAAATTTCTTTAATACTTCTTGGTCATCGCAATAAACTTGTTCTCCTTGCTTTAACACAACGTAAGTTAGTGTCAGTGGAGCATCATTCATTATCAATAAGTCAATGTTGTTTAGGGATAATTTATCTGATAATTCCTGGAAAATGTTATGGAATACTTCCTTGGAAGGTTTCTCGCGGAAAATTAGCGCTACTTGTAGAATAACATTATTCTCTCTCTCCCCTTTCTGCAACTTGAATGCGCAAACAGCACCGTATTTTCTCCCAATTTCTCTTATGACCTCGTCTATTAAACTTATTTTATTGCTCATGATGCATCACGAAGATAATCTCTTCGATAACTATTTCTTTAAAAATTTATCTCGCATCCACTCCAATAATTTATAACCAAAATGCTTATCTCTAAGGAACGCTAGGTGTATTGAAGCTTTGATATATTCATCAACAGATCCAATATCGTACCATTCTCTTTCTCCTAGATCAACAGCAAGTACTTTATGTCCATCATCAATCATTTTCTTAAAAGCATCTGTCTCACTTAATTCGCCCTTAATTATTGGTGCATTCTTTAGGTAAGTTATTGATTCTGATGATAAAATATACCTGCCAACGATCGCTAAATTGCTTGGAGCTTCATTAATTGGAGGTTTCTCCCTCAGTTCATTAACCTCGTATACCTTAATTCCATCAGTTGAAAAACTTTTGGAATATCCTATCACACCAAATTTCTCAACTTTTTCTCTTGGTATTTCTGCTACGGCCAGCGTAACCGAGGCATTAAATTTTTCGTGCACCTTAATCATGTCTCTTATTAAGCTTCCAGTTTCCTTCTCTATAATTATGTTATCCCCAAGAGAAACTATGAAGTTATCATCTCCGAGGAATGTATATCCTCTAACTATTGCTCCAGCTAAGCCATCTAGAACTTCCTGTTTCTTGAACATTATGTTAACTTTCTCTGGAACTAGAGACTTGATGTAATCTATTACGTCTCCGCGATCAATTGAGGATAACCATTTAATCATTTCTTTTGGCTCGCTTCTGTAGTACTCCTTAATTAAGTTTTCCTTCCAACCAGTGATGATTATTACGTGATTTACTCCAGCAGAAACTAATTCATCTATTATGTATTGGATGGCTGGTTTAGTTAGTAGAGGCACCATTGCTTTAGGCAATATTTTTGTTATTGGAAGCAGTCTAGTTCCATAACCAGCAGCTGGAATTATAGCTTTATTAATCATGGTAATAAACCTGAAAAATAATCATTGTTATTTTTGAGTATGGCTTTTATTTAAATAAAACTTTTTAAGTTAAATGTCGAGGAATGCTCTCTACTTATTAGGCTGATCGAGATGAAGAGGGTCTTTATAGAGATGTTTCTTCTTACTCCTGAAGAAAATATAGAGCTGGCTAGAAAGCTCAATGTTGGGGTGGAATTATTTATTAAAACTCATATATTAATTAAATTAACCACAAAGGAGATCAAGGAGTGGAAAACTGATCTTGAAGGAGTAAATGGAGTCTCTATTCACGGTCCATACAGAGATCTAGTTCCAGGGTCCCTAGACCCCTTAATACGTAAAGTCACATTAAAGAGGTATTTACAAGCACTTGAGATTACCTCCATGCTAGATGCTGAGTGGATGGTAATTCATCTTAATTTTAATGAGCATATGTATGGTCAAGCTAAAGTTAGGAGAGAGTGGATTCGAAATACAGTTAATCTACTTAATGAGCTTTTAGATAAGAAGGTATTAATTCTACTGGAGAACACTGAGGAGAGAGATCCAGATATCTTTGTAGAGATTTTTAACATGTTGGATAGTGATTACTTAGGTATGTGTTTCGATGTAGGACATGCCTTTGCTTTCTCTGATAAAGACTTGTTTGAATGGGTTAGTAAGGTGTCTAAATATGTAAAGGAAGTTCATCTCCACGAAAGCATGAAGGGTGTTGATGCACATTTACCACTGGGTTCTGGTCATATAGATATCAATAAGGTATTAAGTGAGATAGAGAATGAAGCGGGTAGTGATTTTACGATAACTCTAGAACCGAGAAATGAGGAGGAGCTTTACCAAGATCTCAAATGGCTTAGGGATAATGGCTGGATAGAATAAAATTAAATTCTACTAAATTACACTCATTATAATGAGTAATTCTTTTTTTAATAAGCATAATAATGAATTGGGGTGTTCATCTAATGGGAATAGAATTCTCTATAGTGGAGATAAAACCACCTGAAGGAACCAGCTTAATTTTAGGTCAGTCACATTTCATAAAGACAGTTGAGGATCTCTATGAAGCGCTAGTTACTTCTTCAACGAACATTAAATTCGGTATAGCATTTATCGAGTCGTCAGGAAAATGCTTGGTGAGGTATGATGGTAACGATGAGGAGTTGACGCAATTAGCTGTTAAATACGCCAATGAAATTAGAGCAGGACATGCATTCATAATTTTCATTAAAAATGCTTGGCCAATCAATATACTAAATAGAATTAAAAATGTGATGGAGATTGTTACATTATTTGCAGCTACATCAAATTCATTACAAGTATTAATAGCTGAGACAGATCAAGGGAGAGGAATCATAGGAGTTATTGATGGGCTTCATACTAAAGGAATTGAAACAGAGGAAGATAAGAAAGAAAGGCATGAGTTTCTACGAAAAATAGGTTATAAGAGATAAGGCGTGATTACTTCACGAAAAATATATTCATTAAAATTTTTTTACCAATTTTCTTCTCACTTATATAATAGAGTACAAGAAATTTGGTGTGATAGATGGCTTCTCGCAATTATTCCTACTTTGCTAATATTCCTTACTCTATAATTAGAGAAATAAGTGAGAAAGTGATAGAAATCAATAAGAATTTATCCGAGGATAATAAAGTAATTGACTTAAGTCTAGGGCAGAATTTTCTGGGAGATCCAAGCATAATACTAAGAGAAATTAAATGGCTTAATGATTCTAATGAGGCTAAACCAATATTATATGAACCATCCTTAGGGCCAATGGAAGTTAGAGAGAATATAGCCCGTGTGTTTTACCCCTATTTCTATAGATTTGATAGCAGTTTGATTGATGCTAGAAACGTGATGATAACTGATGGAGCATTTGGAGCTGTTAGAAATGCTCTGGGAGCTATATTTAGACCTGGAGACATCCTTGTAGTAGATCGAGTGACTTTTAGATACTTTATACATGCACTTATAGCGATAGGTAGAGTTATGCCAAACACAATACCCTATGTAGTTCCTTCTAACGAGGAAACAGGATTCATCGCTAAATCAGACCAAGTTATTGAATTTCTAGAGAGGCTCAAGAATCAATATCCAAATAAGAATATAGTTTATTATACTCAATTTGGTTTCAATCCAACTGGTTGTTATAGGAGCAGTAAAGATCTCAAAGAGATCACGAATTATATTGAGGAGGAGAAGAATCTATTTTTGATAAACGATATTGCTTACCACTTAGTTAGGTGGAGTTCAAAAGATGTACCACTAGCAACAGTTCTCGCTAATGAAGGTAAAGGGATAGTTGATGCTGAATCTCTATCTAAGCCTTTTGGATTGATGGGTGTTAGAGTTGGTGCTCTTATTACACGTGATGAAGAATTATTTAAGAGAGCTGCTAGAATTCAGCAATACACTATCGTGAGCCCTAATAAACTTGCTGTTGATGTGTGGAGGGTTATTAGTAACAATGATATCTTACCAGATATAACTTCCTACCTAAACAAATTAATAGGGAGGATCAAAGATAATTATGAATTTTTCACTAGAGAGTTAAGAGAACTAGGGTTCAGTGTTTGCAAAGAGGGACAAGGCACAATTTACGCTTTCATTAGAGTTAATAAGGATGCATCAGTGCTCTGGAAAGAAATCTTGGAAGCCGCAAAGGTTGCTGTGGTTCCGGCAATCGCATTTACAGATCCACATGATGTTGTCGGGAAGAAATACATAAGAGTAACAATATCGGTCAAAAAAGAGCTATTAGACGAGAGCGTGCGAAGAATCAAGTTATTTTTACAAAGAAGTAAGCTTCAAGCTAAATGAATTATTATTAACTTTCTTTTATATGAAATCGTAATAAAAACTGCATTAAGTTAATATATGTTAAAGAGAGAGTTAATTATTTTAGGAATTAGCTATATGTCTTGGTCACAAAATTGACACGGGGTCGTGCGAGGAAAAGTAAAAAGATTTTTTTGCCAGATGGACTATCTGGGGATGAGGTAGCGTACACATACTTGTTTGCTGTCAAGTTAGCAAGTGTTATTGGTCATAAATTACTCAATAAAAGGCCTATTGTCTTATCTCTAAAGAGATTGTCAAAGTATTTTGTTCATCACCGCTTGATAACGAGTTATCTACATAAAATGTTTAAAATGAAGAGGGATGGTTCCTGGCTAATCATTTCAGCAACTAAGTCAAAATCATTTAAACTTAAAGAAATGAACTTATCTGATGAGGAGATAGAAATTATTTCTGAGATACTTTCATAGCTAGTATTAGCATATTGGATTATGTCTTGTTCTCAGTTAGTAATTTTTTCCTGAAGCCTTTTAGCGTGATAATTGAAACCGAAATAGATACTAGTATTGTTATCGATCCAGCAATCAAGCCTATTTGACCTATTCTTTGTCTAATTAACTCAATGACTCTTAAAGATGGATCATGGATCAAAAGATTATTGAAGTGAGGATAAATGATCTCAAATGTATTATTATCTCTCCAACTAGTCCCAATTATAGAGCTATTCGATCCATCTGCATGTATAAATTGCCTAACTCTAAAAAGGACTCCGTAATCTAAATTAGGATCTCTTAGCGTTAAAAGATCCATATGTCTCTTGTAATCTTTCTTGTGCTGATGCATAACTTTTCTCTCATTATTAATAGTCTCGCCTTTGTAAGGAGTAAATAATATCCTTAAAGCTAGGTTTGATTCTTTACTTCTCCATGGCCAATCCATTATTACTATATCAAGCTTTACTTCGCTTTCCCCCTTTATATCATAATTCCCAACAGATGTATCGTGTGTAAAAATTGTGCTTATTATCTTGATGAAAGCCTTTTTTGGAGGCCCCATCATCGGACCATGATAAATAACTCTTATCCAAGAAGAGAAATTAACTTGCAATAATGTCTCATTCTGCTTAACTGCTATTTCCCAACTACTTTTGTCACAAAGCAATCCTCTACCAAGCACTACGTCTTTTTGATCAAGAATATTATCTCTATTCTTATCTTCAAATTCGATTATTTGCATGAATTTCATCAAGTATCCAGTAGAATCAACATTCCTTGGCGATACGTAGTATTCAGGCTGATTCCTTGGTATACGTATAATTATTTTACTTGTGTGTATCTCTCTCTTATCATTAACCCAGCTTGGTTGTGATATAGTCTCAATTACTGAATTAGGTATTATTGTTATCCCGATTAATATGATTATGAGCATTATTAATAGGACTCTTCTGTTAACCTGGATCATAACTCTATCTCTCTTGAAACTGATGTTATACATTTATTTATGTATAAAATTATAAAATAATGATTTAAAAAGAATGAACAATTTGTTCTATTGCTGATGCACATGATAGTACCGCAATACATGGATCTAATAATAGTGATAATAGCTGATATGATTGGTTTATCTCTTGCTTCTATAATGGCTTACATCGGATATAGGCTATATAGATTCAATTGGAATGAGTACGCAGTTTTTTCATCCTCATGGGCTTTGTTTGCCTTATCTAGGCTTCTAGAGGCCACTTATCTAGCTATGCTAACAGCCTCTTTTCTCGCGGGAGAGATCTACTTTCTTGATCCATTAAATCCAAGATATACCTACTGGTGGTTAACTATAAGCATTTTGGATCTAGCTTGCTTTGCAGGGCTTTTATTCTACCAGAAACATAGCGGAAAATATGTTGCTGTTTTGTTTTTACCAATAATAGCGAAAACTGGAATCGATTTATTAACAGCTTTAATAATAATCCTCATAGTTGTAAGTCAATTAAGATTGGGTATTGAGGCAAAAAAATTAGCTTATATTGGATACGTTTCTCTAGCTGCATCTTACTTTATCTTTGGGCTGGTATCAGTAATATTCATAGATAAATTAATGTTAATAGCGGCGTTACTTAGACTTATCGGTTTATTATTGCTTTTTAAGGTCATATGGTGGGTTGGATAATTAATGCGGAAGAGATATAGATCTCATGTAGGAGTACTATTAGATATCATGATAGTAATTGATAGTGAGGGACAATCAACTATATCTAGCATAATACAGAGAGCTAATATACCGTATGAGAGATTAAAAATATATATCCAAAAATTGTTAGAGGAGGGTTATATTGACGAGGTAAAAGATAGCGATAAAACATACTATAAGATAACAATTAAAGGGTATCGTTTGATGGAGGAGCTTTCTTCGATTAAAAGGATTTTTGATAAGTTAGGTTTCCTTTTATAGAAATCGCTATTCTGTTTTGAGAAATTATTGAACAATTTGTTCATAATCATTATAAATACCCCTCAGCTAGTTCTTAATCATGAAAAGCGTTAAAATGGTGTGAAAGTATGAAAAAGCACTACTTGATAGGTCTATTACTAATAATGGCATTAGCACTACTACCATTTAATAGTGTTTACTCACAGCCCTCATGGCACTCAAATACAGCTACTATTGAGACGCCGGATCTGGTCGTTAGATTCTTTAATAAGCAGCCACAATACATGTTCTGGGTACCAAATGAAAACGGGACGACCGTTTATATAGTCAAGTTCTTAGAAATAGTTGAATTTAATGATAAGGATAATAATGGTGCATACACAGAAAGTGATGAATTGCTCGCTAGAGCTCAGCTGCTTGAGAGCAGTGTTGCATGGAATATAAGTGCAGAGGAACTAATTGTAAATAGTATTAAAGAGATAAGGATAACGATGAATGCAACTGTAAGAGTAATGAGTACTTCTCCTGGCATGGGAGGTCAAATTGGTTACGTAAAAGTCTCTTTCATTAATCATATCTACAACAAGACAATTAATGTAGATGGCTATGAAGTGGAAGGAAACAAGGAATTAAAAATAGATATAGTTATTTCAGACTGGCCTTGGATTAGTCAAGAGTCTAAACTAGCTATTGGAATAATCTTCGCGGGACATTTCAGAGGGAAAGAAGAAACACCAAGTATGGAGAAACATACAGTGAGAGAGCATGTAAGGGAAGTAAGGATGGGTCATGAAGGGGCTCCCTATGAGGGAGCATTTAGATATATGGATCAAGTAAGGATCATGGAGAATAATAGCTATAGGTTTGGTAAGGTTAATGATTCAGAGATGTCTGGCATGAACAAAGCTATAATGTACTTGGCTTACCCGCACTTTGATGGCGTTTTAGTGCATGATCCAAGCATAACTGTTATTAAGAGTGGCGGAGAAGATATTCTTAACCTGATCTACAATAACTATATCTTAGTTTCGATTATCGCAATAGTGCTAGTTGGAATAGTTGTTGTTCTTTTGAAGAGAAGATGATCTTCCTAATTATTTCTTCTTTATTTTTCATGAAGATCTAAATATCATTATTTAGTAAGATTCAAGATATTAAGTGAAGGAAATAATTAACATTGTATTTTCTTATCATTAGGATCTCCATAATTCTTTTGATGAGGTAAAATTTAATGGAGATTAAATCGGTTCTAGTCCCATTATGCTCTAGATTTAATGATGCTAGAATTGACGAACTAATTAAATATCACGCTGAATTACTTCGGAATCAGCAAGTTAAGTTTCTTAAGCCAATTAAATCAATTAGTGAGATTGAAGAATACGCTAGTTTTTTCCAATCTATGGATGTGATTATAGCTATGGCTTGCACGGGAGGAGTATCTAGATTGATTATTAGGTTAAGCGAGTGCAATAAGCCCTTAATCATCTTATCGCATCCCAAGCAAAACTCATTAGCATCAGCTATTCACGCATCAATAATTATGAGAAGTAAAGGTAGATTATTCCTAATGCACCATAATTTATCAAAGCGAAATCTACTCGATTTCATCAAAAAATTAGAGCTAGCCAAAGTTCTCGCGGACTTATCTAATAAGAAAATCTTATTAATTATACCTAGTGAAAAATGGCTGTTAGAAGAGGGTTATGATCTCAATGAATTAAAGAGAGTGTTTGGAATTGAAGTAGAATTAATTAAGCTAGATGAATTCATAAAGATTTATGAAAAAGCTAAGGTGGATCACGAACTAGTAGAGAAATTTTCTAGAGCTAAGAAATTAGGGATAGATGAAGAGGAAGTAAGAAAAAGCGCAAAGGTTTTTGACGCTATAAAATCGCTAATAGCTAAGAGAAACGCCATTGCTTATGGAATTGGGTGTTTCCCCTTCATCTTAAGTACGAGTGTAACACCATGTCTCGCAATCTCTCACTCAATAGATAGTGGAATAATAGGTGCTTGCGAAGCAGATCTAGGTGCATTAATTACGATGCTTTTAGCTTTCTCTATATCTAAACAATCAGTCTTTATGGGAAACATTGAGGACATATCTGGAAACCAGATAGTATTAGCTCACTGCACAATCGCAACAAGCTTGGTAAAAGATTATTTTTTACTGTCTCACTTTGAAACTAATAGTAGTGTAAGTATTAGGGGTATACTACCTATTGGTGAAAAGATTACTTTATTGAGGTTATCTAATGATTTCAAGAAGTTATTTTTAGCCACGGGAGAAATTATTAGAGGAGAAGCTTGGTCAGATGAGTTCTGTAGAACTCAATTTATGATTAAGTTGGATCGTGATGCATCTACGCTAATTGAGAATCCTATATCAAGTCATTTAATCATGATTAGAGGGGATTGGAATAAAGAGTTTAATTTATTATCAAAAGCGCTAGGAATAAGCATAATATGAAATATAAAATCAGTATTCTCTATTTTTAAGACACATTATTAGAGGATGGACGGGATTCGATTGGATCAATTAAGTGAGATCGAGTATTTAATCAAAAGAATAAACTCCTCAGTACTAGATATATTCGCTAAAGCAAAGAGCAATCTGGATGAGAGAGATTGGCTTAAGCCACTAAAAGATAAGTACGGGAATGAGAAAGAGATACCGTGGAAAGAAAGAAGAAAACTGCTTTTTAAAGAAATAATGAAAGAAGTGAAGGCTAACACAAGCGATGTCTTAAGGGAAGCATTATTAAATGTGTTCGCTGAGTGGATTTATGCGAAGAGATTGTTATTTAGTTTCTTGCAAATAACTGAGAAAGATCTTGATGCTTACTTGGAGGCTCTAATGAAGCTTCATCAAAGAGGTGTTTACCCAGACGACTTTATAATATGGAATCCAACTCATGGATCACTTAGAAAAGACATGATTAGTAAGTTTTTAATCTTCAATGATGATAAGGAAGAGTTATTTCTGAAAGCAATGGATACCGGATATTACTTAAGTAGAGTTCTAGGAAACATATCTCCCCTTGTTCTGCTAATAGTATTACTGCCAACAATAGATCATAAAAATAAGATGCTTTATCTTCAAGAGGGCGAAACTGCTTTAAAGCTCTTTATGATAAAGGATTACTGGTATTCATTCATAGAAAAAAGAGAACTACCTGACGTAGAGCACTGGGAGTTCTGGAAGGAATTCATTAATGAGATAAAAGAGGAGACGCACTAATTAATTCAATTTCACTTTTAATTTCGCTTAAACGGATTGAAAAGGAGCTTTTTGCAACAGCATTATCCTTGCTTAGAAAAACTTTGATTATTTTTGCACTTTTCTCTCTTGGGTCATTAGTGCTTTCATAGATATTTATAATTTTTTCTCTTAATGAGTTGATTTTAGATCTAAGTGAGACTTCTTTAATCAACTGATCTATGAAAACTAAATTACTTCTAAAATTATTTCTCCGCATATTTATTATTAATAACTCTAGTAGACTAGATATATCAGCTGAAAGATAGATCATATTCTTAAAAGAGATAGGAAAAGTAATATCTCCCATTACTAATCTTGAATTTAAATCATAGTTAAAATTACTTGAATGCCTTATA
>Ga0190308_1000112_pt1 | contig 27458 bp, 36 predicted proteins | sample 48700756_MG_FD_165050 | JGI IMG/M metagenome (GOLD analysis project Ga0190308, IMG submission 165050) | Hydrothermal vent sediment bacterial communities from Southern Trench, Guaymas Basin, Mexico - 4870-07-5-6_MG | ecosystem: Environmental > Aquatic > Marine > Hydrothermal vents > Sediment ...
CTTCGCCATCTACATATATATGAACTCTACCATCGTAAACCACTGCTACAAAATGCCAATTAGTATCTATATAACCCCCTTCAATCTCACCAGTTATCGTTCCGTCTGTAAATCTCGCAATAAACATTAATTTGTTATTACTTTCTATTCTGAATGTCCATCCCACCCTGTTCCAACCACCAAGTGAAACTATTACATGAAATTTATTTAACTCATTTCTTTTCACCCAAGCTGTTACTGTTAGTTCTGTTCTGTCAGGAATTGTCAGAGTATCTGAACTTGGCACTCTCACATAATCATCCACTCCATCAAAGCTCAAAGCCTTGCCGAGTTTTCCTGTTACCCAAGTTGCTCCGTAAATTGTTCCGTGATTTCGTCTTCCGGAGAAATCGAACCAAATTTTATGATTATAAACGGGAAGCAGATGGAGAACACAAGAGTTATCGATGATTGACTGGAGGGGAGAAGAATTAATAGGAATCGTAAGAGGAATAGAAGGCGGGAAAGTGAAATATCTCATTTTCTCCGCGGAAAAATGAACTCCTCGATTAGCTCGCAAGGTTTGTGCGGAGTCTCATCATGGAAGCATTTATGCAAGGAGATTCTTGCGGGTTCTTCAGGAGAAATTTCAAAGAATTCATCTTTCAGATCTTTAATTTTCTTGAAGAAATCTCTCGCTTTGGAGAGGTCTTTCAGAGCTACATCGATCGTGACCCGAAACTTCATGCTAAAATTTGGACAACTACTTTCGGAGCTGTTTTGTTCGCGGTGTCATTGTTATCTGCTCTCAATTTGATGTAAGCGGGACCGGGAGATACGGCGAAGCTCCTCACTTCCCCAGAGCCGAAATTAGCTTCCGCAAAGGGAACATTATCATAAGTTGTTGCTCCTTCGGCTCGCGAAATTACATTAATATCTGTGTTATCTCCAGGATAAGTCGTTGAAGAAAGATCTACCTGGATGACTATCGCTTTGGCATTGCGGCAATCTATCTCGGTGTCGGTATCGGGCGCGACATTGGTTGCTGTTGTGGCTATTGAAGACCAAGTTAAGGTGTATTCTTCCCTTCGGTAAATTCCCTGTCTGTACATAATTAAAAGAAGAGAGAGATTATATAAAGGATAAAACCTACAGCCAAACCCGAGATAACAGAGCAGAGAAGCTTCTCGTTTCTTCTCTTATCGGCTTCGAGGAGTTCGATTCTGACTTTATGGGAAATTTGAGTATTTCGAACCTCCTCGAATTTGCTAGACAAATCCTTTATGGATTCTCTCAGCTCATCAATTCCTTCTTTTATCCATTTGATATCGTTCTTAATGGAGTTCAAAGAGACGCGAGAGTCCGACATTTTTCATCCAAGCAAACTCTTGCATCCGAAACTTCTGGAGAACGAACGAAAGCAACATGAGGGAATTCTTTTATTTCTAAACACTGGCCATTTTCGCTTTCTTCCCAAATTCTAACGGAAACGGCTTTCAATCGGCCGTTCTTTAGAAGGACCGCGCAATCTCTTCCGGCAGTTGTATCGAAAAGCTCACATTTAATGATGAGCCTTTTATTTTCTTCATCGAGCTCATAATCTACAACCCTTCCAACCTCCGTTAAAACGGATTCATCATCTCTTATATGATAGGTGACTAGAGGAGCATCTAAAATTTTCGGAGCTGCTTGTTTTATTACTTCCCATGGATAAAAAGTTCCGTGCCAAGTGCCTTCGCTGAAAGCAACGGTTTTAAAGTAAAACGGAAATTTGATGTCTTTAGAGGTAAACGAGCGGGAGAAATCGATAAAAGGAAGAGAGATATCCGAAGAAAATTTCTCGGGCTTCGGATAATCCTGTTTTAATACTTGATAGAAGATACCATCTGTTGTTAAGAAATAATAAAGCCCTTTGAGTTTTTTCCCTTGGAAATGAACCTGAATCTTTTTGGGCTCTTCCTGGAGAATCTTAAAGGTTCCTTGATCTAAAATCTCAACATAAGCTGGAATCTTTTTATTGGGATTTATTTTAGAATTTGGTGGATATTTTCCTGGAGTGAAGTATTCTGGGTCCTTTTGAAATCTTAAACCTGCACTATCTCCATAAATCGGATTTCTCTCTAAATGGAATTGAAATTTGCCGAATTTCAAATGATAATCCGAAATCTCGGATTTTCTTATTACTTCTTGGCCTTTCCAAAATCTTCTCGTTAAGATGAATTTGGAAGACATTTCTTTCTCGCTTTTTAAGAATTCCGCTAGAAGCTTTCTTCTTCTTAATCTTTCCTCTCTTGATAATTTTGGATCCCAATAAACCAAATTGGGAGGAACTTTTCTTTCTAAATCGGAAGGCAAAGCACTTTCTCCAGCTGGAGGAAGCCAATTTTCCTCTATTGCTCTTTCAGATAAAACATAAGGACTTTGATCATCTGGTTTCCAGAATAACCAATTTAAAAGTTTCCTAGATCCTTTCAATTGGCCAATTAAACGGAAAACAAATCTTCCCTTCCATTTCTTTCCTCTCAAGAAAAATTCCTTGAAATAAGGCTTGTCTGCGCCTACATCCAAAGTTCCTTCATCGATTTTTATGAAGATTCCCGGATAAAAGCGAGTTCCTCCAGGAGTTGGCTCGACAATTCTTGGATCTGTGATTCCCTCAACATCTAACCATGGATGAGGTTCTTTAGCTTTCCTAATTGCATAAATCTTCTGGACAATTTCAGCCTGCTTTCCCGGTCTCTTCAATTCTTCTCCGGTTTCCATATTTATTTTCCAGAATTTCGGATTATCGATTATTTTCTTGTGGAATTCAAAGACCTCTCTTTCTAATTCCTTGGAAGGTTTCTCGAGTAATTGGTTTCCTCTCCAGTGGTAATAAAGCTTTCCATCCCAATAAAGTTTAACTTCTTTTCCTTTCTTCTCCAATTTCCAATGCTTCTCGAGGTCTTTCTTTAATGCATCCTCTTCCATGGCTGCTATTGTGAAACCTTCCAGAGCCTTTCGATCTTTGTCTTCATAACGGAAATCGATATGCTCGGAAGCTCCCCTAATATGGTGTTGAAGAACAAATCTTCTTGTTGAACTAAAGCCCCTCCAAGTTTCTGGTTTTGCTGGTAAAGCTCTTTTCGGTAATGGTTTCTCTTGGATTCTGCCTGTTGTTTTCATAACGAGCTCTTTAAGTTTGGAGATGGGAGTTGTTTTTCCTTCTTCAACCTTTCCCACGACATGGGGCGCCCAAAAATTAAACCAGATTTGTTTAGTTTTAGGATCTATGTATTGAGAAATATCAACGAATGAAACTTTTATTAAATCTCCGATATTTGCCTCTATTGAGGTATTGTAAGTTCTTCCTACATAGGTTCCTTTTACTTTAAGGAATTGATCAGATTTCTCATATTGAACCTCATCTACGGCGCAATCATAAACCCAAGCATCCGCTCCTTTCACCTTAGTTTTGTTAATGACCCTCACAATAATCTGATATTCATTCTTAAACTTTATCATCGTCGGGGGCTCGGGATGAATTGTTAAAGGATATGGAGCGGAAGCTAATTTTAACATTGCTCCTTCAGAGCCTGGTTGTTTTGAAGCCCATTTAACAGCTTCTATCAAATCTTTTTCATTAAAGACTAATTTCTCAACTTTTGAAACTTTGATGTTCTCGTCTTCGTGAATTTTGAGATATTGCTCTCTTCTGAAAGAATAAGGCTTCTTGTGGATATCTCCGAAGTCTCCTTTATAGGAGTCTGAGTAGAGCTTGTCGTAAATAGTAAAGCGAATTTCCTTTTCTAAAGGGCTTTTGGAATTTAAAATTCCAGCAGTATCAGCTCTCGGTTGATGTTTCCCTTTGTGATACCATTCGAATTCTCCTATCACGACACAGGTTCCTTTCTTCTTGGCGAATTGTTTTACGAGGGTTGGAAGATTATCGTCTATTCGGGAACCGTCTTCGGTCCACATCATTACTTTGCCGTTGGAGAAATGGACTTGGCCAGTCACTCCATCTCTTTTAATTCCTACATAAATTCCAACCTCTTTCCAGTTCGGCCAAGTTTCGTTGACGACTGGGATTAAATTCTCGATGGTATATGGTTGACCTACTTCCCGACCATGCTGGGGTTTTTCTTGGTAGAAGGGTCTGAAGGGTTGGACTTTGTCTTCTTTTAGCGATTGGTCGCAATGTCTGTAGAATTCTGGATCGCGAGCACAATTAATAGATAAAGGAAAAAAGTATTTTTCTTTTTTCTCTTCTTCTTTACTCATTTCTATTACTTTTAAAGGTCCTTCTACAGATACCTCCAAATCACCTAGGGGGACGAAACATGTAAAAGGACCTTGCCAGTTACCATAACTATAGGGTATGAAATGAAATCTGTCTTTCCATTCGGGATAAGCCCTCATTATTCTCCAAGTAGTTAAATTCCAGAGAGTAGTTCCGGGCTCTGCTTTAATTAGAATATCGATATCTCCCGTTGTCTTTCCCCAATTAGGAAGACTTCCTACCAAATAAATATAGTCCTTATGAATTTTGAAGGATTTCCATCTTTTAAGAAAATCTTTTAAATTGATTTCCTCTCCTTCTGGAGAATTGCCTCCTCTATGAATTGGCAAATATTTGGAGAAATCTTTATGAATTTTGCTGATAACCTCCCGAGATATTTTAGTTTTCCCGGGAGAGATTCCCCTTCTCAATAATTCATAATAAATCTTTTTGGCCAATTCTAAGATTTGATCCATTGAAAATTTGAGTTTTCCTCCTTGTTTCTTGGTAGAATACCAAGCACAATTATGGACTATGAAAGGCACTTGATAAATATGATTCTTGGTCTCTAAATTGTAAACCTTACCAGCATAAGGCTCTTCCGAGACTTGTCTTATTGGAAAATAGAAATAATTATCATCCTCTACAAAAGTCCTTCTTGGCTTATCAACAAAAGCGAGAGAATATTTCGTAAATTTTCCAAAGTTAGTAACTCCTTCTGAATAAGAAATGGAAGGGACTAAGCCAATTTTGAGATAACACAGAAACAAGCCGTAAGCAAGAGTCGGAGAAGCTGTTGAGCCCTTGTGATATAGACCAATATCACAGCCATCTCCCTTCTGCCAAGCTTCAAGGAGAAGCTCTAATTTCTCAGGCTCAGCATGTAGGACCCAAAGAGGAAGAGTTTTATCCTTGGCGTGGAAAGAGAAATTGGAGATGCAGAAATCATGGAAGGCTTTCGAGGAAACTTTCACTCTGATTTCTTTCTCTAAGACTTGAATTTTAACCTTCGCATTGAACTCTTTTTCAGCAATCGTCTTAATCCGCTCAGCATATTCTCTTTCATTCTTGTTCAAGGAGAAAGTAATGGAAGAGCTACTGGAAGGAAAGCCCTCAGCGAGATACCAGCCGATTAACTCGAATAAATCTTTTGAATAAGGAGTTGAAATGGTTGGCAGTTTCGGAACAAGAACAGCATCGTCTTTCTCCAAATCTTTAGCAAGTTTCCATTTTGGTTCATCATAAATAACAAGCCAGCCTCCTGTTTCTTTTGGTAATCCTTTCTTTTTGATAGCGGAATAAGAAAAGGTTTTCTTTCTCGAATGGGTATGAAGAGTCAATTTCCTCACAAGAACCGGATGCTCTGGAGTCATTCTAAATGTTCCGAGTCTGTCAATCTTTATTTTAATTATTTTCCCGAAATAATCTCTCTCCATCCTTAGGTAATCCATGTCCAAAGTGGGTTGAACTTCCTGAATCTTTTCTAAACCTCTCGGAGTGAGAACTGGAGTGTCTTTAGGAAAGCAGACAATTCTCCAATCATCCATTAGAACTTTCCTTTTAAGGAGAGAAGGATTATAAGAAGAAATGTCTTCGACAAAATCTTCACTAATTAAATGTTGAATTGTTTGAACTCCCGGCTTAATATTTATTGGTCTGGGGGGTTCATATTTCTCAAATCTCAAAATCTTATAAAAATAAAGTTTCTTCGCACGAGGAAACCAAAGCTTTCGCTCTTTATCGGTTACTTTATGAAGATTATAAAGCTCTTTAAATTCTTCAAGATTTATTTCTTTCGGTTTTGAGAGTTTAATTTTCCCCAAAGCATAACCAACACCTTTTATTTTGGTTATCAATTCTAAATCATTTCTCTCATAAGCTTTTAAATGTCTTCTTTTAACGATGCCTTTTTTCTCTCCTTGGTAGATAAGATTTGCATGTCTTGGCACAAGATAAAGGCCAATCATAATTAAAGTATATCTAAATATTATGGGAAGAGAAAGAAGAGGAGTAAGAGATGGAACTGGACCTTATAAAGGCTCCTATCAATACAGAATAGGAAATAGAGGAAGAAAAGCTGGGATGAGGAGAGGCAATTGTTAAAATTAAAAAAGAAAAAGAATTAAAATCTCTCCAATAATTTATTAGCCTTTCCTTTGGCTTCTTCTTGAGTTATCAAATCTAAATCGATTAAAGTTCCTAAAAGTTTAGCTTTATTTAACAAAACTTCAGACCTTACTTTCGGGTCTTCGCTAACATCCGATTTCCAGACAATTTCCGGAGCCTCATTAATCGGAATACCGTTTCTTTGGCAGATCGGAACAACTAATTGCTCCTCTAAAATCCAACAAAGCTTTTTCCTTATAAAGCTTATCTCATCTCTTGAATATTCCCTTAATGCCATGGCTGCTGCTTTTGTTGTATAAGTAATTTCTCCGGATAAGAGTTTGTAAGGGACCCTCAACCCGCTGCTTATTGCTTGATTTAAAATTTCTATATAGCGATGCAAATCCGGAAGATTTCTCTTAACTTCTAAAAGATTCATTTTGTATTTCTCATTGGTAACGAAATAATTCTTGCGATGGAAGTTTTTCAATTGTTCTTCAGCTGCTTTTAATTCTTCTCTTGTTTGAGCTCCTTCTTTAATAACCTGCACAGGCGGCATAGCTAAAAATTTAAAAATGTCTGCAATTGCTTCGAAAACATCCTTTCTAATTTCCAATAATCTAAGAATTGGCTCTATGAGTCCGACACCGAAGACATTATCCGCAGATCTAAAGAATCTAAAGAAAATTATTTCATCTTTTTCAAGTTTTATTTCCTTATCATTTAAGGTTTGGACGTAATAAAGGATATTGCCTTTTTCATCCCATTTCGGCTCAATTGTTTTTGGGTCAACAATTTTATAGCCAATTATTCGATTATTGTCCCATAATATTTCGACAAATGATACACCGAAAATAAAAGTATCTTTGATAGCATCCAAACAAGCATTTTCAAAGGATCTAACTTCTAAAGCTTCTTTAACCAATTGATTGGCTCTTGATCTATCATTTTTAATTTTAATTTCTGGTCCATAACCATAAACGCTTTCAGATAAAAGGTTAATGGAAGCAAAAACCGAAGAATCTCTATAAGCTTTTTCTAAAACTTCAAAAGGAGGTTTTTCATAAGTAGCGAAAGAAAATCTTTCTCGATTTGCTCCCATCGAAATAAGAGTCTGCCAATTATAAGATTTAGAGAAAATCTTTGAGAGATAATCCTTGATAAGGCGAAGTCTCATAAATAAAAGGAAATAAAAGATAAGAAAAAGAAAGAAAAAGGCTAATCGACAGGAGTTATAAGGATTGAATCAACTGGCTTTCCCATGAAGGAAACCTTTTGGATTGATAGTTCAATCTTCTTACCTTTCCAAGTGCTGAAATCTGGGCCGAATTTTTCCGCTAATCTTTTAGCATTCGTTCTATTAAGAATTACAGCTTCTCCAACTAAACCTTCAAGGACTAATGATAATTTCTTAGTTACCTTTTCATCCCTTTGAAATTCCACGGGTTTCACCTCTTTTATTGTGTATTGTCCTTGGAGACCCCTCTCAATCACTGTTCTTGCCGTTAAATAAGTCTCTCCATAGAAATCCGATATTAAGGTGTCACTACTCATAATATAAGGAGAGAAAACTTTATATAGTTTAAAGGAAAATTAAAGAATGAATAAAGCTATTTTAGGAGTTTTCCTGATATTGCTAATGATTATCTCTTGGTTAATTTGGCTAAATATTGAGTATGATAAGAATTTGAAGGAATGTGAAAGGAAGATAGGAGAATTAAAAGAAGGAGAAATTCTAATGAAACCGAGCTTAAAAGAATTAATCAAATTCCTGCAGGAAGACAAAACAGATGAAATGAATTGGAGTGAAGAATTTGATTGTAATGAATTTACGAATACCTTTATTAGGAATTTTGCTGATAAAGGATATTTCAGTTGCGCAGTTGCTTTAGATTTTGAAGGAATGAGTGCTCATGCTTTGGTTGCGGTTGAAACAAGAGAAGGATTACTTTTATATATAGAACCTCAAGATGATTTCATAATCGAAAGTTTGGAGATCGGAGATAATTACTGCGAGAAGGTAAATTGGAATTGTGAATTGATAATAAAGAAAATTTCGAGCTGCTTTGAGATAAAAGTTAAAGGGAATGAAACAGAAGAGGAGGAGCTCAGTCCGTAGTCCGTGAACCGTAAAACTTAAATCCCGCCCGAAGGGCGGGAATTATTTTGATGCCCCCGCAAGGGGGCATTTTATATACCGCCCCGAAGGGGCGGGAGGAATTGTTTATTTGCCCCGTAAGGGGCACTTTAAATACTCCCGCCCCTATAGGGAAAAAAATTTTTTTTCACGAAAAAAAAGAAGGAGGCAAGACGGAGAAGCTAAAGATTCTTGCTTAAAATATCTACGATGTCTCTTAGCAATGCTTTGACTTCACTCATTTCTAGTTCTCCGTTATTGTATTCATCACTGTCCTTCAAACATTTTACAATTCTTTGTCTGATCTGGAACAACGCAGTTTTTACTTCATCTATTTTAGAATCTTGCGAAATTTCGCTCATGATGAGAAAATCGCAAGGATCTCTGAACCTCTTCTTTCAATTCTGCAGCCTGCTAAAGAATCCAGATCCGCTGAAGTCAGAGAGGAGATTTCAATCGCTCTCATAATGGAATAGCTTCCCATTCTCGAGGTCCTAAGTATTTCTCTTCAACGAAATCCCAGAATTCTGCCATTACTTCTTCGCTAATTTCCCTGAAATGCAACTCTACCTTCAAGAAGAGGCCGGTGGTATCATGATCTCCGATGACAGCTATTCTGTCGCCAGCCCATCTACCAGCATTCTTATAGTTTTTCTTAATATCTCCACCGCTTCCTATGTCATTGCTTTTCCTCAAAAGGAATGGAAGAACTCCTGCTGTTGTATTAACGCAAATCTCCCAAAGTTTAGCTCCTGCAGTGAACTTACGAGGATCGATGTATTCCTTTTTATCCAAATTGGCTATGATGAAATATTGACCCATATTAAGCGAATCTTCCGAAGCGAGCAATAAGCGAATCTCTGATCTCTTGATATTCTTCTTCTGAAATTGCTTTAAGATCTCTTGAAGCTACTAAGAAGCCATAGACATATTGGCCAGCGAGAGCTTTCTTTATGCCTGTTTTTCCTTCAAGAATCTCTTCAAGCCTCTCTAAAATCTGAGTCTTTGAATCTTTCATCTGCTCACCTCGAAACCGAAGGGCTTTTCACCCTTCCACGGCTCGGGAGAGTTGGTGCTTAGCTCTCCCTCATCGCTAACTTCAATCCGCCGACTCCTCGCGAAGCCGGCTTTGGAATTAAAGAAGGAAAAAAGAAAACAAAGTCTAAGAACACGAAACCAACTGACGCCAACAGAAGTCGCAGAGACCGTGCTTGAGCTCCTCATAGCTTTGAAGTCTTCTTCCGCAAACGTAGCATCTATCCATCTTAAACCGGCCAGACGCGATGCTCTGGATTCTCTACTTCACCTATCCAGCACTGCCAACAGAGATTGTTGCACTTGGCTGCTTCTTCTTTATTATCCACTTATCTTCTTCTGGAAATATAATACACTCACCACACTGACGACAAGTCGCAAGCCACCATCTTCTACCTAAAAATCCGTTCAAAGAACGCATTTTCGTTACTGCGATTAATTGTCCATTGCAATTAATACATTTTCCAACTATTTTTCCTTTTTTCATACTAAAAGTCTTCAGAAGAAATTACTGCAAAATCTTTTTCTTCATATTCATAATGTTCTGGCGATCCTGTAGCTATGGGATCCATAATCACTTTCTCACGGACCTTCTATAAAAGAGCACTTTCAAAAGATGTTTACAGGGCATCACGAACTCCTGACCATGCTTCAAAGCATACTGGACATTTCTTTCGAAGTCTTCGCAACTGCAAGAGCCTCTACATTCCTTCTTTCCTAGGATAACTTCGTAAGGAGCACCTTTCGAGCCGTCCACTAAGTAAGTGTCTGATCCATCGGTTCCGAATAAGCGCTTTGGTCTTCCTTTTAGGAAGGTCGCTCGATAAAGTCTTCTGAGGACCATCTCGTTATAGACCGGATTTTCACTCCACCACTGAATCCTGTAAAGCGGAACTCGCATGCACTTCGGGATAAATCTATCGATGCCGACCATGGTCACCAGAGGCGGAGCTCGAAAGAGCGAACTAAAATCGCGTAAGCGAAGCCTTTCTTCCAAGCTTCTTCCTTTCCTTCTACCGCTCTATCGAACGCTTCAGGATCGTTCATCAAATTTCTGACCGCTGAATCCGAGATCGTTTCACCGCAGATCCTTCCGAGCACGAAACCTAGATCTCTTTCCATCTTCAGTCCGCGAACGAGGAGCTTTTCACTCCTCCAAGGCTCCGGCGGGTTGGTGCTTCGCCCGCCGTCATCGCTATCGCAATCCGCCAGTCCCGCAAGGAACTGGCTTTGGAAACTGAAAAACAAAACAAAATCAATCAACGAAGTAAGCTGTCTGTCCATTTCCGAAAGTGCATTTAACCGTGTACGGAATCTCTGTCTCTTCACAGACTGCGTCCTCGGGAATCATCTCCTCGGGATAGACGCAAATCCCGTCATCCACGAGAACGCAGTCGCTATGTTTAGGGGCCTGTGCTATCGCAAGCGCAATTGAAACCAAAATCCCTATCGAGACCGCTATCGTTACTGACTTCAAAGCCTTTTCATCCAACTGACCTACAAACATATTCCGAAATCCGCCGATCCCGCGAGGGACCGGCTTTGGAAGAACTAAAAGAAAACAAAACTATTCAAAGTATTCCCTGTAAGCCGCTATCTCGTCATCGCACCAATCTTCCATGTCCAAGCGCTGTCTCAAGTTCCTTCTAACCCTTTCCAACAAGCCTCGATCTCCGTCCATCTTGCCTCCTATCTACCATCTCTCCCTGTCGAGGCCGCTCAGGGAGGATGGGACGAGCCTCTAGCCGAGGGTTACTCCCGCTCGCCGGGGAGGTCTCTCCACTCCCTCCCCACGGGGATGAGCCCCGAGCACATCGCGGAAGACCCAAGGGAGCCCGAAGCCCGGAGCGGCGCCAAAACCGCTCGATAAAAGAAAAGGCGGGGGTGTCCCGAGAATAACTCGCAGGGAACAAAATTCGCAGTTATTTCACGAGGAGGCGGCAAATTCAGGCTCCCGTAAGGGAGCCCTTGCCCCGCCCTCTTGGGCGGGGTGAATTTGCCAGCCCCCGCAAGTGAAATAACAAGAATTTTGTAACCCCCGCCTCATAATTATGCGGTTTTGGCGCCCCGGGCGAGGGCTCTTGGGTCGGAGCGATGCGAGGGGCGTCCCGTGGGGAGAGGAGAGCCTCCCAAGAGCGGGAGCCTCGGCTCAGCGAGTCCCATCCTGAGCGGCCGTTTCAAACCGGGCAGAGAATTAAAGAGACAGAGGCGCGGACGGAGAGGAATTAAGAGAAGGGGAGGAGAAGAAGGAAAAAAAAGGGAAAAAAAAAAGAAAGAAAAGAAGAAAGGAAGCAATCAGAAATCTATCGCCATTCCGCTTTCCTGAGGATCTGGAAGTGTCTTAAGACTTTCAGCAGAGCAACAAGCTCCTCAGTAGGCGAGAGATCAAAATGCATGAACAAAGAAAGAGCTGAGACATTGAAAGCATCCGCTAAGAGTTCTAGACTATTGAATTTCAAGGCTTCCTTGAATTTCTCGAGATTAACTACAGCTTTGCAGGTGTTGAAAGGTCCTTTTCTATCTCCCCAGCTTTGATTAATATAGGAGCTCCTATGCCGAATGCTAATATGAATATTGTACCGAAAATGCTATCTGCTAAATCTCCCATATTTCATCTCCCCCAGCCTCGGCGGTGTGGCGGCAACCCCTCATAAGTCCGCACCATTGCCGCAGGACCTCCACCCTCCGCCTGTTTGGAGACCACCGCCGATTTTTTCGCCATTTTTGGGAGGTATCCCGTGGCTCACCGCCACACCACGGGGGGTTACGCTTCAACCTACCCGATATTCTCCAGGGCGTAGGTGCTGGTTTGCTGGTGACCAGCCAGCCTCTCAGCACCCATAGGCCTCGGGCTTTCCAGGGACGGTGATTGTGCCCCGCTGGTCAGGCATACCTCCTTCCAATGGCGGGCTGTTTGGGGCTTCATTCTTTCCAATAATCCTTCACTATAATGATACATCCTCTCTGTGTGATTTCAAATATAAGAGAATCGACAGTTCTTGCAACTCCATACTTGTCATAAATTAGTCTTTCTTTCTCTGCTTTGAAGAGTTCCATTAAAGAGTTAATAGAGTTGAAGACAAAGGTCAAATCTTTGCCGAAATCATTTCCTTCTAGACCTATTCCTCTCCTTTCGCATATAAATTTCTTTTGCTCCTTGTCCCAGAAGAAAGCCGTGCTCATGGTGACAAGAACCATCTTATTACTCTCCCATCGGTAGTTTGGGGAATTCCGTACTTGAAGCGCTCAGTTTTCATCCTGTAGCACCCAAAGGAGAGCTCTCTTCTCGATGATAAACCTGAGCATTGTTTCATTAGTTAGAATTTTATTGTACGACAGCTCGAAATCGATCTGCTTAATCCGATCTTTTATCTGCTTCTCGGTCTTCATTTTCCTCCGAAGGAAAGATTCTGCCGAGCGCCAAGAAGAGAGTTATTATCAGAAGATAGAGCCAGAAAATCGCATGCTGGCAATCCGAAGAGCTCCAAATCGCTATAGGAATTATGACGAAGAACCAGAAGAGAAAGAGAAGAGCCCATAATTCTTCCGCTAAGCTCATTCTCCTCCAAACTGCTCGAGATCTATTCTAATGAGCTGCGAATTAACTCGATAGACTTTGAAGAGATACTTCCTTCCTTCGACTTCTCCCTCGAAATCCACGCGCTTATTTCCATTCTCGATTGAAAGAATGGCTTCCAAAAAGCCTCGAGAGAGTCGGATGCTGAGCCAAGAATTCATCTACTTCCTGAATCATTTTTTTCAATCATCCTCGAGAGCTAATTTGCGCTCCTCGAATTCTCTCTGAAGTTTCTGAATTTCCTCGGATTCATAATATCGCCGAATGCTCCTGCGAATTGCTTCAGTTTTATTGAGCCCGAGGAGATTGCAGATCTTGATGAGCTTCATTTCCGTGTCCATGTCGAGCACCAGCAGAAGCCTCGAAACCAATCTGGGGCTCTTCACCCCATGCTGCTCTACCATAATTAAATGGAGAGAAAACTATATATATATAGCGAACGCCAGAAGAATTAAGAAGAAAGACGCTCGAAGGTCGAGATATATATATATCTACAGTATGGTTTAGTATGATTTAGTATGGTTTTTTCCGAAACACTATTATTATTATTCTTATTATACCCCTAAAAAATACCACTAAATACCACTAAATACCACTAACTTTACTTCTTTTAATGATATAAGCCGAATACTCCCAAAATTTGAAACCCAGACTTTCGAGAAAAATCATACTAAAATACCACTAAAATCCCACCTAGAGATTCGAGAATCTCCACAGGAAATAAAGGTTGGCAAGAAGTTCCACAGGAAATAAAGGTTATTCGCTTGGAATTCCGAATTTCTGCTTCAAGCTCTGATATTCCTCGGAAGTTAGCGAGTAGAATTTCCTTCCGGAATCAATTTTGAACGGAATTCCGAGCCTTTTAAGAGCATGACCAACGGAGTGGGAAGTAACGAGCTCCTTAGGATTTGAAGAAGTTTCATTCAGAAGCTCAGCAATTTCTTTAGCTTGAAATCTGCTTAAATCGCTGACTCTCGAGATCTCGGCTAAAACCCGCAAATCAAAAGAGCTTAAATCCTCCTCCTGTTTCTTCTTGGTATACTTCTGCATATAGTAGACGACATCATCCCAAAATTCATTGTGTTTCGGACCGCCAATAAATCGAGCGATAGCGAGAAGAGGTGTCCAAAGCTCTTTATCTCTTCCGGAGAGCGGAATATAGCAGCTTTTAATGAGCTGATAGCTTTTCTCGACTTCCTCTTTCTTTAGAATTTTCTGAATTTCTCCTCTTAATCCTTCCCAAGTGACTATCTTCTCTTTATCGAACCAATTTTCGCTTATCTCTGTGTTGATTATTTCCGTCCGATTCGACCTGAGCAAATTAATCGCGATGCTTCTATCGAGAAGCTGATCATCATTGATGGTTAATCCGCAAAAGGCTATCGGGGCATAGACATCGTAAAAGACTACCTCCTGAAGCTCTCTGCTGCCGCTTTCTCCTTTAATTCTGAGCTTCTCGCATCTCGGAACTTGACCCCCTTTCTTGTAACCCTGCCTCAAAATGGCGATTACTTCTTTATTTTCTTTAGCCGAATAGAGATTGAATTCATCTAAAAGGAGCGTGGGTTTCCATTTGTGGACGATTCTGAACATAGCGGCAGTTGAGGGGATTATGGTGTATTGGCTGTTATTGCAGATTTTGGAAAGGAAGGTGAGCATTTTAGATTTTCCTGATTGTTTGGGACCGTAAAAGACCAGTCTGGGGAATGCCGAGAAGACTTCAAAAACATAAGTTCCGAGAGCCCAAGCGATGATAACCGAGAATTCCCGGTCATCCTGAAGATCGAAATGAGAGCGAAGATAAGTTTTTAATTCCTTGAAAAGCTGAAACTTCTCCATGTTAAATCTTCTCGGAGTGCTTTCGCCAGAATTGAGAGAGGAAGGCGATTAAATCATTGTAACTGTTGATATAAGGAAAATCTCGATGGATCAGAGGCAGAATCTCATCGAGCTGGGCTTTGACTTCACGAGAAACCATTATAGTGGTGAATTTGCTCATAAATATCTATAGGAAATTTATATAAATAAGATTATGCGAACGAATTACAAAATTGAGATAACTTTAGTCGGAGAAGATAGAGAGGTTGAAAGAATTTTAGAGGAGCTCGATGAAACGCTTTACAGGATTAGCGAGCGAGAAGAAGTTAGAGCGCTTTATCAATCGAAGAGCTGATATTTTCTTTTATTTTCTTTTCTTACGAACATTAGGAGATAATTCGTGGAATCTTCTTCAGGAATCATAAGAGGCGGATTAAACTCGATAATCTCGAAGCGATAGAGCGAATTCTCTAGGTAGAGTCTTCGATACGGGCAAGAGCTCATAATAAAGAAGAGAGGGAAATTAAAAAAAAAGAAGAGAAAGGGACAATTGACGAAGTGAGAATTAGACAAAAATCGAAAGAATTTGGACAATTGACGAAGGTAAGCCCAATGTTTTGTCGAGCCTCGTGCTTAAAAAGTGAATTTTGCGGATTTCTTAGCGGATAATTGAACACCGTTCAGTAAAATTTCCGGACAAAATCTCATCCGTCAAATTCTGAGGATTATGGATAGCTCTCTCCAAATTATGCGTGAAAAGAGCATATCTCAAGGCGTCGATGGCGTGGTCATCATGCTTAAAAGGAATTTCCAGCTCATTCCCGAGCCGATCTCTCTTCCACTTATAATTCTGAAGCTCCCGAATCAAATTCACGCATTCATCATTAATGTGCAGCCTTCTCTCGTGGATAAGCGCCTTCAGATGCTTAATTCCCTCGTGAACCGATGGATTTGCGGGTCTTACGACCATCCCGAGATTCCGAAATTCGGCCTGAATATTGGCAGCGGAAGGATCGCAGTAAATAACCAGAACCCCCCATCTTGAATAAATTCGCTTAACTTCCTGAGCAATTAAGCTCGGAGACAAACCTTCCCTGAAGAACTCTTTGCTAACAAAGAAATGCGGATGAGTTCCTCCGCTAACCCCGATAAGCAAAAAGCAACAAGGAGCTTTGAAACCATCATCGTAGCCTCCTATATAAAATTCTATTGGAGGATAATGCTTCCAATAGAGCTTAGGAGTCGTCACATGCTCTTGTTTTGAAAATTCCGGGAAAATCAACCCTTTAAACGAGCCCCATTTCCCCTTAAGATATCTCTCAGCATAATCCTTATCAAAAGAATCTTCCAAATTCCGAATAAAGCTTTTATCCAAATAATGATTATCGTAAGTCGAGGAATGGAAAACAGCAGAGTCTTTCAGTTTCGTCCTTGGATCCAAAAACTTCTTGTAAACCCAATTCTCCGTATTATCTGGATTAGAGGTCAAAATTCCGAATTTCTTCGCAGGGCCCGTATTCCTCAGCCTGCCCTGAAGCATTAAGAAAATAGACTCTGGCACATCAACAGCTTCATCAATCCAAAAGCCATCCAGGTTAATAGATTTAAATTTACTCGCTTTATTGGCAGACCTGAAAATCATCTCTGAGCCATTAAAGAGAACAATTTTATTCTCGCTTCTATTGAAATGAGAAACAATATTTATCTTCAATCCAGCCTCATCGAAAGCCTTCTGATACAGCTCCAGCTCGTTTAATACGGTTCGCAAAACGGAATCCTTGAGCATCGGATAGGTTTGGCAGGTAGCGAGCCAAAGAACCCTCTTATTCTGTAAACAATGAAGGATCATATGATGGGCTCCAGCCAGGGTCTTCCCTGCGCCGAAAGCTCCGGAGTAAAGTTTAAAAGTCGCCTGAGAAGTTATAAATCTATACTGCTGAGGAAGAAGCTCCCTTGGACAGCTAATTTGCATCTTCCTCTTCTTCCTCTTTTTCGGCTTCTAATTCTAGAGCAGAAGGTTTCTTGATAACAATCTCAACATTCGGCACGCTAGAAACCTGAACTCTCTCCTCCCCTCCGGACATCATTTTCAAAATCGTCCAAATGAAGTCTCGCCAATCTTTCATAGTTTTAGGCTCAACATTTGAGCCTTTCTCAATCATAATCGCCCTCATTTGGTCATAATATTCCTCGAGATCATCAACTATTCGCTTAGCCAATCTTCGATTTACTTCTCTCAAAATTTCTTCTTCTCTCTCCTTGATTCGAGCCTTCCATTTATAGATCGAAGCCCATCTCGAGAGCGTTCTTTTATCTATTATCATTCCGTAATCCTTCTTTAAAACCTCAGCAGTTTTATCCAAAGTCCTCAAGGAACCGAGCCTCCAATAAACCTCAAAAGCAAGCTCCTTATCCTCTAGCAAGAATTCCTTTCTCTTCCTATTTTTCGGACCCATGGCTCTTTCTTCCCTCTCATCATCTAATACCTTCTCTGGGAAATCCGGATCTGGAGGAGATGGGACTGCCATAATATAACTCCACTAAATTCTTATAAGAATAAGCGATTAATAGCTCTGGTTGTTTGCTACAGTATTGTCGGTACCGGAAACATGGATAGTGGAATTATAGACATTTCCAACAACCACATTATAATTAGCCTGGGAGCCGAGATAAAGATTGTAGCCGGAAGCTCTGGTGAAGAGGTTGGAGCTGATAATATTAGCATCCGAAGAGAGCACATCCCCGGTTTCAATAGAACCGGTCACCTTGTTCCCGATGATAATACAGCGGTTCATAGCTTCGTCCAGGAGCCAAATATTCTGGAAGACATTTCCTTCGATAATTAGCTCTTCCATGCCGAGACCCTCGCCCGATGTGGTCGTGTTGATGATAGCTGTGAAAATTCGGGAGTAAAGTATTCGACTTTTGGAGATGAAGGAATTCATGAAGATTCCGCCGAGATTGCCCGATTCTTTATTATCGATAATCGAGTTGAAAATGGAAATTTGGGTGGATGAGTCGGTGTAGAAGACTGCAAGATCTCCTGGGCTTGCAGAAGTGTCCTCGAAGTAATTGAAAATTTGAGCATTAGAGATGTCAACGATGCTAGTCCCTGAAAGATCGATATGATATTTAACTCCGGAAACTCCGCTTAAATCTCCCCTTAATTCGAGAGTCAGGTTCCTCAGAGCGATATTGGTGAGATTGGCAAAGTTCATATACTTATTTTTAGAAGTCGAAGAGGAATAGCACCTCACAATTGCTCCCTTGCTCGCCCCTTCAAGTTCAACATTGCTTTTTAAGACTAAATCTGTCACGGAATAGACTCCTTCTTTAATGAAAACCTTCCCGCCCGAGGAAGGGAGATCATTAATCGCTTGCTGAATGTCCTCAAAATCTCCGCTTCCGTCAGCAGCAACAATCCGAGTGGCAACAGAATATTGCTCCTTTGGGACATAAGGGCTCTTGGGATTGTAAGAAACGGGGCGATATTTCATGTCCAGCTTCACCGGAAAAATCCTTGGGACCCCCTTGAAAGACGGCATCTGGCTCATAAGCTCGTTAGATATTCGACAAATCTCTTATCCGAAAGAAGGGTGATTAATCGCTCAATTTCAGCCCATAGGAAATCTCCAGTTAAAGCAGCGGTTGAGGAGCTCGTAAATTTTTCGGGGTTGAAGGTTATGCACATAAAAGTTGCTAAGCAGGTTGTAAGCTCCCTAATCGGACCATGTTTCGAGGCATCAAAAGTGAAATCCGGAGAAGCCCCTCTTCCGGTTTTTCCCATTATCGCATCGACAATTCCTTCAGCAATCTCGATATTAGTTTCAATATCGGTATCCGACAAATTTGTCGTATCTATGAAATTTGACCTCTTCTTCACAATTGCAGCCGTGGTGTAAGTCACCATAATATTATTCGAATTCCGAAACTAAAAAAGCGGCTTGATTGATGGCCAAATATTTCTCGAGATTTCTCTCGAAGGCTCTTCTGATATCATCGAAGAGATATCGATAGGAGAGCGAAGTAAATTGAGCATTTTTCAAAGCAGCATAATTAATCCCCGAGGTGTCGGCTCCATTAAGATAAAGAAGCGTGAAGAGAGAAGCTAGATCTCTGATTAATTCATGAACCTGTTTCGGAACCTGAGATTTCTCGTAAATTATCTCGAATAATCCGGAACGAGCATCCGTGAAATGAATTCCGTCTCCCATCAGAAACCAATTTTGCTTTCTTAATTTGAAATGATCAGCGTAAGCAGAGCCCGAAGAAGAAGAGCAAGAGAAAAGAACTCTCATATAATAAGCATCAGCAGGAGGAGAACCTATAACCTCAGTTTTTATCCATTCGTTAACTTCTTCGGTGGAGGAATCTAGACTTGCTAGCGTTGAGCCTCCGGAATCTTTCACCGTGATAGTCCCGGAAGTAGAATTCGACTTCTTAATGCTGATTATTTCGGAGAACTTCTCGGAAGTAGTAACCGTTGAAGTCCCGTTTAATTCTACGCTTACCATTTTTCGAATCCCATCTACAACTCCGAAAATCATTAAAGTTTGCCAATCATCCGAGGAGCTATCCGAGACTATCGAGAGAGTAGTGGCAGAAGAGGGTTGAGTTATCTCCAGAGTTACTGCAGGAGAGGTGTAAGTTTTCACAGGAGATTCATCCTCGTCCAGAAATTGAAGTTTCAGATAGGTATTGCCCGAAGTATTAGAATCGACTTTAATTCTCGCACTTGCCTTGTAATAGCACTGATCGGAGACCGAAAGGGAATCGGAATACCAATAGGATTCTTCCGAGCCTCCTTTGGTAATTTTTAGAGAATGGGCAAAGGTATAGAAATTGTCAGAATCATGAGATAAAGAATCTCCCGAGCCAGCGGAAGAATTCCAATAATCAACTGAAGAATCCGAAACTTCTTCCAGATCAGGATTATTCAAAAGCTCCTCATCTGAGAATTCTTTCACCTCTCTTCCGTTATGAAGAACCTTGATAATGGACTTGAAATCCGATAAGCTAAGAGATTTGATCTCGTCCCTCTCATATTCGACCAAGACAGCTTTGGTCAAAGAACCTCCGAGAAGAGCTTTAAGCTCCTCTTCAGCCTTGGAAATAAAATCATTGAGAACCGAATCCGAAGGCTTGAAAGAATCGAGACTTAATCTATTCCGAATGTCCGAAGGCGAAATATAAGCCATAATAATAAAAGAAAGAAAAGAAATCAAATCGTTCTTTTCGTGAGCTGATCTTGAGCTCTATCGATAGCTCTTCTGAGACCTAGGGCAATGAAACCGGCAACTATCTTTAAGAGCGAATCGGGATCTAAAGTTTTCGTTAGAGCAATTTGAGCAACACCTAGAACCATTAGCAAGATCGCTGACCAAACCGTTAAGGACTCATACCAAGGCTTCGCTTTTAGCAATCCCATAAATATTTAATCTTTTAATACGACTGCACCAAAGAGATTTAACGGATTGCCAAATCTTTCCCACTTATTGATAAAGAAAATTCTGAAGTTCCGGGAAAGCTTGGAGCAAAGATTGAAGACATCATAAAAATTGAAAATCCTCTTATGAAACGGGTCTTTAAGAGCATCCTTAATAGGGACCGTGAAAATCAAAACTCGCTTCGTCTTCTTCCAGCAAGTTTCTAGGAATTCTTCAGCATTATCAACATGCTCCAAAACCTCTAAGAGGACGACAGCATCAAAGTCCTCTTCGAAATCCTCGATTCTCTCCTTCACCTTAATTCCTAGCTCAAGCTCGCAATCTCTTCGGGCTTGCGGAGATATCTCAACTCCTTCAACTCTGAATCCTTTCCTTTTCGCTAAAGCTAAGAAGACTCCATCAGCACAACCCACATCGCAGATAGTTTTAATGTCTCCGATTTCTTTGAGTCTCTCGAGAGCGAAAATATAATAGAAATGCGGATTCTTTACTCTTTCCTTTAGCGATTTGCCAGCCCTTAAGAATTCGGATTTGAAGTTCAAATAATCAGCGTTCGGATTACTCATAATAATCTTTAAGTTTTTTCCTTAAAGATTCGTAGATTAAATCGATTCTATCGGGCATAGGGCAGCCCTGGGAGACATGGGAATCGATTAAATTCAGACTTTCTCTTGAACAGATTTTCCAGTCCTGGAGATCAATAACTCCATAATGAAAGAAGAAATAGCGAAAGCCGTATTTCCGAGCGAAGGTTAAGGAAGATTCCCTGAAGCGATAGAAAGGAGGCTTGAAATAGGGCATCGCTCGAATTCCCTCGCTTTCGAGGAAATCCCAAATGACTCTGAGAATTGAGAACATAATCTCTTGATCTGGAGAATAGCAGTCGGGAGAAGTTTTCAGATGATAAAGTCCATGCGCTCCGAGAAGAAGCCAGTCCTTTCTCTCCTTCAGGAAATTAAGGAAAGAAGACTTGAAACAAGCTCCGGGATTTGAAAAATCAAAATCGACTTCTTTCTGCTGCCAAAAAGGAGTGAAGAACGCTATTAATCGAAATTTCGGAAATTCTTCTTTCAGCTTATCGAAGTATTTGAAAAGACTCCAGTCTTCTTGATTTAAATCATCAGTCGTGATCATCATGCTCATAGATCTGCTCCTGAAGGAAAAGGAAGAGATTGATGGCTTCTTCTTCAGTTAATTCTATTCTTTTAATTTTCAAAGGCTCCGAGAAATTTCTTGTCTTCTCCTTAATAATTAATTTCCCTTCTTTGAATTTTGCGGTTATTAATTGATAGCTATCCGGAGACTCTTTTCTTCTAAGAACTTTCTTCATCCTCAATTCCCAACTCCTTTGCTTTCAGCGAATTCGATTTAAGAAAGGCTTTAATGAAATCGGATTTGTAGATCCTGTCGAGAAGTCTTGCATTCTGGCGGACGCAATGACCTCCCGCGAAACCCGGGAAGATATCGGCTCTCTTCTCCGGGTAAAATTTGACATGCTCGGCTTGGAAATCTTTATAGAGATGATAAAAATCGAAACCGAAATTTCTTAAAATTCTCTCCGCCTCCTGAGCCCAGCCGATAGAAATTGCATATTGGCAAACATCTAAAATTTTAACGAGCTCCAACTCTTCCGGAGCTTTGTTATAGGAGAAAACTTTCAAACCGAGATTCTCGAGATGAGATTTGAAGATATCCGAAGAAGAACTCGGAAGAGGCGAAAGATATTTGATATATCTTTTGATATCTCGATAAAGCGAATCGTGCTGGCCACGAATCGGGGAATAAGCTGTTGGAAGCCCTGTCTTCAACCAGACCGCTCGAGTAATTCCCGGAAGAACGGTAGAGTGGATGATAATATTTCGAGGATTCGATTTTCTAACCAATTTTGAAACTGCTCGGATAAAATCTTTCTTCTTATCGAAGGGAATGCAGATGTGAAGGAAATCAGCTCTATCGAGAGGAGTTTCGGAGAAATCTTTCTCAATTCCGTAAACTTCCATTCTCGCTTCTTTGATAATTCTATAAATTGCGGAGCCAACTTGGCCCTTGAAGCCGGCTACCGCGCAACTCTGATCTTCAGAAAAATTTCTCTTCCAGTTTCTCGATCTGAAGCTTTTAACCGTCTTGAAGAAGTTAAATGAGACCATTCTCCAAACACCTCTTGAAAATCTCGAAAGTAATATCGAGATCTCTCTTATTGTAAGCTTTAAGAGACTCGAAATTCTTTTTCTCGAATAATTTGATGGGATTCTCGGAAGATTTCTTGAGACCTAAAAAAGATGCGTATTCCTCGAGCTTCCTCAATTTCGGAGTTTTAAGGACCCACATCAAATCAATTCTCTCTCTCCTTTTATAATATCTCTTTATTGGAACCTCAAGAAGGAAAGACCTCACTTTCAGAAACTTCCAATCGAATTCATCAATATTCCAGCCAACTAAGAAATCGAAATTTTCTTCTTCTAGGAAATTCCAGAAATCTCGAAGCATCTCCTTTTCATCTTCCTTCTGGAAGAATTTATATTGATAAGACCAGCGACAGCCGATTAAAGTTATTCTGGAAGCGAGAGGGTCTAAGCCGGTGGTTTCGATATCCAAAATTAAATAATCATCTAAATCAAAATTCTGAATTAGCTTCCTCATAATTTTAAAACCAAAAATAGTCAAATTTCTTCCTCTCATGATTCCATCTCCATATTCCGATTCTAAGATTCGGAGGCAATTTGCCCGGAAGATTCTTCTTAATTTTCTCAATCCAAGCTTTTCTGAAAACTTTTCGGCGATAGGCTTTCACTTCTATTAAATAAACATAGTCCTTGGAAATTCCGATGACATCGAAGATTCCTCTACTTGCGGGAAATCTGGAAGTGAAATAACAGGCGAAGTCGGATTCCAAAATCTCGAGGGCTTTTTTCTCATATCTATAACCCTTCCGATAGAATCTGTTAGGCATCTTCAATCATCGCTAAAAAGCGTTCTCTAGAAGCTTTATGACTGAAAAACTCAACATGCTCATAAGCATAATCAACGACCTTCTCTCTAAATTTCTCATCTTCCATTAACTTCTTCAGAAGCTCCCTCGACTTCTTAGCGTCAAAAGGATTAACGGAAGTGAAAGGATAAAGGATTTTCGCAGAATAATTGAAACTTGAGCAAACCATAGGCAAACGGAGACAAGCGGCGTCGCAGAGAACTCTTCCGTACGAATAGGAATTAAACGGATCATAGCCGAAAATTGCTTCCTTCATTAGCTTGATGAAGTCGGGGAATCTTAAATAAGAAATGATTCTCCAATTGGGAACATTCATCGTAATTTTGAAATTCGGGTCCTGATCTTGGAGATATCCTACCAAAGAAACCGAGATTCCTAAATTCTTGGTGGCGAGCCATGGAACGATTAGAGGATGATCATAACGATGCCAGAAAACTAGAAGATGCTCTGAACGAATAAAGGAGTCGATTCTTTTGAGGACATGAGTCTCGCAAGGATGCGGAATCAAGTGGATTTTCTTTCTTCCTTCCATTAACAAATCGAGAAGATTTTTAGCACAGGGAGAAGTAGCGAAAATATAATCGGCATCCATCAGGGCTCTTCTAACTTCGGTTATGAAAGGGAAATTGACATCCCAAAGCTCGGGAGCATGATCTTGGTTAACAACAATTTTTGTGGAAGATGATTCTCCTAGGATAAAGCGAACCTCGTGAATTAAGCGAAGGTCCATCGGGTCGCCGTTGATATGGATTAAATCATATTTCTCTAATTCGCTTTTAGTCTGCTCTAATTCCTTCCAATTTTTATAGTCCGAATTAAAAACTCGAATCCATTGATAGGCTCCGGTCATCATCGGCTCGTTTTCGAGAATTTGATTGAATAACTTATAGGCTAAATAAAGAATTTTCGGCTTACTCATAAAATAAAGGAAAAGAAAATATTTATTTTTTCTTCTTCGAGCCCGCTGAAGGCTTGGTCTTCTCTGATTGATCTCGAGATTTTGTAGTTTCTTCAGGTTTTTTCATCGGCTTCACTTCTTTCCTCTCTTGAGGAGAGCTTCGCGGGAAGAGTCTCGAGAATCTTGCTGCTCTTCGGACTCCATAAATTCCCGGATTTCCCATAATGATTAAAGAAGGAAAAGAAAATAAAAAAAAGAGAAAGAAATTACCAACCGGTTATTTTAGCCGCTGCGTCAGGTCTTACTACTACAGGACAAATTCTCTCGAAAACCTGAACCTTTGTTGAGTGAGTATCTTCGTCATCGAAAATCTTCAAAGTTATATCCTGGGCTACTCCCAATTGGAAGGCTCCATTTACACCAGATTTCATCACTATCGCCGTTCCGTGAGTCAATTTGGAATTCGGAAGAGTCACGACTTTAAGACCCATGAAACGATCTACTACGCCTGCTTGAATAGCTCTTGCGGTTGTTTCATACCATTCATTTGAGCCAATAATCGAAAGCAATTCTTCGAAATTCTGCTCTTCAATTAGCAACAAATCAGGGGTATAACCCAAATTCTTTACTTTTCTCTTTGCTTGAGCTATGTCCTTTATCGGATCTGCACTTGTACCTGAAAGAACATCTGTTGCTGTTACGGAGCTCGTTACCGCTCCGGAAGCCGTCAAAGCGGAAACGATTTTCAAATCTTCTCTGTCCTGAACTTCTCTTACTGCGGCTCTTGTTTGAGCTGCTCTAACAGCCAATTTCGATAAATGGTCGGCTTCCCATGAAAGCTGAAAGCCCTTTGCTATCTCCACGAAGCTGGCTGTCTTCTCTGTTGCTCCCGCGGAATCATACTTAAATGCCTCTAATTCTTTCCTATCGAATGCTGGGGTCAAATCGTCATAAGTCCAATAAACATAAGTTTTCGCTCCTTCGCTCTTAACTCTGTCTATCAAACCATACTGCCTCAAATTCTTAATTTCTTTTAATTGCTCGACTACCGCTGCTGAAATTACTTCTCTTGCTCTTTCTGGCAAAACCGAGGTCGTTACTATCGAGCTGAAATCAACTAATTTTTGCACCATCTTCACAAACCGAGCAAAACCACAACAGTGGTCCCTTCTGTCGTTGCATCGGGAATTATGCACCTGCCGACGATGCTTCTCAAATTTTCAGAGCCGAAAGTTGAGCCTGCTACTGAGCCATAAGTTGTAGCCACTCCACCTGCTCCCACTCCGACCAAATCATTAACCGAGAATCCTTCGTTAGCTGCACATTTGATATGAGCCAAGCCTGAGACTTGGACGACTATATCTTCCTTGGAAGCTGTCGTTCTGGAATCAACTTTCGTGGCTGCCACTCCGATCGGTTTTCCGGGCGTTGTTGTGGGTAGCACGACATCTCCGTTAGAATCCACCTCAACTATCAAGCCGGGATTTATCGCCTCAGTAGTTGAAGCGGTCTGCAAGCCTATAAAATCACCTCTCCCAACGGAATCATTAACGGACATAAGATTCTAATTTTTTAAGCTCTTCCCGAGCCTCCTGTGCCATAATGGTTAATCCAGCTTCCTCGAAATCTTTAATCTTCTGCTTCAATTTCTCGATTTTCTCGAAATCTTTCGTATTTTCTGGGCTTTTCAAAGTCTTTCCGAAGTTAATCTTCTTCTCCTTGGCCAATGAAATCAATTTCTTTATTTGCTCGGTTGAGAAATCTGCAAGTTCTTCTTTTATTTTCTCATTGCCGCAGATAGAAGCGAATTCTTCCAAAACTTCCTGTCTTTCTTTCTCTTCATATTGTTTCAATTTCTCAGCCATTTCCTTCTTCTCCGGGTCTTCTTCTTGAGTTTCTTGAGTCTCCTCTTCTCCGTCTTCAGACATTTTCTTTTTCTTCGGTTGTGGATAAGGATACGGATATGGATAAGGATACTGCTCTTTCTTTTTCTTTTTCGCTAACTCCTGAATTAGGGTTTCTATCTTTTCTGATAGAGAATTAATGCTCTGGTTTATGTTGCTAAAGGCCTGTTCGAAGTCGAAGAAGTCCGACTCCACAATTTCTTTCTGCTCGTCCATAAGGGAATTAAGAAGAGGGATTATTTAAAGGAAATTGGAAATTCAGCGGTAACGAGGAAGAGACCACTCATAAAGTCTTCGGACTTCTTCGGGAGAAAGGGCTCTTCTGAAGACCCTCAGCTCGGAGATATCGCCGTAGAAATAATGCCATCCGCCTCCGCCGGCCTGAACACCTCCGATTGTGAACGGCTCATCATTTACCGCGATGCCGCTCCCATAGGCATCGAAGGGACCGCCTTCTGAATCACCATTCACAAAAAGTCTCAGATAAACTCCGTCAAAAGTCGCCATTACATGATACCAGAGACCCGCGGAAGGGGAAGTTGAAGAATAAACCGAATCAGAGTGCCAAGCACCATCCGAAGAAACCGAAGCTCTGAAAAGATCATCATCAATAGAGAACATGTAAGCCCGCTTATCCACTCCATTATCATTCCATTTACCGGCAATTGGATGATAATCGCCATCAAGCGATCCTGAGCTGGGCCTAACCCAAGCTTCGAGGCTTAGCGCGAAAGAGATTCTTAAGCTCTCAGCATCCGGACAATTTACGAGATGACCCCCTCCAAAGTTCAGGACTTTTCCCAACCCGCCAGTTTTCCAAGTCGCTCCTTGGATAGTTCCGTGATTCCTATGGCCAGTGAAATCAATCCATTTCTTGTGATTGTAAACCGGAAAGAGACAAAGGACGCAATCATCGAAAATCGGCTGAATCTCGGGAGGCATTCGAAGGGGTATGCTTGGAGGAAATGGGGTGCTCATAATTATAAGTTGTCTTAATTAGAAATGTCTCGGAAGAGCCCATTCATAGAGGCGTTTAATCTCCTCCTCGCTCAAAGCCCTGTTGTAGATGCGGACTTCGTCGATGGTGCCGTTGAAAAAAAGTTCACCAGTATCGAGTACTCCGATTTTTAATGGAAAATCTCTACCGCTGATGACCTTTCCAAAGTAATCTGATGATGCTACTTCTTCGCCATCTACATATATATGAACTCTACCATCGTAAACCACTGCTACAAAATGCCAATTAGTATCTATATAACCCCCTTCAATCTCACCAGTTATCGTTCCGTCTGTAAATCTCGCAATAA
>Ga0190308_1000113_pt1 | contig 27347 bp, 41 predicted proteins | sample 48700756_MG_FD_165050 | JGI IMG/M metagenome (GOLD analysis project Ga0190308, IMG submission 165050) | Hydrothermal vent sediment bacterial communities from Southern Trench, Guaymas Basin, Mexico - 4870-07-5-6_MG | ecosystem: Environmental > Aquatic > Marine > Hydrothermal vents > Sediment ...
ATTATGTAGGACGGCCGTGCGGCTCATGGAGAAGGTGAGAGACGAATGGCTCAACTCACGTTAGATGACTTCGAGCGGAAGGAACCCAAGCTGTTCAAGTGTAAGTACTGCGGAAAATCCTTTAAGACGGAGAGAGGGCTTAAAGCACACATCACCAAGAACCATCTAGCCCGTGATACTTGGGTGGCCCCAGATGAGAGGGTCGAGATAAGGAAGCACTCAAGATTCGTCGATATAAGGCTAAAGATAAGGAAGGCGCTCTGGAGAGAGATCGAGAAGATCGCATCGGAACTAAATATGAGCGAGGGGGACCTCTTGATGATGATCATATCCTCTACCGGCCTAGTGGAAGGTAGGCCGGATGAAAACCACACCTCATACATCCAATAGAGGAAGGGGGTGAGGCTTGGTGCAATACACCTTCTACATCTGCGTTGAGGGCGGGCAGTCCCTACCCGAGGAAGTTCCAGATGCGGAGATAATCGATAAGAGACAGGTCATGGGCAACTGGTGGAAGCTAACTTTAGAGTTTCCGGATGAGGAGTATAGCTCCATAGTCAAATGGCTGTTAAAACAGGGGTACAAGCTCGCAAAATCCGCCAACTACGCCAATTATATATAAACCCGCCGAAAAGATTTAAAAATGGGATACACATGTATAACAATTGAGACCATGCCCTACAAGTTTAGGAAGTTAGGAAGGGCGGCGGGAGAGGGTGCGAAGGAAGTCATAGCCATCTCCCTGATCTCACTCGGAATGCAACAGATACAGGCCGGAGACTACATCGGGGGCGGCGCCCTCGTGGCCATAGGCTGGGTACTGCTCGTCATAGACCGATACATCCTGTGAGGTGATCCCAGATGCCCGCCAAAGACCCCATCGTAAAAGCACTCGATAAACTCCTACTGGAAGACGGCATAATGGGCTACCAGATCAAAGAGGGAGAGGTGGTGATCTTCGTCGAGAACGACGACGTCGCCAAATCAGTGATCGTCAAGGAAATCCAAGGGCGAAAGGTAACCGTAAAAGTTACAGGGCGCTTTACCGCCCTTTAGGAGGTGAAAGCGGGTGGACAGAACCGCCCGTTTCAAAACCCTAGCTGGTGGTATAAGCATAGGCTCCGAGCTGATCACGGCTGGAACGCTTTCAGGATGTTTCATCGACGAGACCGATGGAACACGTGTACTCGTATCCAACTGGCACGTCTTTGAAGGAACTCCGGGAGAAACTAGGGTCCTACAACCCGGCAAATATGATGGCGGCGGCGGAAAAGACACGGTCGGGAAGGTCAAGAGGTTGGTCCCAGTCCCGCCCAGAGAGAAATTCCCGTGGTGGAAGAAACTGATCTGCCTACTCCTTGGATGGCTTCTCGAAGAGTGGTGCACGGCAGGGGCTGAACCGGCCAAGGCCGACTGCGCATGTGCTACGTTTGAACCTGTGGATGAATCACGGGAACTCGTCGAGGGAGTATATCTGGACGACGGCTCCATAATCCATCCCAAGCAGGACCATCCCGGAGACGGGATCGAAGGAAGAACCGTCTGGAAATCAGGCAGAACGACCGGCATCACGAAGGGCACGGTCGTGGCCGACTCCGCAAAGGTCAAGGTCTTCTACGGCGATAAATGGGTAATCTTTGAGGACGTCATAGTGGTGCAAGGAGAGGCTAAGGGCGGAGACAGCGGAAGCCCGGTATTCCTAGCCAAGAAGCCGGAACCGTCCGAAGAGGACGAGTTCATAGGCCTGCTCTTCGCAGGTAGCTACAATCAATTCATAGTCTGTAAAAACAAATATATACGACAACTCCTAAAAGTTAGATGGACATGAACCCCTTCATAGTATTGGCCGTCATACTGGTGCTCATAACCCTCTGGGCGATCTTCAGGAAGGGACTGGCCGGCATCCCACTGATCCTCGGAGTCTGGTTCCTCTACGCCAGCGGACTCCTGCTATACTACTGGTTCCCGCCAACGCCCGCCCAGATAGCACTCGTGTTCTTCCTCGCAGGCATATCCATGGTATTCATCGTATGGGGGCTATACAACGTCTGGCTCAACCTGTCTTTCTCTAGGAAGTTCGCCAAAGCCCGCCACATCATCGGGAAGATCGTAGATAAGGAACTCTTCATAGCGATGGAAGCCAAGCCGACCTACGGCGTCCTCTACGGCCTCATACCTTGGGATGACCGAGGAGCCGACATGCTACATCGCTTCCTGAACGAAGAGATATGGGAGAAGGGACTGAAGGTCACCCACTTCCAAGCCGAGCACGCAGAGGTCGGTGGACTGCACTGCGCATTCATACTCGGGATCATCAGGCCGAAGACCATCATAGACCGCATCCTATACTAATGGCACTGCCGTGGCACAAACTTTATTAGAAATCCTACTCTCCTTTTTATTCGAGTGAGAAGGAATGCCGGGTAAGGGTAAACTACCCAGAATAAAGATGGTGCACACGAGTGTGAGACTGCTCCCGATGCATATTGCGATCCTGAAGGAACTCGTGAAGAGAGGATTATACCCCGACTCAGCTCACGCCATAAGGGATGCGATAGAGAAACTCGGAGAACAGGAACTGGGAAAGAAGGCCATCAAGAGGCTGGCCAAGAAGGCCGGGAGTTGATGCCACATGTATAGGCGAGTGATCGCCTTCACGGCTATATGCTCTCTCTTCGACTTCATCTACGCCCTCTTTCTCGCCCTAGCCCACGTACAGACCCTGACTACACATGTGTTCTTCCAGACCCTAGCCAAGATCTTCATAATGCTAAGCCTAAACATCTTCGCAATCCCGCTGATCGTCTTCTGGCTACCGCCTTGGTGGATCATATACGTCATCGTCATGGCATGGATATCAAAACTAGTCCTCTACTACTGGATGCAACAGGAAGAGGGACTAGGAAGGGAACTGTGATCTAGGTAAGGGCCTCGACCACGAAGTATCCCAAGATGAACCCGATCACTACCCAGAGGAAGATCCAGAGCACCTTCGGATAGACGACGAACACCTGTTCACTGAGGATTCCCAGCCAAGAGCCCAACGGAATGGCAACGGCCAACGCCATCAACAACATCATCGCAAGGATCACGAAGATCGCTATCCCTTCCTTAATGGAAGACTCCCCGCTCATCACAATCATAAGGGCATCGAGTCTAATTTAAGGATTAGCACGCTCGTGCCACAAATCGGCGAAAAAAGCCGAAAAACTATATATGCACCTAAAACCCATATTATTGTGGGGATGAGGGGTCGTGCCTCGTAAGAAAGCCTTCCCAGAAGAGGAAACCGTGAGGGTCCACCTAGTAATACCGAGAAGGCTCTATCAAGAAGCTTGGAAGATAGCCGCAGAACAATTCGAGAAACCCGTCGGGAAGCTCTGTAAAATAGTGTCGGAAGCTTTAGAGCAATACATCAAGAACTATAGGAAGAGGCAGAGGGGGAGAGAACGATGACGAGGTTGGTCAAGATATTCGACGAGCACAGGCCCATGGTCAGGGGTAAGGGATATTTTGGGCGATACCGCCAGCTCTTCGAGATCGTGAGGAGACGGAGTCCTAAAAAAGTAACCTTAGAAGCCATATCCGAATACGTCTTCAACCTCAAGGAGAGATACCCAAACGAGGGCTTCCAGCTAAGGAAGACACAGGTAAACGGCAGAACCTACTACGTCATAGACAAGAAGAGCCGTAAGAGGCTCCCAAGCGGCAAGCTCAAGCAGGTAAGCAACCGGGTCCCCATCTACGTGGATCTAGAGAGACAGGAGTTCTACGTCCCCAAATGGTATCTAAAGAACAGGAAGAGGTTGGCCAACTACATCATCATGAGGACCCTCGGCGCCCTCGGAGTATCGACCGTGAGATACCTCGGAAACAGGGGGTGACTGAGACGAGCCTCAGAAATCCTCTGTATAGGGATGCAATTTACTTCTTTGAATACTACGGTAAGAAGCGGAAGAAAAAGAAGAAAAGGAAAAAGCCCCGCAGAAAGAGGTGATCGACCATGTGCGAGGGCTTCATATTCTATCTCAAGCCGCATAGGAGCTTCGATGACATTTTCAAGGAATATGGCGTCGAGGAGAAGGTAACCCCTGAGATGCTGGACGAGTGGACGAATATTGTGACCGACACCTTCCTCGAAACCAAGGATGAAGATAAATGCATTAAACGCCTAATCCCGGAAGCACGGAAATTCGGCAGACGGCTAGGGGTCTCCGAAGAGAAGCTATCGGACTTCACGAAAGACATGGTCCGCACATCGCTTTTTTATCTCCAAGCAGTCATAATCATTAATAACATCATCAAACAAGAGTCAGAAGGGTAAGACCTTGAGGCCGTATCAGTACGGCTACATAGTCGAACACGAGTGCAGGAAGAGGCTCAAAAAGAAATATGGGGCTAAATACGTCATCCGCTCATCGAGGAGCCTCGGGCCAGCGGACCTAATCGCAATATTCCCCGACAGGAGAGAAATCTGGCTAATCCAAGTCAAGAAGGAACAGGCCCCAAAAGACCTAAGCAAGCTCCAACAGAGGTTCAAAACCCTCGTAGAGCTAGGCGGAGAGTACCAAGTGATCCCCTACGCATTCATGAAAGTTAAAGGCAAGTATAACCTCATTAAGCTTGAGGTCGAATGAGAAATGTACGAGCAGGACAGGCTCAAGGGATTAAAGAAGCTCCTAGTGGGGAAGCTCGTAAAGGTTTACATAAGGGGCAGAGACCCCAACCCCTTCGTCTGCAAGACCGGAATCGTGGCCTATGTGAACACGCTCCCGCCATACATACTCATCCTGAAAGACCCAAATAGCGACACCGTGTACGTGATAAATTGGAAGGAAGTGTCATGGCTGGAAGTACCATGAGCGAGGTCGAAGGCATAGTCCACGGCCTCATGCTAAAGCATTACAAGAGCCTAAAGAAATGGCTGGAATCAAACGGCCTCAGAGCGCCGGACCCATTCGTCCTAGCGAACCTGATAATAGACCTGATCAGATCAGACCTAGAGAGAGATGACGAGCTATTCGATAAGACCATAGACAGAATAGCAGAAGAACTAAGGCTAAAAGGCAAACCCATGACGCTAGCACATCAAGCGCTCTTCCATCTGATGAGGATAGCCGGCCTCGCCTACATCAAGGCAACCACGCTATCTTCTCGAACCCGTTGATCCGCCGCTAGGTCTGGCCCTAGACTCTCCCGTGGGGGCCGGTAGAGCGGCGAAGGGCGACACTGCCCTGCTCCACTCTGCCGGGGTCTTCTGCCCAGAGGTGAGCCTAACGAACTCCTCGCATTTTCTCCAATTCTCTTCCAACGTGGCAGAGCAGAACTTCTGATAATGGTCGAAATCCACCTTCTTTTTACACCTACCGAGTAAGGGACACGGCACCTCGAATCCCCTCAAGAAAACAACCATAAAATACTATAAAAAGCTTACAGCAACAACTCAAATTCAGGAATGATATCTGATATCCCAATAGATTTATATCTTACGTCCCAAATACTAACCCATGAGAGGATATGTCAACAGAAGACCTGTTCGTAGAGCGAAGGCGAATGGCTAAGATGATCGAGATCCTGAAAAACACACCCATCACTATACGAGAGATCTCAAATCCTGATCCGATTCCTGCGATGTTAACTCCATTTGACACAAAAATAATGACCACGAAGGCTTCAGGGATGACTAAAAAATGGCTTGTAAAGCGAGGAATTGCACTAGGCCGAGGATTAACGCTCGAAGTAAAAGTCAGGATGTCTTACGGGATGATCAAAAAGGCGCTCTTGAGCACGATCTATAGGAAGATCTTGGGACACTACGGCGTAACCGGGATAGAACAACTCAAGTACTATAATCTAGGAAATGCCGTGGGGAGAGCATTTGAGAGGTATGAGGGAGAACAGCTCCTCAGATGGATAGACAAATACATGAAGAGAAAGATCGAAGACACCAACATGGATAAAGACTTGGCCAAGATCATAGTTATAGCCACGCTAAAGGCTTGTACCTACGCCCGGCATAACTACTATGGAACTTACTTCGACCTAGAGCCTATCTCTAAATCCGAGGAAGCCCCCGAGCACGGAACCGAACAGAAACTCTCCGCCTCAGAGTCTCCATCCTGAAAGCGCCTATCAACTCATCCGCCAGCTTTTTCGCCTCTTCTCTAGCCTCTTCCTCTATTAGCTCTGGCCTCGTCGCCCTGATTACATCAAAACATATCTCGAATAGCGATCGCTTGATCTCCTCTTCCTTAGCGCTTCCTGATGCGTAGATGTCCATCAGGTAGTTTATCGTAGAGGCCACATCAACCCTAATCAGGGGATCTGTTATACCGCTCAACAGGTTCAGGATCTTAGCCCTAACGGACACGTGTGCTCACCCACTAGATGGAGTCTCAAATTCCTCTATAACTTTTACTATCGCCCTCATTATGAGATCCTCAACCCTCAACCCCCTCTCCTTGGACACCCTCTCCAAGCGCCTCATAATGGCCTCTGGGATCACCAACTCAAGCGTCACGTAACTCAACTATTTCTCCCCCCCTTCAAACACTTCCTTAAAGAACGCCTCAAGCGCACTCTTCGGCACTCTCCACCTACCAGATGGGACCTTCACGCCTTTAAGCTTTCCGGTCCTGACCCAGCGATAGACCGTCCAATAGCTGACCCCCAGCATATAGGCTACCTCGTGAAGCGTGAAGAGCCTCTCCACGTCGCTAAACACTTCCAAGGTTTGCTCAAGTAAAATATGCAAGAAACTATATATAAGCTTTTGCACACGTGTATGACGCCGAGAAAGGAGGGTGAAGTAAGACATGCCGCTCTACAAGTCCGGATTGGACATGTACAAGAAGTATTCGGCGAAGTTCGACCCCACAACGATAGGCAACCGATTCACTCAAGTGCAGGCAGTAGCCCTCGACAGGGCACAAGAGGGACTCAACACTGTAGCGACCATTAGAGACCTCATAAGGCCGATCTTGGACGAATACGGTATCGTAGGTGGTCAGAGGGCCACCTACTTGGCGTTCGGATTATCTCTCGCTAGACACGTGCTACGTCAGAAAGGTGACGCCGCTACTAAGATCGCTACTGCACTGAAGAGCTACTTTACTTCTGCCTTTGGCCTAGACCCCAATATCTGCGACGAGATCATCCAAGTCGTGGTCGGCTGGGCCCTACCATACTAGAGGGGTCGGACCTAGCCGATAACAATCTCCCGATCACAACCCTTATTTAATCCTCTCTCTTTTTTTCTCTTGATGGCGAAGGTAGGGATAGTTACGAGTAGAGCCGTCAGCCTGAAGAACGTCGCCCACGATATTGCGGACGCTCTAAGGCGGAACGGCCATGAAGTACACGTGTTTACCCAGATACTCTCCGTGGTCGATGCGAGGCGAATGTTTGAAAAATGCGTGATCATCACGGTCTTCAGCCCCATCAGCGTCCCCTCATGGTTCATGCTCTGGAGAGACCTGAATAAATCTGGAGTCCCATCCAAGCTCTACGTCACCATCGAAGGGGAACCTAAACCTCACCTCATCTACGACTGGCTCAAGAGGGACTGCCGGGTAGTAGCTAACAGCTACTACACTAAGAACGTCCTAGAAGAGAGCGGGATCATGGTCGAAGACGTGGTCCATCACGGGATAGACCTCGACCTGATCAAACGTGCAAAGGAACTCAAGCCCCCCATCAGGAAGAATTCAGATAAAGTCCTATTCGGCTTCGTTGCAAATGCACAGGTGCGCAAAGGCCATGACAAGCTAGCTCAGGCAATAAAGCACGTCAAGGACAAGGTCCCAGAAGCGGAGTTCTACATCCTAACCGAGCCTACCGCCGCCAGACACTACGCCGGCCTTGAGAACGCACACGTGGATACACGCTTCGGAAAATTCTCCCGTGAACAGGTCTTAGCCCTAATTGGGGCATTTGACTTCTACCTCGGAGTAACGCTCTCCGAAGGCTTCGGATTACCGGTCTTAGAGGCTCAGGCCATGGGGGTTCCCGTGATATACGTGGACTACGCTCCCCTAAACGAGATAGTGGAACCTAAGCACAACTTCGCCATCTCCTACCAATCAGTGGAGAAGATCGACGTAGGTCATGGGATATACTACACCTTACACATGTACGATCCATTAGAACTGGTCAGCATGATAGAGGCCGCCTGCCAACTCCGTCAAGATAAGAGGGCATATTTGAAGACCAAGAGGGCCGTATCCCAACACGCACGCAAGTTCAACTCCATCAAACTCTATCCAAGGCTCGTGGGATGATGTAGGCATGGCCGTCAAGGAGACCGACTGGAGAGCGGCGAAGGTCAAGTACCACGAGAAGGTCCTATCTGGAGACGCACTTACCATAAACTGGATAAGGTTCATCGACATATCTCCGCTCTTCGCAGAATGGATCTGGCTCCAAGTCCATCCCTTCGACCTGAGCCAGCTAGGCTTGGGACTGATATACGGCATGATGCCCATAGACTTTGAACCCTTCAACCTCTACCAAGAGTATCAGACCCCGACCGACGAGGAAGTGGAACAAGGCGTCTGGGTCGATTTCCAGAAAATAAGCCTAGACTCCCTCTTCATCTGGATGAGCGAGTTCCCCTCGATGCTACAGACCATGTTCAAGGAGCAGTTCCAAGAGGACCTCATGATCTCCAGACCCGAGAAGGCCATCTACGGCGTGACCATGTACGCCCGTGGTATCTACGACCCCGCCATAGCTAGGGAGTTCATAAGGGCAACCTTCCACAGGCTCAGGCTTCTCAGGCTTCCAGACCTATCCTACCTCTGGTCCATGGAAGACGTCCGAGAGCTATTGAGTATGACAGAGGTCACGGATCAGCACATCTTCAACAGGCTCAGCCTACTCTTCTCAGCTCAAGCGAACACCTTCTTTCTAGGTCTAACTCCTTTAGGCAAGGGACCCTTGGCCAAAGGGGAGAACGACATGGCGGAGTTCAATTTTATAAATCATGAAGGGGTCGAAATGACTGTTAAAGCATCTACCCTAGACCAACTGATGTTCGGCTTCATTCTAGGGGTAACTCCCTTGGGCTATGGCTTCCTGCTACCCAAGGAATCGACCTTCAGCCAAGAAGAGGGCAAGAAAAACCCCAAATTATTCGACCTACTCCTACACAAGTACTACAAATTCATCAACCAGCTACCTCTGACCCCTTGGGCCTACGGCAACTACAACAGGCCAGAGGAGATGCTCAGCCCGCACCAGAGCGACAGGGCAGAGCAATACCACTTACTCATGACCATGAGGAGACATGTCGAGAGATGGGTAGAGTCGCAGATACCGCCGGAAGAATCAAACCCCGTGAAGATACGCCAGTACAAGAACGCAGTACTCCAGTTGATCTCATGGCGGGCTAAAGTACACCAGTGGGGATACGACTCTTGGAAGATCATGAGCGAGGAAGAGTACAAGGCTTGGTGGCTCGATAACTGGAGCAGACAAGGCTTAAATACGGATGTGCTACAGAAAATATACGAGAGGTCGGAAGTATGGAGAGCGCACGTGCGCCAAGAAAAAGAGCGACTAGGAAAGCGGGTCCGACTCCGACGGAGACAACTGGCGCTCCGCCCCCCGTAATGCCGATACCCGATGAGTATAGGGATGAACTGGCCAGCTTGATGCAGGAACTGCTACTAAAGACCCACGAGCTATCGTTTGAATACTCGACTCTAGATTGTGAAAAAGTCGGCGAATGTCCCCTAGCCCTGAAGGCGAAGGAACTCTTCAAGGTCGTTAAAAAGCTCAACGAACTCGTCAGGCAGTTCGCACCACCACCCCCGAAACCCTCTTATATAAGATAGACACACACGTGTATTGATGGAAAGACCCCGCATAACGCTCCCCCCTTTTTATGTAGAGGTAGAGGGAGCTAGGGCATTAATCCTAGAGGTAAGCAGAGTCGAGGCCGTTCCGGGAGACGTGTGGTACATCATATCAACTCAACTTGAGTACAAAGGTATGCGATCTAAGACCTTCACACTCCAAGTCAGGAGCGAGGAAGATCTCCTGACCAAACTCAAGATGGAAGTGACTAAGCTGAAATTCATGGAGTATGCTTATGGGACCCAGTTTCTAAAGAGGGTGATGACATGAGCGAGCGTGAGCCCATCCTAGAACTTTCACCGGAAGACATCTCACGGATCGCAAGGGTCATGGCAGAGACCATAGCCCGGGAGCCTGAAACGTTCACTAGAACCTTCGCCGCAGGATCATTTGAATACTCTGGAGAAGGCATAAGCACACGTGTATCCTATGCGGCGGTCCTGACGGAAACCGAATTCATACAACACATCAGGCTCGACCTCATGGCCTCATCACTACATGGCCTTACCGACCCTCTAGGCCAGCTCCAAGGCTGGCTGTCCTCGATGTTCGACTCTGTCAAGAACTGGATAGTCTCACAGATTAAGGGAGCGCTAGAGGGCGTCAAGGACTTCATATCGGATATCATAGCCGACGTGATAGTCAAGGTCGGAGAGGTGGCGCCCCAAATCATACGTGAGATGGGCTCCGCCATCGCCGATGCAATCAACGAGATAACCAGCACAACCCAAGGCTTCTTCAACACTCTTAATGCAGGCATCATCAATCTAGGAGCATCCCTGTCATCCGCCATAAACAACGTCTCATCTACCTTATCATCCGCCATAAACAACGTAGCCTCAACCCTCTCTTCGGCGATCTCAACCTTGAGTAACACGATCACGGGCGCCATCTCATCCGTGGCATCAACGCTCTCATCAGCAATATCTTCCGTGGGATCTACTCTTGCATCCCAAATCTCGTCCGTGGCGGCGACTCTATCCTCGGCGATCTCTTCTGTGGCTTCCACCCTCTCTTCGGTGATCTCATCGGTAGGCGCCTCGATCTCCAACATGATAAGCTCGGTCGGAGCATCCCTATCAGCGGCAATAGCTCAGGTCGGAGCATCCCTATCGGCATCCATCGCCGCAGTTGGAGCATCAGTCAGCGCATCGATAGCATCGTTAGGAGCATCTCTGGGCACTGCAATAGCGTCGGTCGGAGCATCACTAGCGACCGCAATAAACCAAGTTGGAGCCTCGCTGTCAGTTGCGATAGTAAACGTTTCCACTGCTCTCTCTGGAGCCATCGCTCAAGTGGGTTACTCCCTGTCTAGTGCGATTGCTGGATTAGGAGCGTCTCTATCCACGGCAATAGCTCAGGTCGGAGCATCTCTGGGCACTGCAATAGCGACCGTGTCTGCATCCATAGCCGTCGGAATAACTCAAATTAGCGCCTCGCTGGCCCAAGGGATAGTCACGATAACGGGCGCAATATCCACCAGCATAACCATGCTTAGCGCCGCCATCTCGACTGCAACAGTCCAAATATCATCGACGATCTCCGTCGGAGTAGCTACCATAGGAGCGGGAATAGCCCAAGCGGCAAATATTATAATCAACACACTCTCATCGGGCATAACCGCCCTCGGAGCATCCATATCATCGGCAATAGGTTCCATCGGCGCCTCGATAGCCGCCTCGATAGCGCTCCTGAGAGGAGACCTTGAGACAGCCATAGCGATCTGGACGGACTACGTTCCGAAGATGTATGAATCTCTATCGACGGGAATGCGTGAGCTACAGACCGCAATACTCGAAGGCATGAGAGAGACCTCGCAGGCGATAAACGAGATACTTGGAGACTTCGTCCAAACGGTCTCCGAGAACATGCGAACGATCATAGACACGATACTTGAGACTGCCAAGGCGACCGCCCAGACCATTAACGACATCATGACCGAGTTCACGGAGACCGTGGCAAGGAACTTACAGACCATCACGGGCGCCATCATAGACTCCTACAACAAGATGATCGAGGCGATAGCAACGAACTTGGAGACCATCTCAGATAGGATATTGGACACCTATAACAGATTACAGGATGCACTGAACGAGAACTTCCGTGAGGTCATAGAGAACCTGACTTGGTCGTCGAGAGAGCTGACGAACACGATCCTCGAAAACGCCGAGAGGACGCAGAAATTCATATTAGAGTCTTATAGAGACCTCGTGGACACGCTAGCTGGAGAGTTAGAGAGATTTGCGGCGGCACTCGACCAACTAGGAAAGGTCATCATGGGATTCACGAACGCCATATTACAACTGCCGGGACTCTTCAAACCTTACATGGAAGATTACGGAACAAGTTGGACTAAGGCTTACTGGAGGGTGACCCTCGGCGAAGCCTCCCCGCCGCCGGCGTATGAGTACTTCACATACTACTGGCAGTCCACCAAGGATGGATTAAGCAAAGATGCCTATGAAGGAATGAAGCTCTTCTGGGAGAACCTCACGAAGCTCTACGAGGCGGAGTCGCCCGCATGGTGGGACGTACTCGTCGATATGTTCACCGATCCGTGGAAGTTCGTCGAAGAGGTCTTCATAAACCCCCTGAAGAACGCATGGGATGCGTTTACAGGTTTCCTCGAATGGGTTGGGAAGGGGTTATCCGACTTCGCCCAAACGGTTTCGCAGACATTTTGGAGTGGGATTCAGGCCATCACTGACTGGTTCAAGGGCGTCGTGAAAGAGGCCGTCTCGACAATTGAAGGCATCGTCGTCGGCATAGGACAGGCGATTATAAACACATTTCGACCTTCCTCACCATCCCCCCTCGATGGACTTGCCGACTGGGTCAAAGAACTATTTAAACCGAGAGCCGAATGGACAAAGCAGGCATTCGACGAGGCATTCAAACCGGTCTTCGAAAAGGATATCTGGGGAGCCTTGGAGATGGTGAAACTCACGGGTATAGAGTTCATGGAATTCTTCACCAAGATGACGGAGAACATCGTCTATACAGTGGGCGCTCTCCTGTTCCCCTTCTACGGCCAGCTACCGCTCAGGGTCGCCACGTGGGTAGGGAAGGATGTGGCCAAGTGGCTCGGCGGCTTGGAGTTGCCAATACGAATAAATCTCAGACCCCTTGGGATAGGGGTAGACGTCACCTTCAACATAGCCAAAGGGCTCGGCGCATCTTTGTACACGTTCTGCCAGTGGCTTGAGAGGAGCATGGAGCGCCTGCAGGAAGCCATAACATACGGAATCGGCATCTGGATCACTCAGCCGATAAGCAAGCTACTCAACACACTATTCCGAAACCTAGTCACAATAGAGCTACCTGCAGAGACCACCCTGTTGGAAGCACTACGAAGGTGGATGGAATATAAGGAAGAGGAAGGAACGCCGACCACGGACTTCCAGTTCCTCTGGGCTAAAGTAAGATACTACCTAGCGACCCTCGGATACGCCGACGACATAATACACAGCATGATCGCTCATGCAGGAGAGGAGTACGTACAGATTAAGGATAGATTTGAAATAGTTAGGAAGTGGCCTAGAAGCCTGATGCACGAGTTACCATCTGCTAGCGACGTCTGCCGCATGATGGTCAGGGACATTATCCTAGAGCCGGAGTCCTTCGTCAAGGCGCTACAAATGAGGGGAATGACCAAAGATATAGCGATAATGTACTATCTACTGCACTTCAGATACCCATCACCTGAGAGGCTATGGCAGTTCTTCACACGTGGAATAAGCCACATGCTATGGGCTAAGGCGACCGACGAAGACAAGGCAGATGCAAAGAAGTTAGGACTCCCGGAGCCTGCCGATGCAACAGTCATGCAAGGAAAAGCCCCAGCACTGATTGAGATGTTCAAAAGCTACATGAAGTGGCACGACTACGCCAGATTTGCGTGGCAACCGGGCTGGCCATCTGATAACATAATCATACAAGACGTTCTGGCCGACATACCCACGAAGATCGACATGCGGTGGATGACCCGCTGGGGCATCTACCAACTGATGGCACAGAAGGGAGTCAGGCCTACCACACCCATAGACCAGATGAGCGCCAAAATCCTAGAAGACCGAGCAAGGTCGAATATAGCCCTAGACCTATCCATATTCTGCAGGTCGCTACAGGCGACGGGTCTCCACCCATACTGGGTGCCCATCACTGCCGTCGCCGAGGCCATGAATGCAGTCGCCGAGGAGAGGACGCTCCTCAGAACGGGCTTCATAAACCTATTCAAGGAAGGATTCTGGCCCGTAAATGCCCTCGAAACATTCCTAGCGGGCTTCATCGACGCCTCGTTCAAGGTGGCCTATTTCGACATGGACTCACTAGAATGGAAATACGGTTGGATAAACCTACCAGTGACGTTCCTACCGCCTGAGAGAAAGCTCCTAGAGCTTAGGGCCTTGATGGATAGGGCGCTAGACATTCTCAGGGACATCCAGAGGGACATACTCACTGGATATCAAGAGTTCATCGTGGGGACCTATGAGGATGTGAAGGACAGGCTGACGAAGGTCATAACCTCGATAAATGCGTTCTTCGCCGCAGACTACAAGGCTATAACCGGTAAAAACCTGCCAGATGACCTCAAGCTAAAGTTCGTCGAATCCTATTACAAGCCCTACGTCGAAGCCCTATCCACTTGGAGAGATATCTTCACGGTCAGGAGAATAAGACGCTGGACCCAGAGATGGCTCGGCTGGATCATGTATAGGGTTGCCTATGGGGCCGTCACGGCGGAAGACGTGGCGGAAATTGTGGAACTCATGAATGAATACGCAAAACTTACCGACCTCGAAGTTGAGTTCATAAGTAAGGTCGCCGAGGTACTCTTCGGCATAGCCATGAGGGAATACGCCCCGACCCCGTCCCAACTCGCCACCCTCGCAGAATACGTGGTCGTCACGGACGAGGACATAAGCAAGGCGTTTGAAGCTAGGCAGATACCCCCCGAGTGGCAGGAACTTTGGAGAAAGTACATCAAGGCTAGGCCACTAGCGGATGACGTCCGAGGACTACTTACCTCGTTGAGAAGAGCCATGCTCTATGCACCAGTCCCTGAAACCCTCAAGGGTGTAGCCCTTCAATATGCCAAACTGATTAACTTCACTAGTCAAGAGTTGGACATCCTCTGGAAGAGGGTCGAACTGGAGACCATAGTGCGGGAATACTCCGCTAACATACCGACTCCGATGAGCATGGCCACGATGGCCGAATACGTCGCCATACCGGATGGCCTGATAAAGGAGATGTTCAAGGTCAGAAAGACGCCTGCGGCGTGGCAAGCGTTCTACAGGAACTACATCAGGGTCAGGCCGTTAGCAGACGATGTAAGGGGAGTGATCTACGCATTCTTCAGGGCACTCAGATACACCAAGGCCGCAGAAGCCTACAGAGATCAAGTCTTGGCCGCCGCAAAGATGCTGAACTTCACGGGCGAAGAGCTTAAGCTATTCGACTTGAGGGCGCAGATAGAATCCCTGACTAATGAGGCAGTTCAGAACAGGCGTGAATATATACCGACTCCGCTATCCCTAGCAAGCATGGCAGAATACCTGCCGGAAGTCCGACAATTCTTCGACCAAGTCATGGAAGCTAAGGGAGTCCCACCAGAATGGCGTCCTATATGGGCCAAATACATCGATATCAGGCCACTCGTAGATGAGATAAGGAAGATGCTGAACAGGGCAGAAGGCCTCTACATCAGATTCATGATGAAGAGAGAGGACTTCGAGAGGATCGTGGACGAATACGCAAAGAGGATAGGTCATACAGAACAGGAGAAGGAATTCCTGATGTACATCACCGATCTAGAGAGGTGGAGAAACGCATGGCAGGAATTGGCGGGAACCGTCAGCAGGCTCATGACGCTGGCCGAATACTCCCCCGTGGCCAGAAAATATGCCCTTGGAAAGGTCTATGAGATGATAAGCGCCCTGCCACTATCGGAGCAGGAAAAGCAGGAACTCAAGGAGATGTACGAGCAATACATCAGGGTCAGGCCCGTAATCTCGGAAGTCAGGATGTACATCCGGGACCTCATAAACCTCTACGTGGATGAACTGATCGACGACAACACGCTATCATCGGAGCTAGAGGCCCTCAAGAAGTGGGGACTCGACGACTACGAGATAATGTTCTACAAGGCAATCGCCGCCCTAAGAAAGGCCAGAAAGCTGAGGATACCCCTAGCATACACGCCAGAGGAGCAAGGTGGTGAAGCGGGCTGAGCCGATGGGGCTTGTCTTACAAGGGCGTGGAGCCCTTATTCCCCGAGGAGTACAACAAGATAGTTGATGCCCTAGAAGAGCTTGACGGCAGGATTCCTTCCCAGATGCAGGGCGGGCAGATAAAGCTCGTGGGAGACGGATCGACCACCACCTTCAACATAGCCCACACCCTCGGCAGGAAGCCCGATGCGTGCTTCGTCGGCAAGGCAACCTCGGGCATCCCCGACATAGATTACTGGGACGCAGATGCCTACAACATAACGGTTCACTTCAAGGCCGCACCAGCTTCCGGCACAGAGTTTTATCTCTGGTGGTTCGCAGTAGTGTTCTGAGACCATGTCGTGGTGGTTGGAATACTACGGCAAGACATACGATGAATGGGTAGGGGAGAAGGCCAACCGCATTTACAAATATCTTGAACACGTGTACTTCCAAGAGCGAACCATAGACCCCCAAGAGCTGATCGAACACATATACCTAGAGCGGATCAAGGGCATAGGCTCCCCAGATTATCCCGTGAGGAAATACCTCTGGAAGCCGGTTAAGGGAAGGCTTACCGACTTCAAGCCCAGTCCCTTCATCAAGAGCTTTGTAGCCCACCTCATCGGACAGCTAAAGGCCAGAGGATATCTCCTCAGCGGTTACGTCGTCGAGATAGCCGAGACCATGCGGGTCACGGATGAGGCACCAGCCCCACGGGGAGAATACATGCCTCGAATCACCATCGAATGGATCGATAAACTAATAGCTCTCCCCACCAAAGAAGAATTGATGGAGATATGCCGCTGGGAACCAGACCCGGAACGATAATCCGAGCGGTCTGGTACGTCTATCCGATCTGGAAGAAAGTGAGCTTCACGCTGATAGCCAGAAAACACCTAGAATACCTCAGACAGATGATGAAGATCGACGAGATCGACGAACACACTTTCCCCTTCATGGACGTGGTCTCCCGCCCACTAGTCCTGATCCAGCCATACTTCTATCCCATGGAAGCCTATTCTAGACCGCTATCTCACAGAATTCCCAAGCTCACGGGACTGATAGGCATAGACGTCGCAGATAGCGATCGCATATCCGAATTCGCAGTGGAGCTAGCGAACAAGGCGACGGCCATGATAGTCCCCTCACACTTCGCAAGGAAAGCCTATATTATGTCCGGGGTCAAGGCTCACGTACACGTGCTCCCCCACGGAGTCGATCTCGAATTCATAAACTCTCCTAAGAGAGAGCGCCCCTTTCCCGAAACCCTATACGACCTCAAGCGGAGCAGGAGACTCAAAGTTCTGCTCGCATTCATAATCCACTCCGGGTACAGGAAGGGATACGATATATTAATGCAAATTTATAAAAGGCTAAGAAAAGAGCGCAGAGACGTGATCCTAGTAATAAAAGACATGTATGGCGTCAGACTCGTGGAAGATGATAGGGAGAAACGGCTGTTCGACGGATGGTTAAGGGGCCAACAGCACATAGACCTATTTGACAACGCAGACCTATTTCTCCTAACGAGCAGGGGCGGGGGTTTTGAACTTCCCGGACTGGAAGCCTTGGCCAGAGGAGTGCCCACCATAGCGGCTAAGGGCGGATCTTGGGACGATTACATGCCCCCGTGGGGACAGGTCCCCTCAAGGCGTAGCGGCCCCGTATTTCAAGGGAACTCCATACACGTCGGAAACGGGGTTGAGATGATAATCAACAAAGCCGTCGATAAGGCCCTAGAAATCCTAGACAACCTCGACGAATATAAGGCTAAAGCACACGAGTATGCACAGACTAGGATTAAGAGGGAGTTCACATGGCCTCGGGTAGCCCTAGAACTCAAGCGCATAATAGACAGCTACAGGTAGGGAAATAGGTTTTTTAGAGGTTATACAATAATCACATACGTGCCGATAAAGGTATTCTTCGCCACGACGTGGAATGAAAAATGTGGTATTGCTGACTACACCAGACACCTCTCCAACAGTCTCAGGAAGCTGGGAATCGAAGTCCGGATAGTGGCGAATATAACAGATAGAGTGGAATGGCCCGACGAAGATTACGTGACTCGATGCTGGAAGGGCGGGTATCTAGACCCACTCGTAGAGTTCGCCTCAAAGCTTGAGACCCACGACATCCTGCACCTGCAACATGAATGGGGGATGATGGGAAACATGGCGGAAATGGAGACCTTCATAAACAAGTTCCACGCCCTGAAAACCCATCCTAAGCTGGTGATCACAGTCCATCACGTGGGCCCGCTTAACACGTGGCACAAGCTCAAAGACAAGATAGACGCCCTGATAGTCCATGCTAAGCACATGCTCATACCGGCATCAGACCTCGGAGAGAAGACGTATATAATCCCCCACGGATGCCCCGTCTATCCCGCCATCACTAAAGAGCAGGCTAGGAAAATAACAGGTTTAGAGGGCAAAATAGTGGCGTCCTTCGGATTCATGATGCCCCACAAGGGCTGGGAGAAGGTGATAGAGGCGCTGGCCCCGCTAAAGGACGTCAAATTCATGCTGGTCTCCTCATTCTGGGGGAAGGGGGAGACCACAAATCGGTACGAGAGGAATCTTAAGAAATTGGCAAACGAGAGGGGCGTCGAATTGATACACGTGTACGACAAGTTTGAGATGGATAAATTCATGCCATATCTAGCCTCAGCAGACATCTACGTGACCTCATGGGAACTCTACGACCGGGGAATAACCTCTGGGTCGGCCATGATGGGGTTGACCGCTAGGCTCCCGATAATCACGAACGACACCAACATATACGCCCTATTACATCCATACGCCCTCGTAGTCCCACGCAACAGCATCGAAGCCCTGACTAAGGCAATCAAGCGACTGCTCGAAGATGAACACATGTACAAGCGGTACAAGAGGCTATCAGAGGAAGGCTACACCAAGCTCAACTGGGACACCATAGCGGAGAGGTACGTCGGACTCTACTCCAAACTTTTTTGGGACTGCTTTAGAAACCCGAACCCTCTCCCCGAAAACTACGTTCCGCCGCCCCATCCAGACGGTCTATACGAAGACCCCCAACAGAAAAAGAGACTAGACTGGCTCAAGGCCAACGTAGAGGGTAGAATCCTTGAGGTGGGTTGTGCCACCGGCTACGTGCTAAAATACGTCGGGGGCCACGTGGGCGTGGACGTCAACGAACAGAGGCTCGAAGAGGCAAAGAAGAGAGGACTTGAAGTACATTTGATGGACGCAACGGACCTGAAATTCCCCGACAAGAGCTTTGATACGGTCATGCTACCCGAGATTTTGGAGCATCTAGAACCTGAGCAAGCCGTTAAAGCGCTCAGAGAAGCTTTGAGGGTAGGCAGAAATATACTGATTACCCTGCCGAAGGAATGGCCAGACATCGAACACAGGTGGAATCCAACAAAGGAGAGCATCGACGTATTACTGTGGGAAGCCCTGCGAGACCATCCTCAAAGAGAAAGAGATAAGATACAGGTCAAGATGGAAGAAACGGAGAAGTTCTATCTAATCCAGCTTAAAGCCCTAACTTAACCCCAATCTTTCCTCAAGCCTATCCAAAATCATCTCCAAGGGCTTGAAGACATCGACTATCACATTATGATGAATCGTCAGGACTAGGTCTCCCCACTTGACCCTCTGAATCAGCTTAAGCCTAGCCTCGGCCATGGCCAGCCAGTACTCTATATCCGAGTCGGTCTCTCCCGTCTTACTCACATACGTGTTGTAAAGCTCTTTAACGGCCTCGAAGGCATGGGGGAGAAAGTCTGCGAACAAGTTCGGATGCTTGGCTAGAACATAATCTCCGGTCTGCACGAACTCGATCTGCCCTAGTAGCTCTTCCATGGCCGCTATCTCTTCCTCTAGGCTCATGTCCCGATATTACATCGAGTCGAGCTTATCTTTAAGCCTTTTAACGGCCTCGACCAGAGCTTGAGCCACAATATTCCTGACGTTATGATCTTCCGGCAGGATGATGTCTCCATGAACCTTATGGAAGTAAACTCTCCTAGCCGCTTCCCCGAACAGCGTGAAAGCAACCTTTAGAAGGAAGTCGCTGGACTTTGCGTAGTCTCTAACGGCTCTGGCAGGAAGTTTGGCCACGTACCCCTCATCCACAAACCTATCCACCACCTCAAGGACTAATCCCCTTGCGACTTGAACCAAGGGGTCTGTGGCCTTAACTATATCCACTAGAACCGGCACAAATCCCTTATAGTCGTAACCCCTGACCTCATCCCTGAAGACAGAAGTCACGCTCTTGGAGATGAAATCGACCGAGGACGCAACATCCGCAATCTCCAAAATCCCTCTATAATACCTCTCAATCCTCTCCTCAACTCTCCATGACTCGAATAGCTGAGTTAACATACTCTTCGAGAGCAACTCGGCGACCGTGGCCGCCTCTAGGATCGCCTTTTCAACTCCCTTATACATCCAATCAGCAGACCCTATCAGCTCTCTTGGTTGAATCACGAACCCCTTATAATCATAGACCCTAGCGGAGTCCACCACCTGCTTTCCGAACTCCTTAAACGGCCCGTAGTCCTTGACAGTGATCCACCACTCCCTGAAATGCCACAAAATGTCTTTACTGATGTAACCCTCGTCCACAAGGGTATCCCTCAATTCTACGATTCTACCTCTGATCTGCTCCATTAAATCCGAGACAAACCCGATATCGGAGAATACACGTGTGACATCTATAGACTCCCGGTCAGCGACGGAAACGGCATCCACGAGCATCTTGCCGAAGCAATAATACAGGACGTCTGAGACTCGACTAACATCTGAAGTCGAACGAACAACTCCTTTGCTGAATAGGTCAGAGACCTTGGAGACATCGATCAAATCCCTTTTGAAGCCCAGAGTCTTCGATAGATAATCTACGCCCCTAACGGCGTCCTGCACGGTTTTATACAAAGTCTTAAAGAACTCCCCGAAATCAACCCCTTTAACGACATCCACGGGCTGGATCACGAACCCCTTGAAATCACGTCCCTTAACAAGGTCTGCTGATACCAGATACAGGCCTTTGGATACGGCGTCACAAACGATGAAAACGTCGTACACATGTGTTGCAACCCCCCTCACCAAGAAATCAACTCCCTTAAACGAATCGAGAACAGTCTTAACGGGAATTCTAGAGACCCCCACATCGGAGACCACAACATGATCCTTGAACCACTTCCCCAAACCAGCACGGATGCCCCCCTCATCGAGAAACCAATCCTTCAAAACGACGGTCCTGCCTCTTATGTATTCGAGCAAATCGTAGGTCAGCAGAACATCTGAAGGACTAATCACGAACCCCTTATAATCCCTGCCTGAGAAGGCATCTAAGAGGGACAACACGAACCCCTTGAAGTCATAACCCTTGAACGAGTCGCTGAACGACTTGCTCGGATGCTTCTTCAGGGGAAGCTCGGTAACCTTCGCTAAATCGCTCACTTCCTTGAACTTCATGCTGGGGCATTCGAGAATCAGGACGACATTAGTTCTAGATGGTGGGGAGTACTCATCTTCAAGGGTCAGGACGATGTTAGTTTTCTCTGGGGGAGAATATCCACAAGTCGGCACACACCTTCACCTATGAAGCTTGGATGTGCGCCTTCGCATCACCCCCGTAGTCGGATTCCTGTGGGATGGCGACTATCGTGACGGTCTTTCCGTACGGTATTTCCATGCTCCAAGTTCCATCGCTGGCGCTCGTGGTCGTCGCCAATATCTCGTTGGTCTCCTCATCTATTGCTATAATAGTTGCGTTGGCCACCGGCGTCCCATCAGGGAGCTGAACCTTACCGGAAAAAGTAACGGCGGCCTGCTCTTCCGCATACCATGTTCCATGGCTCGGCTCGGGATCAATATACTTGCGGACTAGTATCCAATCAAATTCGGCATAATCCGTCCCCGGAGATTCTAACAAGTTTGTTCCTATTCCGACTTCGCCAGAAGAGTGCGCAGTATCAGAGTCAGATAATAACGTGGCATCATCAGTGGTTTTGCCTGATAGTGAACTGCCATATCCTCTGATGAATCCGATATACCAAGTATTAGCCGTGTAGTTATAAGACGCAGAATCTAAAATAACAGAGGCGGCATTACCACCCGGCCACTTTCTCAGCAACTCGTCTGAATTAGGAATTCTAAAGGATACATCATATCCCGGGTCTTTTACTCTTTGGGCTGATGCCGAGTCATAGGACTTTCTAAAGCAGATATTTCCCCTTGCTCCACTAGTAGCTCTCCATTTGACTCTTACCTCTACATCGTCAAAAGTGTCAAATGATCTGATTTGTTTACTGCTACTCGTGCATCTAGCTACGCTATTGGAAACCGTGAAGCTCCCCGTATCATACTGCCATTTGCTTGTGTCTACCGAGGTTCCCTCGAAGTCGTCGAAGAACTCGAATGTATCGTCTCCACTCCCCGCATAAGTCGCATCACTCTTCCCATAGTAGATGTAGATCGTTGCCTTATCGGGATCTGCCGGAATGCTCGGCACCTTTACCCAGAATATCGCATAGTCGCCGTCAACCTTCTCTTCCATCCAATAATAAAGAAGCGTCTCCCCATCATCCTTAGTGAATCTCACATCACCAAAATCACTCCTACACTTCTCGTTCAGATATACGTCTTCACCACTATCAGTTCCGCTACCGTAGTGTACTTTTACTCGTATCTGGTAGTCGGTAACGGCGCCAGCACTAGAGCCATTTATCTCATGTTTCTTCCGATATGACCAGCCGCTCAGCCACTCGACCATCTCCCGATTCCCTTTACAAACATCTTATGGAAGAGAAAACTTAAAACCTTTATTGTACACGTGTTTAATCAGGAGAGGAAGGCCATGCCTCAAGGCCATAGGGATGAGACGGGAATATCGGGCTGGGTAGAGATCATAGTCAAAGATAAAGACGGCAGGATAAAATACCATATAGGCGGTCCACCCCCAAAGCCCAAAAAGAAATGTGAGGGAGATAATTGCCCCATCCCCAGCGCCCTCAACCCTTCCTACCCCTCAAAGATCCAAGACTTCTACTGGCGCAAAAACATAGTTACCAACGTCGGCCTAGCCGAGATCATAAGACTGGTCTTTGAGGGATTAACCGGGACCAAGTTCGGATACCTCGCAATAGGTACAGGAACGACTTCCGAAGCCGCCAGCGACACGGCGCTCGAAGCGGAAATAGCTAGGAAATCTGCATCCGTGACCCAAACCACCACCACGGTGGCCGACGACACTGCCCTCTTAGAGGCGACCTTCTCCTCGGCTGACGGACTCTCCGGCACAGACAACGTCTCTGAGGCGGGAATATTCAACGCATCATCTGGCGGAATATTGTTAGCAAGGAAGGTCTTCTCGGCGGTCCCGATAAACTGGGATGCGGGAGACACCTTGACCATCCGATACTACATACAGATGACGAGGTAAGAGGGTGGGTGGTTGATGACAAATGCCAGTGAGGATTCGGACAAAATACCGGTACAAGGGCACGGCTCAGCCGACCGACCTGAACACTGAGACCGACATAGTTAACCTCGACGTCCAAGACGACGACTTCATCCTAGAGGGCTACATCGACCTCTCGAACTTGGCCAGCGGCGACACGATCGTGATAAAGATCTACGTCGCCGTCGATGGTGCCAACAGGAAGGAAATGGACAGGATGACGATCTACGGACCTATAGACCCTCCCATAATCAGGATGCCAGCACACACCTTCGCCTACGATATGCAACCCAGAATAACCATCACCCAGACCTCGGGGATAATTCGCCAGTTCCCTTATTACTTCTTGATGCAACTGATGGAGGTGGTGTAAGTGAGCCTCTGGCACCCGACTAGACTCGCCCAGATCCTCGTCTACGACGACACCCCGAAGTCGGCGGGCTCGACCGAGACGGAAGTGAAGTATGCGAGGATAAGCACCAAGGGAGCGGGGATAGGCTTCAGCGCTCTCCGAATCGTCGTCAGCCTCTGGACCGATAATGCGTCCTACCCCGCCTACGTGAGGATATACATCGATGACGAGACCAATCCGAGGGCCGAGTTCACGTCCACCTCGACTTCCGAGGAAGTGAAGGAGAAGGTGATCGGGATCACCGACCTCTCTCCGGGGGTGCATATAGTAAGGCTCAAGCTCTACTCCGCAGGGGGTACCGCATACAACGAACTGTTCGAGATCTGGGGGGTGGTGTGAGGTGAGCTACACAGGCGTAGCCTTGGCCATAGACGTACGGGAAGAGGCCAAGGAGACCCCCGACATAGCCGATATAGACCATACGCACGACGACATCGCCCACAAAGACTTCAGCAATCATTTAAACGACCCGCATGATGACTATTACGACCACGACGACATCGCCCACGAAGACATTTCACACGGGGACGTCCCATACGACGACTATACCCTACATGACGACGTCACTCATGGTGACTTCGACGACCATGTCGATGTCGCCCATGATGACTTCAACAACCACGAGGACGTGCCGGAGGCAACTCCCTACGTTGATTGGGATGACCACGGCGACCAATCGCATGGCGATTGGTCAGACCACAGCGACGTCGCCCACGAAGACCACGACGACCATGATGATGTTCCGCACGATGATACACCTCACAGCGACACTGCCCATGAGGACTATGATCACCACATGAATGATCCGCACGACGACTGGAACCAGCACAGCGACGTCGCCCACGACGATTGGGTTAATATAGACGTGCGATCACATGGTCGTGGAGAATGACCATCCTCTTGATGCCCTACATGGATTGCCCCCTCAGATGCGAGTATTGCTTCGAGAAGCCCGTGCTGGGGACGAAGATCGAAGCGAACCTTGATGCCATGACAACCGTCCTCAACCGAATATACGCTCGGGGCGCAAGCATCTCACTCCATGGTGGGGAGCCCTTGGCGGCGCCGGTAGAGCATGTTGAGGCCCTGTTACAGGCCACGTATAGGCTGATGGGGAGAAGCGGGGTCCAGACCAACGGCGTTTTGATCACAGATAGACATATAAGGCTCTTCAAGAGGTATTGCACCCATGTGGGCATAAGCATAGATGGGCCGCCCGAACTCAGCATCCTAAGACGGTTCAAAAACAGGCCGGAGAGCGGGAAGGATGTAGCAAAGACGGTTAATGAGAACATAGCTAGGCTCAGGGAGAACGGAATAAGCGTTGGAATACTCTGCGTCCTTGGGAGACATAACGCCGGCGACGGGGAAAAACTTGAGAAACTACTCAAATGGATTGAGTGGCTGAGGTCGATTGGTATCTCGGGTGGCAGGTTCTTGGTCTTGAAAGCTTGCGAACCAGAGGTCGAGAAATACGTATTGACTCCCGAAGAGGTAGGAAGGGCATGGATTCACCTATACAGGAGACTGAGGGCGATCGGCTGGGAACGGGTTTGGAGCCCCTTCAAGGACTTCATATACGTTTTAAGGGGAGATGCGAATCGAGCCGTTTGCTGGTTTGGACGTTGTGATCCATGGCTCACCAAGGCATGTCATCCAATATTCCCAGATGGAACGACCGGGCTATGCGATCGAACCTTCATCCGGGGACTCTACCTGCGGCCCGAAGGCCAGCCCTTGGAGATACGAACCAAGATCCTCAAAGAGACCGATTGCAGGGGATGTAAGTGGTGGGGATATTGTCACGGCGGATGCCCTTACGACGCCTTGGACAACGACTGGCGCAACAAGTCAAGCCTCTGCCCGGCAATAAAAATGCTCTTCGAGGAGATTTCACGACATCATCCCCCGAGATCTAGGCCCGTGGAAACCCGACCGGGGTATCGACATGGGGATTCCCCGCATGGGGATTGGTCCAACCATGGTGATTCGGGATGATCGAGATCGAACCTTTCAGCCGAGTGATATGGAGATGGGGCATTCCCACCAAATATAAGACCGCCTTGATGGCTTCCCATCGTGCTATGAGCTGGGCTGAATATGAGGCAGTCGTGAGGGGCTATAGGCAGTGCGACGTGGTCCACCTCTACCCCGAAACGTGGGACAGGGAGCTGAAGCGATTCGCAGAAGACGGCCTATACTTTGTACCGATCCGAAGGGCGAAGCCCGTATCCGGCTTCGCCCACAAGTTCTATGAGCCCTCTGGGGGCCGTTACATGATCTATGGAGTGATCTCCCCAAACCTCTCCGCCGCCATGAGATTTGCGAGGGCACATGAGAACAAACCATGCGACCACGAGACCATCGGTGCGCTCCTCGGCTACCCCGAGTGCTGTGTGAGGTTCTTCGTCGAGAACTTCCCGAAGGGCATCCTAGATCCCGTCTGGAAGGTGGAGCACGAGGGAGAGGACCCCATGCTCAACGTGATGCTCAGATACTTCGGCCCCCGGATAGTTCCCTTCTTCCCCTGTAGCTACACGTGTCGAGAGGCGCATAGTGTGGCGGAGAGGTTCTACGGCCTCTTGAGGGAATACGATGAAGACCTCGCCGAGACGATCTTGGAGATGCTCTCCATGCCGATGGTCTGGAGCCTGTATAAGTCCGTGATTCAGGTTACGACCCCGCTCTTCACCGGCATCTGTAACGGCTACTGGGAGCCACAGCGGATAAACGTCTACTGGAGAGGAGACCCAGAGAAGTGGGCTAAGATGCTCCCGCTCCAATACAAGTGGTTCCTTTCGGAGATTAGATTTCAGTTCGGCGAGCTAGACCACGAACTCAAGAAGAGTAGAGGAAGCCACCATTTTTAAGGAAGCTGTAGCACAAATGTGTTAGGGGATTGACGTGAGCGGCCATGTGGGGTTAAAGACCCGGATAAGCAACATCATCCACAGCATCAAGGCCGACTCCGGCAAGAAGTATGACAGATACTTCTGCATAGCCTACCTTCCAAAGAAGGATGAGCTGGACTCATGTTTGGCCATGGGATGTCTGGAGATCGAGAGACACGGGGAAAAGGAGTTCTTCAATCCCAGCAAATTCTATGATGTGGAGACTCTGGAAGAGGCAATCGCACACGTGCTCGCCTCATACATGGCATTTAAGGCGATCAAGGCGAATCGAGATCTTCCCACCATAATCCACACGACCCTAGCGACCCTCTACTCGAATCGCCAGTACAGAAAGAAGTTAACAAAGCTGGCCACAAACTACTACAACTTCATGCTCAGGATGGAGCGTGGAGAAAGCACGGGCCATCGCACACGTGTTACAAAATCCCATATTCTCCCTTGATTTTTCCATGGATATGCACACGTGTTATAATATGGCATGAAGTCCACTAA
>Ga0190308_1000116_pt1 | contig 26940 bp, 59 predicted proteins | sample 48700756_MG_FD_165050 | JGI IMG/M metagenome (GOLD analysis project Ga0190308, IMG submission 165050) | Hydrothermal vent sediment bacterial communities from Southern Trench, Guaymas Basin, Mexico - 4870-07-5-6_MG | ecosystem: Environmental > Aquatic > Marine > Hydrothermal vents > Sediment ...
CCTCCTTGTAGTGTGGAGATTCACATATCGGACATTCCAGCCTCCACTTCTCTATGTTCACTTTAAGGTTCTCCCATCTAAACACATTTCCACATTTTCTGCAGATACAGTATCTTGCTAGTAGTTCATCCTTTTCTAGCATCTACTCACTTTCAATCTCAAAAAACACCAGTCCAACTATTGCCTTGTTGATCGCTATCTTTTTGAAGTTTCCTATCTCTTTAACCTCTTCCTCTTTAACTCTGAAGATGTTACCATCCTTCAGGTACAGGAAGTTTCTGCCCTTTTTCTGCAGAATCCCTTCATATATTAAATACGTTCCGTCTTCCAGAAACCTTGAGATCACTGAAATCTTCTTTCCCATCGACTCGTTGAAGAAGTCAGGTGTAAACCTTTTTCTATTTTTATTTTTAACTATTTTTTGATTATCCATATCTTTTCACCTCCTTCAATTTTTAATTCAACAAAACCTTCATCTATCAATCTTGCCAGAAATTTCATCTCTTCAGGACTCAAAACTTGATAGAGTTTGAAATAGTTGAACCTCTTTCCTCTAGAGAAAAGCTTTTTAAAAACGAAATCTTTATATATATAAAAATTTATATCTTTCATAGTTTCACCTTTAAGAGTTTTGCACCGTCTATGGTCTCACCGTTTTGGTTTCTAACTTTATTTTGTCTTTCAATCTTAAATTTTTTTGGCGGATTCTCATGGATTTTGTGGTAAAATATTTAAATGTATATGTTAATACAATATATGGTGATAATATGGTAAAAGAAGAAATACCTGAAAATGAGGTAATGGAAAAGCTAAAAGAAGCAGAAACAACAAAAGAAAGACTACCAATATACACATTCAGTAAAGTTGGAGACTTTTTAATCGGTAAGGTCTTGGACATAAGAACAGTACCTACACGTGTTGGTGAGAGAAAGTTAATGGAAATAAGAACTAAGAAAGGTGACTTTGCTCTCTGGCTTAGTCACAAGGTCTTGGAACAGGAAATCGAGAGAAAAGGCATAAAGGCGGGAGACATTGTTGGAATAAAATATCTAGGTCGAGAACAGGGAAAGCGTTATTATAATTACATCGTTGTTAAGGTTTAGCCTTTTATTTTTTTATTTTTTCCACAGGAAATGAGGGGGTGTGTATGAAAAAACGAAAAAAGAAAGAGAATTACTTTAGAATATGGTTGTTGGACTCTTTTGCTCTTATAAACATGATAATTGGCTACTTTTCCAGAGTTCTTTTTGATTCTTACACGTTTTTGTTTATGTTGTTATGTTTTTTGGTTTTTCCATACCTTTACTGGTGGTTGAATGAAAGAGAAAGACTTCAGGAAAAAGCTTAAAAAATTGTTGAGGGATGCGATAGAGGAAATTCCAGCTGTTGTAGTTGCGGACATTATCGATGATGTTCTTGATGAAGTCATATACGAAAAGGCAAAAGAAGATGTTAAGGTGGCTGGATGATCTTGAAAGGAGAGTGTAGCAGGTGTAGAAAGAATAAAACATTAATCTATGAATTTAGGGACATAGTAAACGATCAAACTTTCTATTTCTGTAGCGTAAAGTGTCTTGTTGAGTTTTTGGAGTTGATCTTTGTTATCCGTCAAATAAGAGGAGGAGAGATTTGATACTCAAAAAACTTAAGATAAATTGCGGGATAAAGGGAAAAATAGTTAGCACTAGAGATTGTATTTCTTGTGGTTTATGTTTGCCACCACCAATTTTAAAGAAACTGTTTGAGGGTGTTGAATTTCAACCAAATCAATACGGAATAACAGAGTTGGTTTCTCCTTGTCTTCGCAAATCATATTTCACAAGAAAATATTGGGACAGGGCTTACACTTTGCAAGATCTCTACATTCTGGGGCGGGGAAAAGCATTTCACAGTTGGTTTAACGAATTTTTTAGTCTCAACGAAGTCAAACTTGTCAAACATTTCAAAAACTTTAATATAATAGGTATAGTCGATGCTATCGAACAAACTAAAGAAGGAATAATAATGTATGAAATAAAAAGTGTATCAAAACCAGTAACAGCTCCTTATCCTCATCATACAAAACAATTACAAGGTTACTATTCTCTAGCAAAAGAAACTATGGAAATCGACAAACTGAGATTAATTTATCTAAGTATGAACAAATTTTCAGTTTTTGATGTCAAAAAAGTTGATATAACTAAGTGGCTATATAATAGAGCAAAAAAATTACACAACTCTATTATTAAAAATAAAGTTCCAGAAATAGAAGACAGAACTTTATGTTTTTTCTGTCCCTTTAAAGCTATGTGTGAATTAACAGAATCTGTTGAAAAATTTAAGGATGAATCTATTGCGTAGCGTTACATTCTCTTTTGTTGTTTCGTGTTATTGTTTTAATCTATTTAAACTTTTACGTTCAAAATTAGTGGTGGGGAATGTACAGACACTCTCTTGTTGTCGAAATACTGAGTGCCAGACCTAAAGAGACTACACCGACACCTATTGCAGAACTTCGAGTTGTGATCTATTCTCGTCTCCCGTATCCACGTTTTAAAATCCGCAAAATTCTTATCGATGAAATTTCTCATCTGGCTTGGGTATTCTACTCAATAAGAATTTCGATAGCCATGAGAAAGGCGATATGTGAAATAAGTCCCAGTTCCAGTTATCCGATAGAGCTTCCTTACAGTAAAAAAATGATGATAATTTCAGGTTTTGAGTTTAATGTCAAGATCATAGAAGATGAGGCTGTTGAACATATTGCTTCAAGTGTCTTTCCAATATTCAACTTTCTTTCAAATCCCAAGCTTTACATTGATTCCGTGAGGGCAACTCTCAGTAAATTTATGAGTTATCCAATTTACCATGCAATATTCTACGATGTTTACGGTAGAGTTAAAGAGGAGTATAATGATTGGAGAATCAGAAACGAGGTAGCTCCTCAAAGTAGTGGTTTCACTCGTTCAGAATACGCGAGAGGAATACCAGAGCTGAGTGATTTTGAAAGGTGGAAAAAAATATTCCTTGAATCTTGCGGGTTTTAGCATGACAACGAACAGGATAACTGTGGACATCGATAAAAGTTTGATAAGATTTATTCTTAGCTATTTGCGTTTCATCTTTTTGTTTAAGAAAAAGCCAAAATTCAGAAAAACTTCTAGGGGTTATCATTTATGGCTATATTTTGACAGGAAAATGTCAGATAAGGACATGTTTAAGTATAGAAAATTGCTATTTGATGATGAAAATAGAATAAGGTTGGATATGGTATGTATAACAAAACCAAGACAGATACTTTTCGATGAAAAGATAGTTGTTTTGATAGAGAATGGGAAAAAAGAGAAAATTAGACATGCTGTTTTAAAGTAAAAAATTATTTAAATTTTAATGTATAAATAATATTTGGTGGTGGGATGAAAAAATGGAAAAAGTTGGTAATAAACAGAAAGTACGGCATTATAACCGTATCGATTCCTGTGAGTCTGTTTTACTTTTCTGGCTATGATCCGAGTGAGAACTATGAATACAATCTGAGATTCGATAAAGATAGGCGTTGTTTTATTGTAAGATTGAGGAGGAAGAAGAATGAGGGACAAAATACTGATTAACATCATTAAATCTCTGAATTTGATAATACTGCTACAGATTATCATAATAATACTTTGCTTGGTATCTATCTACATTTCCGCAAACAGTTACATTATCTTGAGGGAAATAACGATAATGTGTAGGTGATGTCATGAGCGAAAAAAAAATAAGGGTTACTTTATACTTTAATCCAGTCGATGGTTTTGTCTATCTTGGCAATTTCATCTGGAAAACAAAAGTAGTTGAGATGAGCGAAGAAGAGTTTGAAAGAATAAAAAGAATACAGAAAGAATGGTTAGATCTTCAGAAAAAATTGAGGAGGTTGATTGAAGAGTAGGAGGTGAAATGATGGGTCATGCAAATTTTAGCATAAAAGGTAAAACATTGGTGAGTGTCTTGGAAGAGCTTTTAGAATGGCATGATAATCATCCAGCATCTTGTATATCAGGAGCAACATTGGTAGTTATTGATGATAAAAGAAAAGTAGTTGTTGGGGATGCAGGGATTGAATTTGAGATCGCAAAAATATATGGAAAAATAGAGAAAGGTTACAACTTAATATTGAGAGTTACGCCATAAATCAAATTTGGTTAGCAAAGCAGAACTCTGGAGTGGAGGGTGACCCAATTGGACGTTAGGGGTAACGTTGTAGGGCTCGTCCCCCTACCGCCTCTCCACTCCAACTGCAGATTTGCGGTGATTGAATGAGATCCGAACCTTTAATGATGGTTTTGGGTTTTATAATATCTTTAGCTATTCTGTTTTTAATTTTAAAGTTTGTGAGTTGTAAATATGTAAGAGTTTGTGTTTTAGATGTAAGTAAGAATTGGAAAAAATATGAGTTTGACTGTGATATAATTTATTCAAGGTTGGGAAAGTATTGGAATGAAAATTCTGGTTATGCTTATGGGTCTTTAGCTCATATAGAAATAACTGCTTGTAGCGATGAAGTTCTTTCAATTTTGGAAAAGAGGTTTAATGTTTCTCTACCAAGAGATAAATGTCATTTTAGTTGTTGTGTAACTGATGGAACTTGTAACAATGGAGTTGCTGTAAATGTTCAAGGATATTGGTGGGAATAATGAAACCCGAACCTCTTGATGAGAAAATAGTAATAGACACAAAAACTGGATTGAGATTCGTCCCACTTGACGAAGTTGAGAAAAGGATTAGAGGTTTACTCGAAGAAATCGAGAAAAGAATCAAAGAATTGGAGGATTGGCAATCGGGAAAAACAAACGGTGTAAGTTTTCTTGGTGTAAAAGATGGATGGGAATATCTTAATGTTCTAAATTGGTGTAAGCAAAAAATCAAAAAATGGTTTGGTGATGTGGTAGAATGATAATCTGGATAATAAGATTTGTGTGTATCATGGACTTGATAATACTGTTACGTATGCTAAAAGAAGAAATTGAAAAGCTTAAACTTTGTTTAAGGATGTGATAGAAGATGAAAGTCAAGTGTGAGATGCCTGAAACTTTATTTGAAATAACTTTACTTATCAAAAAAGAAGTTCACGGGAACACAACTTTTGAAGAAATTGAAAGAGAACTGCTCAAAAAAGGTTGGGAGATAGTTCAAATTGAGGTGAAAAAGGCATGAAACCCGAACCTCTCAAACCAAAACCTGTTAAGAAAAATGGTGTTTGGTGTTGGGAATTAGAAGATGGAGAACTAATAACGATGACAGGAACAGAAGAATGTATCCTCGAATGGTTAGAAGAACGAGTTCAAGGTTTGCTCGAAGAAATCGAGAAAGAGATTGAAAAACTTAGTGAAGATGAAGCAGTATGTGGTTTAGAAATAGCAAAACAAAAAATCAAAAAATGGTTTGGTGATGTGTTGTGAAACCCGAACCTTTAACGAAAGGAAAAAGATTTGTTTTAGATATAAGATATCCCATGAGTTTAAGCAAGTTTCCAGAAGGTAAACCGTCAGAAAAATATATAGTGTTTTTAAGTGACGTCAAATCAGCGGTAAACTGGCTTTTGAAAGAAATCGAGAAAGAAAAGAAAAAAATTGAAAATTTGAAACCAATCTACAATGATTACGGAAATTACGAAGACTGGACTTGTCCTATTTGCAAAATACATTTTAAGGAAGAAACAAAAGCATACGAACATGTTGAATGGGAGAAAAGAGAACTAAGAAAAACTAAAGGAAAAATGCTCAATTGGTTTGAAGACCTAATCAAAAAAGCTTTCGAGGGTGTTGTGGATGGGAAAAATAGTTAAAACGAGAAAACCTTTTGTTTGTGCGGAATGTTTCAGAAGGTTTGAGAAGGGTGAAAAAGCCTATGTGGTAACCGAAAAGATTTTCTACAGAAAGTTTGTTTATCACGGACACATTCATATGAGATACGATACCAAATCCTTCTGGAAAAGAACCTACTACTGTCTGGAATGTGCCAAAAAATTGGGGATGTTAGATGAAGCTTTCGAGGGTGTGGTGAGAGAATGAAATCAGAAAAATTACAAAAGCTTATGGAATTTGAAGATGCCTTAAGTGATTTAATAAGTGAAACATTACCTTTATCAGAATTAACAAAAGAGGAAATAGAGGAATTTTTTGGCGACAAAACTCTAACAGAATACATACTTGAAGTTAAAGAGGAAGTAGAAGCTTTCTCTGGGGTGATTGAGGAATGAAGAAGGAAAAAATAATAGAGGAATTGTGGAATCTTTTGGAGTTGGATAAGAGGTTGAAAAGACTTGAGGAAAGAATCCAGAAAATAGAGACACATCTCGGAGCTGGAAAAGTTCCATGTCAAATCAACGAAGGCGAACTCTGTGACGAACCCTACTGTAAATTCACCTTCTATCAAACTCTCGCATATAAGTATTACAAAGAATGGTTGAAAAAGATTGAAGAAGAAGTAAAAGAGGTAAGAAAACATGAACATAGACGAGTTCATAATCAAGGTTCAAGTGAATAAGGCAAAGTTGTCAAGAATAAAAAGTTACTTACAGCAAAAACTCAAGAATGAAGACTTTCTAATTTCAGAACTCAGAAGCATTGAAGGTTTCTTGGCTTACTTGGAAAAAGAATTGAAAACAATTTCTAAGGAGAGTGAGGTTGGTTCACGTAAAACCCAATATCCGAGTGACTACGATGAGATGGTGGGTTCTCCTCACTCTCAGGAAAAATCTTTTGAAGGTTGAAAAGTGGGTGATTGAGGAATGAGTAAACCGTGTGAGGATTGGAAGATGAGTGCTCGATGGAACGATGAAATCGAGCCGTTAGCAGAAAGTAGGAATATGAGGTCTGACATTTGTCAGACCATTTACATTTTCCCTCTCACGGGCTCAAAAGGTGATTGAGGAATGAAATTCAGTCTAAACTTGGCATACCTCTTAGACCAAATGGGAAACGAGTACGACGAAACGTTGGAAGATTTAAACGTTGATTTAGAAAAAGTAATAGACTTGATAAAGAAGGGAAAGATAAACTTTGAAATAAAAACCACAGTTCTCGGAGAATATCTTATAATAGACGTTCCAGACAAATTAATCAAGAAAGGTGACTAAACCATGACGTCAAAAATTGAAGAAAAGATAGAAGAATTGGAAGAAAAAGTGAGAAACCTACACATCAAAGTGATGGTCTTAAGAAGGCAAGTCGACAAATTACTCGAAACCCACAAGCGTTATACAAAAAAATGTATAGAAAACGACGATTTCCATACAGAAAAATGTATAAAACTCGAAAAAATCAAAAACATAATGCTGTTTTGGAAGGAAGAAGAATACGGTATGAGACTACTCGGAGATTTTGAGTTAGAAAACTTGATTGAAAAAGCAATCAAACTCACAGCAAAGGAAATTTTCAAGGATATAGAAAAAGTTTTGAAAGAAGAAATACCTCTCCACGTTTCGATATGTGTCCTTCAAGACAAGAAATACAAAGATGAACTCTATTATCATCTTGTCGAATTGGGAGAAGATATAAAAGTAAAACTCAAAAAAGAGTGGGGTGTTGAATAATGAAACTTGCGATAATTTTTGTCTTGTTAGCTTTAGTAGGTGTTATATGGGCATATATGGAATTGAGGTGGTTGGAACATGGATGAGATAAAAATAAAAAAGATTAAAACTAGGTCATTATACAAAATTGTGGGTATATGGAAGTATCGTTCCATTCCAGTAAAGCTAAAATTTTTAGGTTATGATCTAACTTTCAAAAAAGAAAAACTGCCAGAGATAAAAAAACTGCTTGAAAAGGAAGGTTTCAAGGTTAGAGTCATCGGTTAATCTCTCTTAAAACTAAATAGTTTCTCTTATACCATTTAAAGAAAGGATTTTTCTCGCTAACCCAGAATGATTTGCATCTTTTAACAATTTTGCCCCTGCTATCTCTTTCAATAAACTGTACTTTTATCCATTTCACTCGTATCCCTTTAATCCTTTTAAGGTTTTTTCGCTATATCTTTTAAATTCTTCACTATCAGGTTCTATTCCTCTAAAATCTCTGCAGTATTTTTTCCATGCTGGGTTCTTGGTAATCGGGATCGTTACGGGCTTAAGTTCGCTTTTTTCTTTATCTTCTGAAACTACTAAATCTTGAACTCTTTCATAACTATTATATATGGCGTAAATGGGTTCGCAGTTGTAGTAAAAGGGTTGCATAGGCAGTAGAAATTTTCCTTCTATCAAACCGTAAACTTCAACCTTGCAGTAACTGTGATCCGCACTAAGTTGTGGTTTCATGAGTAAGTCTGTAATGTTTCTAATGTTTTTATCGATTAAACTGAATAACTGGCATGTGTATGCAACTGTAACGTTTGCTTTCCTACTAGCCAATAGTATTCTGTTGATTATCTCGTTTCTCTCTCTTGCACCTAGTCCAACCGTCCTGCTGGAAACCCATCTCCATAACTCTTAGAGGGAAAGAACCATTGTGTAACTCTTTTTTCAATCCTACATTAGTCTGATTTGAACAAGATTTTTGGTTCTTTTCCAATCTCCAGCAAAAAATTTCTCTTTACCACTTAAGATTTCTTCCTCTGTTGCCTTTATAGGTATTAGCTTGAAGAAGTCATGAAGTCTTGTTATCTTTATGTGTGGAATCCCGTAGAGTGTGAAGTTTGTGTAGATCTCTCTCTTTTTATAGTACCAGTTGTTCCAGCAAAGGAAAGCTAGGGTTAAAGTTTTTCCTACACCAAGCTCCCCAGTTATAGCTATCAGAACCATCTTATATAATCACCTCCTATCTAATTCTTAAAGTTGAGAGTAAATCTCTCAATCCTTTAGCTCTTGGAGCTACTCCTCCACCTGCTAATCCAATTGTTAACGCTATTTCTCTTCTACCTGCTCTGTGTTTACTAACTCTTAGCTTTAAAAAGTTGTCGCAAAATTCATCTAAAACTTTGAATCCCGTAGCCTTTGACCATGTTTTTAAAGCAGATATCATTAGAATCTCTTCATCATCAACCTCGCTAAAGAATTCCATGACTTTGGGGTTCATCAACTCAAGTAAAGTTTTGGCTAAAGCTTCCTCTTGTCCGATTGGGCGTTCTCTCATAGGTGCGGGTTTTACCATACTCTCACCAGATATCGGGATATGAGCGTTCTATAGTTGCAGGGTTTCGACGGTTTTAAGCCATAGCTTCAACTAGCTTACTTCTTTTTTCTCCCTTTCTTTCTCTTAGTGCTTCTATCAATAATTCCAGTAGGTTTATTTCCTTTCTTTCTTCAGGTTTCTTTTCAACATCAAGTGGTTTTTCATTCATCTTATCACCTCAAAATCTTATTAAATGTAGGTATCCCATCAAAAATATAACGGCTGAGCCTATTAAAACACCGAAGACTAAAGGTAGCAGTCCGCCGACTGGTTTTTTAAGTCTGAGCATACCGCCAACAATCTTCAAGGTTGTGGACTTGAAAAGCGATTCTGGTGTATTCTTTCTATCTCTTTCAAATATAAGTTGTGTGATAATGTTCCTTTCAATCTCTTTAACGATTGTGGTTTTTCCGTTCTCGATGATCTTTCTTTCTCCTGTCTCTTTTGTCTCTACCTTTCCTTCTATTTTTGCTGGGTAGATGCAGTTCCACTTTACAATATAAAGTTTTTCAGTACCGAAAGGTGTTTTAATGAGTATCGGTGTTGTCTCATCAACGTAAAATGTCTTGTTAAAAACATTAATCCTACCATCTTCTTCCTTTACCTTTTTGATCTCTGCAACATTCTTTGTATGGAAAAACATTACCCTTGTCATTCTATCACTTCAGGATTTTTTACACCGACGGCTCTTCTTATATCAATAATCTTTTCGGCAATTTCCAATCCTTTAGGTGTTAGCTTCCAAAGTTTCATGTTGTTGTTGTCGACTCCGTTACACTCTATCAGGTTATGCTTTTTGAGGAACGAAATTGCTATGTAATAGCCTATGTTACTTGTGTATGCTGTTTGTGTCTTTCTGTTTATCCATCCCTTTTTCTTTATCTCTAGCAAAAGCTTTACTAGATACTTATTAAACAGCATACATATATTATTACGGTTTTAATAAATAAATCTATTAATATCCATTTTTAAGCAAAAATTACGAAATTAATAATATCGTGATAAATATGAAAGGAGAAGCAACACTTGGTTGGATGCTAGGAATCGTCTTTGCATTTGCAGGACTTATAGCAACAGCCGCTATGATTCCGACATTCACAGATTATCTAGGAAATGCAACGGTATCACTCCAATCCTTAGGAGTTGGAGGTAAAATAGGTTCTTTGATAATGGGTATCATAGTTGGTCTAGTACTTGGAGTCGGATTTGCAGCAAAGATTGCTGATGTCTTCGGCATAAAGCTTGGTATCTGAAAGTAGCGACTATGGTTCGCAGTGGTACCGTCCTGCTCACTTTATCTTTTTAAATTTTTTACCACGAAAACATTTTAGAGTTTCAAGACAGAATTGATAATATGAGAAAAATTATACCGTTAGTTATTTACCTTTTGTCTCTTGGCTTGGTTCAGGCTCACGATGTTAGTGTAGTCGTTAAGGTAGTTCCTCCTGTAATAACTTTTGCCAATACTTTCCCTATAGGTGCTACGGTAATGGGGCTTTTGGTCCCGATAGTCTTTATAGGTTATACCACAAAGTTTCTTGAGTTTGAGCTTAGCCCAAAGACAACTTTTAAGTTCATATTTTTTTGCGTAAGTCTAGTCTTGTCAACTATTTTGCTTTCGTATCTTCTTTACTACTTAACACTCCCAGCATAGTTACCACGAAATGATTTTTATTAAAAAGAATGAAAGTTATATAGTGATAAATATGAAGGAGTACTTTATCCCAGTAGTTGTGGGTCTATTGACTCTGTTACCAATAGTGGGTGCAGACGACGTTAGTGTTTCAGCAACCGTCAGTCCATACATAAGTTACACAGTAAACTATGCGACTCTTGATTTCGGTACGGTCTCTGCGGGTTCGTCTAGTAACACACCAACGAACTATGATCAGACAGCTGGAGAGCTTAACGCAACTATAGATGCAAACGATGAGTACAAAGTTGAGGCTTATGGTACGGATTTCACGGGTTCAAATACTAGTGAGACTTTCAGTATTTCTAACTTGAAGATGGATACAGACAGTAACTATGCAAACCTTGCTGAGGCAAGTGCTACTGCGTTGTCAACAAGTTCACAAGTTATTGAGACAAATATAGCGTACACGGTGACAACTCATTATCATGGATTCTGGTTAACAATTCCAAGTGGACAGGCGGCAGATACATACTCAAGTACAGTAACTATAACTTACAGTTTAGTCTAAAAACTATAAGGAGGTAACAATGAGACAAAAGATTTTCTTAGTTCTGAGTATCTTTCTTTTTTTTATTCCGATTTCTCTTGCTCAAAATTATCCTCCAACTATAAGTAATTTGAAAGAACCAACGGATCCTTCAGTCTATGGTTATTACAAGATATATGAATTTAACGCTACCGTATGCGATGAAGATGGAGTAAATGACATAAATGTTACTCTGTTTGAATTTGATAATAAAAACTATACAGTTACTAATTATGAAGAAATAAACACTACCTGTAGAGAGTATTATTATGATATATCAAGTTTATCGGCTGGTAGTTATAACTATAGGTGGATAGCGAATGATACAAGTGGGACAACAGTAAGCACAGATTGGCAATCATTTACGGTAAGTAAGGCTACACCATCTTTAACTTTGTCAATCACTCCAAGCTGGTCTGTTACCTATCCTACTACTGTGAAAGTTAAGGGGAGTGAAAACAATTTGGGGGATGCTGATGTAAACTATTCTTTGTTCAGAAACGGTAGTTTAATTCCTATTCAATATGTCAGTAAATATTTTGAAACTTCCGATGTTTATGAAGGTGATTTTCCAAGTTTATACAATGGAAACGATACTAATTGGGATTCAAGAACAGGTCGTTGTTATGCAGAGGGAGGATATAAATGTTGGGTTGAAGAAACTTGGTATTTAGAAGATACTGAATTTATAACTGGGGTGGCTTTTAAGTTTAAAGAAGAACATTATAATGGAAATAGACCGAGTGTCTATTTCTGGAATCATACTTCAAATTCTTGGACTTTATTTCCCGACCAGCCACCGACACACGGAGCAGAATATAAAAAATATATACTTACTTATCAAGTCCCTGAAGATGGGATCGGAGATTTTGTGAAAGTTAGATTATATCAAAAATGGTGTTGGGCTTACTATGAGGGTGGGCTGTATGTCAATTGGACTTATACAAACGTTGAAGAGAAATTGTTGGGGGCTGGAATTTATAATTATACTTTTAATTCAACAGAAGGGCAAAACTACACTTCATATTCAGTTTCACAGACTCTTACAGTAAATAAAGGGATACTTAACTTATCTTTAACTGTAAGGAATGTTACATATCCTTATGATAGCTTGGTTATAGCTAGTGAAAATAATATTGGAGATAGTGATGTAACTTATGAACTTTGGAAAAATAATAAAAAAGTTAGTGAGGGTAAAGATAAAATTTATTACTTGTTTTCAAGTTATGAGGGAGGTATTGGTGAATTTATATTTAGGTTTAATTCGACAGGAGGGGCAAATTGGACAACCAATTCTTCTGGGGTTGTTTCAAAATTATACGTAAATAAGGGAGTTCCTAATTTAGTTTTAGAGGCTGAACCATCTTGGACAGTAATTTATCCAACTCAAACTAAGGTTAGTGGAAAAACGAGTAAAACAATTCAAGAAAAAAGTTTAACCGATTATGGAACAAAAGTAGGAAATATTCATGGTTTTAATCTTGCTTTTATAAATGGAGAATATAAACTTATTGCTACTTCGAGAAGTCAATTATCTACGATAATTGATGTTAAAACTTTTACATATCCTGCTCCTACATATTTTGATGTAGGATACTTGGAAGAAAATGAGTATGTAAATGGTTATGTTTGGAGTGTAACTCGTGTAAGTTCAAGTGATGAAAGAGGAATATTATTAAAATTAAGTCCAGTTGATTTGTCAGTTGTGGAAACTTATAATATATATAAATGTGTTAGACCTTCTACTATGTCATACTGTGGAGGTTATTTATGGATAGGATGTTATGGTAATGCTACTTTAGTTAGAGTAAATCTTACAGATATGAATATAACTTACTTTTTTGATACTTTTAAAGCTCATTCGATGAGTTGTGATAATGATAAGTGGTTATTCGGAGGAAAAGATATAGTTTTTAAACTTAATGTTAGTAATCCATCTGAGTATTATACTCTAGGTATAGGAGATTTTTCAGATGATAGCGATGTTTCAGACGAGTATTACTATTTTTGCCAAGAAAATAGTGGAGTCGGTGTTAGAGTCAATAAAAGTGATTTGACATATTCTACTGTTACTTTGGGGGATAATCCTTGTTATGGTGCATTTTATGATGATAGAAGAGAAAAAGTTTTATTTGTAATAGGAAATACAACAGTAGGTAAAATAATTGAGTTTGGTCCTGATTTTACAAACAAGGTTGTTTATGAATTTCCCGATTATCCTGTAAATGAACTTATAGTTTTTAATTCAACATACTATTTAGTGGATTGGAATAATCCAGCAACGTTGAGAAGGTTTAGTCCAGTTAATTTAGGAGATAGTGATTTAACTTACAATTTATATAGAAATGATAGTTTAGTTAGTAATCCTGATGTTGGTATTAGAGAAATTGGGATCTATGTTTATAAATTTAATACTTCTGGAGGGGAAAACTATACAATGGCGGAAATAGAAAAAATATTAAATGTACAAGCATACATCTCAATAACTCTAAACTTTACTTCTTTAGACTTTGGTACTCTAGATGTTAATACAACTAACAATCCAGAACCAAACAACGGAATAAACGCTATTAATGTTTCAACTAATTGTGATGGTAGAATTACTTTCTATTCTCCATCAACACCTTTAACTTACGATTCATACACGATACCGAATTCAAACTTCAAACTTAACTACACAATCAACACTACAAGCTATCCGACATTACTAACACTTGATCAGGATAGAGTTATAAACGTTACTGATGGTGATATAGTTAGACCTTACTATTATCTAGACATACCAGACTATCAACATTCTGGTACATACTCAACAACTCATGTAATAGAAGGTTGGTGTGCTTAAATATTTTACTCGTTAAAATATTTTTATGAATGTATGTAGGATTGGATTATTTGTGTTTTTCCTTTTCTTGCTGACTCCTGTAGCTTTTTCTCAAATAATAACTGTAGGTATAGAACCAGCAAAGCTTACTGTTTACGGAAATCAAGATGTTACTTTCAAACTTTTTAACGATAAGGGCGATACCGATGCAATCTACACTTTTGATTTCTCAGAATGTGAAGAGCATATAAAATTTGGTGATTCGTGCTACGATGGGAGTCCAGTAACAGTCAAGAAAGGAACGACCAGATTCGACCCAGTAAAAATAAAGGTTTGTTTCAGACCTAAAAAAACTGTTGAGTGTCGTTTCTACGTTGAGGGTAAGCCAGTTGGCTATGAGCAAAAGGGGATGGTATCTATAAGACCAAGAATAGCCGTTCCTGTCAAGATATTCTTTGATGAAACAAGGACAAAATCTCCTATGTCCGCTATAATAAAAAATAAAGAAGGTAAGAAAGAAACTAAATCAGAAGGCATAATAGAGAAAATAAAAAAGATCTTCATACCGACAACTTCAACTACGACAACTTTAAAATTACCTTTGAAAAGGGTAAACCCAGTTAAAAGGACAACTACAACCATTCAAAAGGGTAAAGTATCTAAAAGCCTGTTGCCAGTAATGTTGTTGATGGGATCAATATCTGCAGGTCTCGTAATATACGTTTTGGGTCGCTACCAGATGTGGTGGTAACTTACCACAAAATATTTTAGAAAGTTACAACAAAATTGATAGTATGAGAAAATTTGTTTTGCTTCTGGGTTTTTTGGTAGTTGTGGGTTTGGCTAAAGCTTGTGTTAATCCTTACGATAATATGGTTGTGACAAATGATACAATTCTATGTAGGGGAACATATAACATGAATACTAGCATAACAGTTCAAAACGGGACACTTTACTGTAATGAGACTGTCTTGGTTGGTGATGGTACTTTTGATGGTATATACTTAAGTTCTGATGGTGTATCCGTTAAGAAAACTTCAGATGCGAACTTTGGTTGTAGGTTGGTGAATTTCTCTATGGGTGTTAGCGTACCTCCCAATTTAAGGGATATAACTATTGAAGACGTTATTTTTGAAGGTTTAACTGCTGGGGGTACTCAACTCGTAAACACGACTTTCACGATAAGAAACTTAAAAGCTTATAACTTTGAAAGCAAAGCAATTTTGCTTCAAAACTCGACTGGCTACCTTGAAAACATATACGGTGAAAATTTATCTCCAGAATCCGTCTTGGGTATTTGGGATTCTGTTGATAGCTACATAAGAATAAATAACCTGACTGCTGTCAACTCTACTGCGGAGTTTGGCATGAACAACAAGAATGTTACTGTCGATTTTATGGATTCTTGGTTGGAGTGTGTAAATACTGATTATGGATTCACTCTTTCTGAGGTTGAAAACGTAACTATTAAGAATATTAATGCCAAGAATTGTGGTTGGTCTATATTTTTTGACCATTCAAATGACATAGTTATTAAAAATGTAGTTATAATAAATTCTACTATAGAAGGTATAGAACTAGACCAAGTTGAGAGAGTATCCATTGAGAATGTTTATATAGATTGTTGGGATGGCATAAAAATTTCTGATGGTGATCAAATAACTATAAGAGATTCAATCGTACATACTTCTTGGAAACCTATATATGCTACTGACTGTAAAAATGTATCCGTTTATAACAATGATATTATATCAGATACATCGTTTGTTTACTTTTATAAGGTAGAAAATTTAAGCTTGAATAAAAATAATATTTCTGCTAGGTCTGGATTGTATTTAAGTTCAAGTTCTGGTGTTAGTTTATATGGAAATGACATAAGTGGAGAATGGTATTCTGTTTCAATGTCTAGAAGTAACAATACATTAATTTACGATAACGTTTTAAGAGATTCAAAATATTGTCTTAAAACTTATAACATAGAGAATCTTACTATGTTTGGAAACACAATAACAGATTGTGACTATGCTTATTTTCCACTCTTCTTATCTGGGGAAACTATATTTAAAAATATTGTATTCTATAACAACAGTATATCTGTAAACAACAAAACTACAATCATTTGGTACTTTAATGGAAGTATACCTGTTATGGAGAATGTGATGAGGATAGATTCAGACTCGGATACTCCTTATATGGATGTTGATCTATCCACAAATACTTTGGACTTAGGAACTATACAACCTAATACTACCGTTAATACAACTTTAACTCTTTATGTTAATACCAATATGTTTGATGATAAGTTTGAAATAACAGGAGCTGATATAGGTAGTATTCCTTTAAGCAATCTAAATCTGGAGTTTGAAAAGATTAATCCTGATATCGATGTAGTTTGTAAATCTGGTACTCCACCCGAAGTTGTTGATTGCTCTCTATTAGACTTTAAGGCAGGGATGACAAAATACACTTTGGGATTACCATCAAGCTATCTGGATATCCTTCCATCTCTCGACAATACCATAAAAGTAAAGTTGAACCTAAAAATCCCATCAGATTTACCTTACGGTGTCCATGAGGGAACTATAAAGTTTAAAGTTAGCGGTGACGTTAGCGATGAGGAAACTCTAACAGTAAGGTGTTCCAATCCAGCTCCACCATCTCCAGTAACGTTCATGTCAGTATTTCCGCTAGGTGCTTTATTGTTCGGAATACTTGTACCAATTGTTTTTACCCTAGTTATACACAAGTTAATGTTTGAAAAGTATGAGCTTACTTTCTCTGGTATGGTCAGGTACATAATGGTAACCGGTGTTATGACAACACTTCTTGTTGTATTCCTCTACTACATAGTCTACTTCATAACCCAACCCGCTTAATTTATATAAAAACAAAATAATAATTATGGAATTTAAAGCGGAAAACATAGGTAGATACATAAAAATTCTGATATTGCTCTTCACAGGGGCAATCTTTATGCCAATCTTTTTAGGTGTTATAGTTCCATATGGTCGTTCCATGGTTTACATCGATCCTAGATATTTGGCTTTGTTTATTGGGTGTGTTTTCTTCTTTTATTTTTACCTTATATATAGGTTGGCAAAAGGGGATTAAATGAAAAAGGTAATAATTTTAGTCTTGTTTTCCTTATTTCTAGTTCCAAGTGTTTTGTCTATACAGTTTTATCCTCCGCAAAAACTCGATGTTGATACGGATATATCAGACATAAATACTATAGTTTCAAAATTTAAAGATAATTATTGGTACATAGTTTATTCAAGAACTGATGAGAATTATTACTATTTGGCGAAATTTTCAGAAGATCTTCAAACTCGTTTAATAGGTTTTAATGGGTTTGATTATGATCTTTGTGGTTTGGTATCTAGAGATGTTATGGAAGAATATACTGTTGATATAAAGTTTGGTGTTGGTAATTTTACTTTAGTTCAACCGACATTTGGGAATGAATATGCATATATATGTTTTAGAAATTTTAGTTATGATCTTTATAGTTATCCTTGTGATTTAAGTAATTGTTACCTGATTTGTGGTTATGGTTGTCATGTAACGAAGGATGATCCATACAGTTACTCAATAGATACTGATAAATTTTTTGTTTTTTATTGGTATGGATTTTGGTCAAGGTTTAATTTTACTGCTTTTGATTATACTGATTCTTTTATATCTTTTAATAAAGATTTATTTATACCAGCAGACACTACATTAGTTAGAAGAATTAGAGTTGTTAAATCTCCAACCTACAACAACTATCTAGTTTTCTTTGTTGGAAAAATACATCCTGTTGACAAGCAATACATATACGTTTATTACTACAATCAAACTCTGGATTATCAGGATAGGCAGGAAGTTATATCAATCGAGAATGTTACATTCCCTCAGGTTGAAGTAATAAACAACAAAATATATTTGGCTTATCTTATAAACGATACTCAGTTCGCTATTTCAGTTTTAAATCAAGATTCTCAAACTAGTTTAACTATAGAGGCTACATACATTTACTCTTTACCAAGTATTGAAACTCTATGGTTTACATACCGTGAAGATAATGGCAATCTTTATGTCTTCTTTTCAAACTCAACTGGAATATATTACATGACTACAACAATTCCTGTTACTACGACAACAACTGTTCCGCCAATCTATCCAACTTTCCCACCAGCTCCACCACCAGCAACTGGAACTCCGTGGTTTCCTTGGTTACCATGGCGACCAGCAGGTGTTTGTAGAGTTTGCGATCCGTTACAATACAAAATGACTAAAGGTACTGTGGAGAACTTCTTCAATTACTTGTCCAGAGGTTTTTGCATAATTTCAAACATAATTTCATGTCATCCAGAATCGATATACTTCTTTATCTTGGTTTCCTTTATCATAGTGTTGTTTATCTGGAAAAGAGAAGAAATCTTGGGAAAGTAATTTATAGGTTTGGGACTAAATAAAAATTATGAAAAAATTAATACCGATTTTTATTCTGTTAATCATACCTACTGTTTTTGCTTATACTGATGCCGAAATTACAGGTATCTCTATAAGCAAACAGGTTGCGAATCAGGATGAGGTAATAACAGTAGCAATATGTATAGTCAATACTGGCAACGAGACTTTCAATTTCCCAGTAGGTTTAACCATAGGTTACAGTTGGAATCCATCTGGAAGATACTTTGAGGGCGAGTCATGTAACTCTGAATGTTATGTTAGTGGTGGAGATTACACCTACACAGGTTCGCTAGATCCAGAAGAAGAGGTATGTATCCTGAGGGATTTTAAACTTAAGTCTGATAAATTTTATAACGGTAAGCAGTATGACATAGTCGTTGCTGTTTACAATGAAACTTATAAACCACCAACAGAGGCTTTAGACTTGGTATATTGGCGTACAGCAGTCTATGTGACAGATATAAATTATCAATATGTTGACGAAGTAGAGTGTGATTCTGGTTGGGGTGATTACGGACAGTTCAAATCATGTTTGACTTCCGATCTATACGTCCCTTCCCCGTGTCCAGATAAATACGTGATAATAACTCCATCAGTAAACTACAACTTTACTTATTCGGGTGATTATAACCAGTATGGTTTCTGGGATAGTGTAAACGTAAGTTGGGTTTTGCCTAGTGAAGATATGTTTTTCATAGAGACTTACGATATATCATCATCAATCTCAGAGGGTTCTCAGTTTAGCCTTTACGTGTGGAGTGATCCAAACTCTAACCAAAAGACTGCAGTTCATGGAATCGCAAGGGTCTACTGTAACATGGTTACAAACGTTACCATAGACCCAGACCATCTTGAGTGGTCTATGACTTACATGGAGCAAAGAGCTTATCTTTACCGTATAAAGAATCTTGGTAACGTTCCTCTTCATCTGTTGGTCGATGTATCTGATTACAGGTGGATGTGCGTAAAAGATTCTGAAGGTAACTATCATACATCATCATTCTGGATAGACGTTCCTGCAGGAGGTTATTATGACATAGCCGTAACTTACGCACCAGCTGGTGGAGGACCGGGAGATTGTAACCTTGTCGGTCTTCCAACAGATGAAACAAACAAAACTCATTACGCTTACGTAAAGGTAACTGGTGATGCTTCATTCACGGCAACTCAAACAATATTCGTCGGTTCATACTGTGACTGTACAACTTGGGAGCCTCAAGAGTGTGTAAACTCTACACACCGTCGCTACACTCGTACCTGTACACCTTCTGGTTGTTTGCCAGAAGAGGCATATTTTGAAGATCCAAACTGTGCAGAACAGTACGTTCCAACACCACCTGCAGTCCCAATACCGGGTGCGGTTGAAAACATAACATCTCCATTTATCTGGGTAAACGAGACAGAAGTAAGACAGGCAGGTTACTCTTGGGTTCTACCGTTCTTGACACCGCTATTCTGGGACTTGATATTAATATTCGGTGTCTCAGGTTTCTTCGAGTACAAGCTCAAAACAAACGGGATTGCTTTCCTAATATCTATAATAGGTATGTCTTTGTTGATGTTGGTGTTCAAAGTACTATCAATGTTCGTCGGCGTTATACTTATAACAGTTAGTGGAATAGCTTTGTGGTATATACTTGCGAGGTTATCTAGATGAGCGAAGTTATGTGGATATTTGGGTTCATGGTATTTCTAGGTTTCCTTACATTCATCTCCAGTCTTCCTGATACTCCTCCAGAATTAAAGATAATAGAACCATTCGATTTCTTATGGTTCGGTGGTGGTCTGTTGTCTGTTTCTGGGGCATGTGTAATAGCAACTGGTTTACCATGCGCGGCAGCCCTTGCAGTCTTTGGTGTCGGTACGATACTGCAATACTTGGTTATAAAGGTTGAATACTTGAAGGTACTTATCTTCATGCCCATGATAATAACTCTTGTTTACCTGATGAGCAGACTTGGTAGAGGTGGTGGTTAGTTGACATTTCGTTCATCTCTGTCGTATTACCGTGTTCTCATTTTAGTCGCTTTAGCCTTTTTGCTAGTTATCCCTCAATCTTTTTCAAAAGTAACGATGAAATGCAAATACATAAAAGGTACTAAGGATTTTGTCTGTGAGTTCAAGGATCTCAGCATAGAAAAGATAAAGAGGGTCGGGATCGTTAAGGGCGGTATAAAGGTTTACGGTACCGACTACTATCCAGATGAGGACGGCAGGGTATTCATCCAGTTGCTCAATGAAGACGGTAAGCCAATAGACGATGCTCTGTGTTTGCTCGACATGTTCTATCCAGACAAAACAATATGGTTTTACGAGGCTCCAATGATATGGCTAAACGTTTCAAAAGGTCTTTACTACTTCGACTTCGTTGTCCCGCCAACAGAAGGTATCTACATGATAACAGTTCAATGTTTCTACGTAATAGACGAGACTTTTGACTATGCTGACTCTGTAACCGTGATTCATGGAGTCAGTTCTGGTAGCGTTCAGGATACTTGGAAGGATGATAACGTTTACTACACAGTTACCGAAAAGCTAATTGCTGGTGGTGGCTACGCTCTTGATTTCTACTTCGATTTCTACAACGTTTCAATACCATCAAACGTTACTGGTATGACTGTTTACTGGGTCGGTAGGTGGACATCAAGCGAGGAAACCGTTTACTTTGAGGTTTACGACTGGTGTACTGGTGGCTGGATAAGTTTGGTAAATAATATCTCTACCAACACTCCAACTGTTTCAAACTTTATAAGCGTTGATGATCACAACATCTCATGCTTGGTTTCTGGGACAGATTCTGGGACTGTGAGGGTTCGTTTACGTGATAAGGATTGGTCTGAAAAAACAGAGGCGGGAGACCTGATGACAGACTTCATAGACGTTCAGATGAAATACGCCACCTACGGTCAAATAAACAACATACGTGGTGGCGGTGAGGTTCATGTTCATTCACCTAAGGTAAGCGAACTCATATCTAGCGATGTCTGGAAACGTTACCTAGAGCTTTATCCCTACATAAAGAAAGTGACTGAAACAGTTGATCCGCAGGTATGTATAGACAACCAAACTCTTTTAACCTACATAAACTATACATTCTGTATAGGTGATAGTTGCCAGACAGTAAGCTACAACACAACTCAGGTATGCCCATACGGTTGCGACACACAGTTGAATGAGTGTAAGAAACCACCATACATTTACTATGCGATAATGTTTGCTTTGTTGATAGGTGGTGTTATAATCTACAAGGTGTTCAGATGATAGAGGATAAGGTAATGAACTTCATGTTCGCAATAGTCTTCACAGTCATATTTCTAGGTCTATTGGTAAATCTACCCAGAAGTTGGCTAAACCCTTTCCTAGTAATGTTCCTTTTCTTCGTTGCAATCTTTGTGTTCATAAAGTATGTCATAGGTTGATCTTAAAGTCGCATGGACATGGTGGACATTCGCAAGTTACCCATTTTGGTAGAGTTAGCCAGACGTAAATTACAAAGACAAGTATCCCTATCAGTATAGCCCACCACAGGGCTTGAAACTTTAGCCAAAGCTCAACCTTCTTTCTTGACAACACTATAGTTTCTGAAGTATCTTTCATACTTTTTCCAGAACTCATTCTCAACACCTTTAAACTTTCCCAAAAACAGTCCCATGAAGAAAAGTTCCAATGCACTCCTGCATGTTTCTGAAATGGTTATCCCGAGTTCCTCAGAGACACGCTTTATTAGTTCGTACATCTTACTACTTATCCTGAACTTGACGAACTTGTTTCCGTTTATCTCCTTCTTTCTACCCATAATTTACCACAAAATAATATATGGAGTTCTAGATATAAATTATTTAGGTGATAGATGATGGCAAAAACTCTAAAAGAAATGGCTGAAAATTACAATAGAAAGGCTCCAACTTTTGCTAGGAGATGGGCTGAAATAACACCAAAGAAGAGAAGTGCTTATGAGGAAGGAGTTGCGGCAGTCATAGGAGTTCCTCCAAGTGAGATTAAACGTGGCGATGATTGGGAGGCAGGAGTAAAAGCGGCAACAAAATACTTTGCAGACTCTGTCAAGGGAAAAGGAACAAAGTTAGCAGAAAACTACAGGATAGCATTAACAACCGATTAGGCTTAACACTCCCTTTAATTTTAAATTTTTTTAGTCATAAGAAGGTGAAGAAATGGAAGAGTTTAAAAGAGAGGAATTTATAAGGATCAGTCCAGAAGGAGTTGGCATGAAGGTTAAGCCAGAAGAGGCTCCAGAGATCTTGACACCAAAAGATGGTTATTACGAGCTTCATCTCGGAAAAGTTGCTGAAAAGTTGGTAAAGTTGGGCGTTACGGGTATAAAAAAGCTAATTGAAGAGATAAAAAAACACAACAAGGAAAAGTTTAGAAAAGCTTTGGAAGAGGCTGGTGTTGAAGTTATAAGGGTATAAAAAATGAAGGTTGAATTTACAGAAAAAGAGATAAACGAATTAAAAAAAGCTTTTACTCACATAGACGATGCTTTATATATAATATCTGAAGATCTAGAAACTCTAGGAAAGGAAAGTGTGCGAATAGGTGAATGGGTAGATGCTGTGAAAGATATCCTTGAAAGAAAACTTGGTAAATTAGAAGAGGTTGTTTAAATGCCCGTGATACCTCCAGAAGTATACAGCAGGTTTGAAGAAGAGTGGGCTAAAGAAGAGAAAAAGTTAGTCAAATTAGGATACCCTAGACCTTTGATAAGAAAAGCGAAGGAATACGCTCTTGGTGTTCTAGGTGGTTTACCAGTCAAGCTATACACAGAAGCTCCTCCAGAGTTCAAGAAAAAGGCTTTGGAGTATGCTATAGACAACGTCATGAGGTTTACAGAACAATGGGTTGGAGGCATATATTCAGTTTTTGCTCCAATCGAAAAGCTTAGAGAAGTTTTAACTATCCCTTCGTGATTCGATGGGAAGGATTGAAGAAGTAATAGACAAAATAGGAACTTTGTGTTGGTTAACAACATACTCAGTAGTCGCTTACCCTCTAATCGACCATAAAAGGATAGGTCCAACTTTTGACAAGTACATAAACAAGCTTGAAGAACTCATAAAGGAATACAAAAGGTTAAAAGAACAAAAAATAAAAGAAGTATTATGAACATAGAAGCTTTAAAACACGAAGCTACTTTAGATCTAGCGGACTTACTAGTTACTTACGGATTTGAACCTGATGAGGCATACAAAACTGCGAAGTCATTCTGGAACAAACATAAGAAAAAATTAGAAAAGGCAATAACCATATTCTGACCACAAAAACATTAAATCCTTTACATTCTAATTAATTTTAGTGGTAATATGGCTATCAAAGTTGGTGAGTGGGTAAAAACTGGCATAAAAACAACTAATCCGTGGGAGAAAGAACTTGAGATCAGGGTTTCTCCACCAATTCTCAAGGAAGGTGAAGAAGTCGGTTTAATCGCAGGTGACAGGGCTATTTACATATTCAAGAAAGACTTGCCAAGATTAATCGAAAAACTCAAGGAGGTGTTGTAATGGTAACCAAAGAAGAGATAAAAAAGTTGGTAAAGGAACTTGAGGACAAAATAGATATCGAAGATTGGTGGTATGCCAGAGACATCGCAATAGATATTCACGAAAAGATCATGTCAAAATTAAGAGAAAAACTGATTGAGGTTTTATAATGCCATACGGAAAACCTTTCACAGAAGAAGAAAGAAAATTAAGACATCTATCTAAATACGGCACTCTTGAAAATTTTCCTAAAGAAAGAAGGGGAGAAGGAACTTTCTGGAAAGAAAAATTTCCCTTAATAAAACGTGAGTTTCCCTTTAAGATAAACAAACACGAATTATCGATGGGTATCTATTTTAGCATCGAACCAGAAAAGTGGAGAGAACTCACAAAACTTGAGCAGGATGAACTTATAGAAATTCTAAAAGAAGGAATGAAAGACATTGAACAAAAACTCAAGGAGGTATTGTAAATGAAGTTTAACGTAAAATTGTATGTAACTTATAAGGGGATAGAGGCTGAGAGTGAAGAAGAAGCTAAGGATATAGCATACGAAAAACTCAAGAGAGACCTCGAAAGACCGTTAATAAGCGTTTATGAAATATTTGAGTCAAAAGTCGAAAAACTTAAAGAAGTCCTTTAACTATCAAAATTTCAAGAAGTTTTTCCCACTTCTTTTACTCCTAAACTACCTTATTCATCAAGTAAATCAAATAATTCGTCTGTTTCCCACTCTCCCTCGTGCCACATTACTATTTTATTCTTGTCTGATAAGTCATCACACTTTATGAAACCCATCATTTCAAGCAGTTCTGCTTCTCTTTTCCAATCCTTCGCTTTTTTATTAACTTCTATGTAAGTCCCCATATTCCCACCATTCTACAGGAATTTTTACAGGATAATCACAATTTGGGCAATATTCTCCATCTACTAAATATGCTTCATCAAATGTTATTTCACAGCCACAATTAGGGCATTTATAAGTCTTCTTCATCTCTAATCACCACCTTAATTATACTCAAGTAAATTAAAGATCATTCTCACATACTTATAGTAATTTCTAAGCATTTGCGTTTTTTCCAATATCAAAACATTCCATCCAGTCCATTCAACTAGGTTACTCATATTTTTTACCATTTTTGACACTTCCTCTAGTGTTTAGTGCCATTAAAATCATCTTCCTCTAGTAAATTAGTGCCAAATTTAGTGCCATTTAGTGCCATCGGTGACACTCCCTCAAAGAATACCTTTACTATTTTCTTATACCTAAAGTAGGTTCTCCTGCTGTATCCTGTTTTTTCTATAAACTCTTTCACAGCATCCTTAACATTACCGTGCTTTAATTCTAAATCCTTAATCATTCTTGCTATTCTAAATTTATCGTTTATCATTAAATCATCCATAATATGAAGACACCCGAATTTATTAGCCTCGTTAAGAATAATTAAGTTTCTTAGGTTTAAATCTATTCCAAGTTTAACCATGTAGTCTATAAGACTTTCATCTATGCCTTTCTTTTTTGCAAAAACATGAAGGATCTTTAACCTTTCATCATCATTGAAGTTTATAAAACATCTTAAACATCTGTTGAGTAAAGCATTTAAAAACTCATTTTCTTCTGGTATTCTGTTGAGTATGATTATTATTTTACCCTCAAACAAAAACCTTTCAGGTAGATCAATTAGTGGTGAAGAAGATGACCACATTACAACCCTTTCATTAAAATCAAGAGCGTTTAAAAGTATACCTAAGATTGTTTCATTTTTAAGTAGATTTGGGACATCATCAATCAATATAATTTTATCTCTATTCTCATAGAGTTTCTTATAAAATATCAAAGGAGTTATATGACCTTTAATTAAAGCAAAATCCTTTTTAATCTCGTTAAGTTTCTTTCTAACATTAAAACTTTTACCTAACCCTCTATCACCTACAATAATAAGCCCGTGTATATCTTTTGAGTTCACAAGCATATCTATATTCTTATAAATCTTATCAAAGAAAACTGATAACTCTTTTATATCAGTTTTCTTAAGTTTCCTTAACTGTTCTTTTAACCTTTTATTATAATACCTTTCCTCTTCTTCGATCATCTTTCTCTTAACATATTCCTCATAATCCCTATCATTATTAACCTCAAAATCCAAACCCAGATTCTTTAAGTTTTCCTCAACGCTCAAACTACTATCCCATCTAGCTTTTAAATCCTCAACACTAAGCCCCACTAACTCTAACTTTTTCTCAATCTTTCTAATAAGTTTCTTAGTTAGCTTAGTCATTTTTATTACCGTAAGCTATAAGTGTTTTTATATTCATGATCTTTGAGATTTCTGATAATACATCTAGAAAAATTGTAAGCTTTTCTATGTCAATGTCATTAGATATTTCAATCTCTATTTTTCCCTTCACCATTCAACCACCTTTTACCCTTTTTAAAGCATCATGGATTAAAACATTATCATACCTTTCATCAAACTCTTTTTTAACAAACATTACCTTATACATCAAATCTATGAATTTTTCCCTTTCATCACTAGTTAATCCTTCTTCTTTAACTATCCTATCCAGAAAAGGTAAAAAACTGTTTGTAAACCAATCATCAAATTCTTCAACTTCTTTATTTTTTACCCATCTCCACTTTCCACCGAAAGCTTTTAAGTAGTGTGTTAACCTATCCATTCTTACCCCCTAGCCTTTAAACTCACTAAAATCTAATTCAAATGTATCAGGTTCTTGTATTACAGGATCATATTTGATGTTGTGTTTTTCTAAAACACTAAATAAATCATCCTCATCTTCTAGGTTTTTTACTT
>Ga0190308_1000118_pt1 | contig 26591 bp, 24 predicted proteins | sample 48700756_MG_FD_165050 | JGI IMG/M metagenome (GOLD analysis project Ga0190308, IMG submission 165050) | Hydrothermal vent sediment bacterial communities from Southern Trench, Guaymas Basin, Mexico - 4870-07-5-6_MG | ecosystem: Environmental > Aquatic > Marine > Hydrothermal vents > Sediment ...
TTCTCATCATCGAAGAGATAGCAATGTCTATAAAGTTTACAAAAATGTTTTATTAATTCATTAGCAAAGCTTTTCTTTCCGCGATATTTAGATTCTTGGAAGAGTCTGAATTTCGGAGCAAATTCAGCTCGATGAAGATAATGTGTAAACTCCATGCTTGGTCCAAGACCTATAAGTAAAACATATATAAGATTAAATTCCCTGGCTAGAATTTCTTCCTTAACTATCGTGTTTATTTTCGCGGCAATCTCTTCTGGAAAATAGGTCTTACAACCCATTTTTCTCAGTGTATCTCGAACCTTTAATTGCAGAAAATTTTTTCACTACCTTTTCCAGGTCCAAAGATTAGGATAAATTTTTCCCTAAGTATTTTATTTAATGTTTTCTATATTCTTTCTCAACTATTCTTGCAATCTCATTGGTAGAGAGTTTATTACCCATCCCTACCCACTTACCTCTAGATATAACTATTTTAATTTATATTTATTCTTATTTTGTTATAAATAAAATGCATATTTACTATTAAGATAGATACATTATTCATAATCCTCCAGAAGAAATATGTAATAACATTATTAATAATTAATAATAAATTACTTGTGATTGGTGGATTGGAATGATTAGTTTGAAGCGGATAGTTGATAGTTATATGGCTAAGGTTTCTGGTATAGAGGAGTTTTGTTCTAGATGTCTTAGGACCGAGAGATGGGGTGGAAGCGTTGTTTTAATGGTTGTTGATGCATCGTTTACATCGATAGGGTTAAATTATTTTACTGCTGTGGTTCCAGGGGTTGAGAGGTTTGATAAAATGTTTGTGGAGAGTGGGAGGATTAGATGTTTGAGGGATCTTGCTAAAGCCAATATAGATGAGTTGAGAAAAGTTTGGAGGAATAGGAGGTCGTGGCATATTGCTAGGGAGATAGCATCATATCTATCATCTTTAAGTAGTGATGATAGGGAGGCTTTGAGAATATGGGCTAGAAATGCTAGGCTCGAAAACTGGAGAACCGATCCGATTGGGAGAATTAAGGGGGTAGGTTTAATAACATTTCAGTATTTGAGGATGATGGGTGGTATAGATACAGTTATGCCAGATAAAATTGTTAAGAGGGTGATAAATGAAATTCTTATGAAAGCTGGTTTAAAACCCGTAGAAGATGACTTAAAATTTATTAGGAAAGCAGAGGAAATAGCATTGGCATGTGGATATAGACCTATAGAGTTATGCTGGATGACATGGCTGATACAACGTGAAGGAAAGATGATTAGAATGGAAAAATATTCTAAAATCCTACCAAAAATCTAATTTAACCTAATATTCTACATATTATCTAGAGAGGTGGAAAATTACCTACGAGATAAGCTAATATTTCAATAATTTTATCAAGATATTTCAGTCTAATATTCTAGTAGATGGTTTGAGATGTATAGGGTTCAGCTTACATAGGTAATAGATTGAATCTAAGTGTACCATGTTGTTTTTTATACCTATTTCTTTAAAATGTGGATCGTTTGTTACCACTTTTGCTCTCAATTTTTGGGCTAAAGCAGCAATTATTATATCTGCTATTGGAATGTTAGGATTTTAAGGAAATTATCTTTGCTCCACTATTTATCCAAGCTTTAACCTTTATTTCAGCGCTTATACTACCTATTCTCTTTCCAGCTACTTTTATATATTCAACTACGACTATTGATGGAATGTATATCTTTTTATCTATAATTTTTGAAAGAAATTTAGATAAACGTTTTTATCCTCAATATTTGGAGGAAAAGTATGTGTAATTAGAAATCTCGTGTCAAATATTAGCGCCAATTTTTCCTAGCCTCTTCAACATCTTTCAATATTTTATTGTATTCTTCTAATCCAACGGGTTCTCCAGGTTCTGGAAGTTTAGGTCTCCAGAAAATTATTTTATCTTCTCTCAGCTCCACCGCAAGGTAGTCTCCTTCAAAAATGTTCAGTTTTTCTCTAAATACTTTTGGTATAGTTACTTGACCTTTTCTAGTAACCTTTATAAGTATCATATCTGTCAGCACTACTATAAATATCTTTATCTAAAAATTATTCTGTGTAAGAGGTTTTTGTAGAGCATATAACTTATAATAATTATATTGGGCATTAATATTGGCTACTGTTTTATGCTTGGTATGTCTTTTAATAGATAAATTTTCTAAAGGTATGGTAAAAGGATTTTAGTTTAGGTTGTTAAATATGGTATGGTTTGATGGGTGGTTAATTTGGATTGGAGTATCTGGACCTCCTATTTTTATGATTTGCCATTGTCTAGGGCTCTTATGGAGTTCCGTAGTTTGGACTTTAATTTTCTTGAGCTTTCTGCTGAGCATATGTCTGAGCTTGTTTATAATGTTTTTGGGGAAGAATTTAGTGATTTAAAGTCTATAGAGCGGCTTAATAATATTAGGGATAAAATTACTGATATAGGGATGGAGAATATTAGGGATCTAATGAATAATTTAGATATAGAGTTTATTGATGTTCATGGTCCCTTCGATGTTAGCGATTTGTTTCCAAAGTCTTTTGTTAACTGGATTGATAGAGCTGTTAGGAAGCTTGTAAAATGGTTTAATATATGTGGTGAGCTAAATATACCTGTTATTGTTTTACATCCTATTGAGAATGTTGGATTAGAGGTTAATGTAGAGTATTTTAGAAGATTATCTAAGATTGCTGCAGAATATGGTGTTAAGATTGCTGTTGAAAACTATGGTTATCTACATAATTTTTATTCTAGAATTAATAATATTGTTGAGACTATTATAGAAGTGGGTTCTGATAATCTAGGTATATGCTTGGATACTGGTCATGCAAATATTGAGGTATATACTGGTAGGGTTGATGAATCTATATATGAGTCTAATGGATACTTGTTGGCTACACATGTAAGTGATAATGATGGTTTAAGTGATCAACATCTATTTCCCGGAAAGGGTATTATTGATTGGAAAAAAGTTTTTAAGGCATTTAAAGAGATTAAATTCAGTAAGCCTCTAAACCTGGAAGTTCCGGGAGAAACAAGATATAGTTTAGAGGAAAGAAAGGAGTATCTGAATCACTTCATCAGTAAATTCAATTTTATCTAAGCTACTATTATAAAATTTAATATGATTATCTATAACCCATTATTTTTCTAATATTGTTATATTTCCATTTTAAAAATAAAATATATTTTAGAGGGTTGGCGGTGGAGGTGGTGGCGGAGGTAATCTTTTCTTCTTTATTATCTTAAGATAAACTATAACGATTACAATTGCTACAGCAATTATAGCTGTTGCTATTCCAATATACATTGGTAGTCTACTTTTTACATGTATCGTGTAGCTTGATGTTGAGATTATCTTGTTTGTGTCTTTATCTATAAGCTCGATTGTTGCAGTCAGATCTCCTTCCTTAATACCTATTATGTCAAATGTTATTTTCTTTGTCTCTCCAACACTTAATGAAACCTCCTTTTCATATCTATTTGATTCAACTTTAAGTCTAACTATTAGATTTAAGTCTAATTCTCCATCATTTTCTACTTCTACTTCAATACTTCCCCCTTCATTTACATATATTTCGCTTTGAGCGAAGCTTTTTGTCTTAGCTGAAACAGCCTTTACCGTAGCTGTATATGTTTTTGAATCAACTTGCTTATTAAGTTTCTTTACATATAGTTTTATGTTTAAGATTAGGGTGCCTTTATCGTGTGGTGTGAGTTTAAACTGAACGGTTTCCATAGAACCTTTCTTAACAAAAATAGATATTTTTTGAGGAAGTATGTCCGCCTGCATATTTGTTGATATAGATATTTCATAGGTGCAGTCAAGGTCTCCATCATTATATATATCTAAAGATATACTATATTCCCTATCCTCTCCTATCAATGCGGGAAATCTAATATTATTTATTTCTCCACTATATTTTAAGACCTTTACATTATAGTAAAGTGTGTCTTCATAGCTATTACCTATCTCATCCTTATAGCTTATCTTTACTCTGATCTCTCTGATCCCTCCCTCCTTTGCTCTTAAAATTATTTGTGCCATACCTTTACCCATACTTGGGATATCGGGACATGTATCCGAACCTTTAATTATATCAAATCCAGATGCAGATACTACTAATATCTGTACATTTTTTGCTATACCGGGGCCGGTATTAGTAAATGTGATCGTAAATGTCTTTTCATCACCCTCTTCTATTTCTGTTGGAACTATATCTGATTCCTTTAATGGTCCAGGCTTTAAGACTCCAACATTAACATTAATAGATTTCTGTTCCTCTATCCTTTGATAACAAATCTTATTTATCAATTTAAAGTTTATAGTATAGCTTCCTATCTGTGTAGGAGATACTGTAAACGTTATTTCTTTGCTGCCACCAGCTGGAACAGTTATATCTGTTGATTGAGGTTGAATAGATATGCCGCTGGATACAGCTTCAACGGTATATTTCCAGTCGACCTCACCATAGTTTTCAACTCTAATTCTATATGTATATTGTCTACCAATTTTAAGAGAGTATTCAGCATATACTATTATGAGAGAGGCACGTGGATTATGACGATAATTAAATCTAATAATATATGTAGCCCAACTCCATGTTACTGTATCGAATAACCATATTTTCCATGTATGAACGCCTTCAGGCTCATATTTTTCTGGAACAAAATATCTTATAACAAATGTTCCTGGACCGGTGAGAGGTCCATATCTATATATTAGCCAATGACCGCTGGGAGTATTTCCCGGAGGATACCATTCATAGACATATACTAGAAAGCTTGTAAAAGTTGTTTGAATGAATAGTTGCATATAATCTGTACAGTAGAACTCATTTCTTTTATTAAACTTTATATCTGCAATCCATGCATTAATATTCCCACTACTCGGGGTACTGGATGAATAACTGATAAATTGGCTTCCAGGTGGAGCTAGGGCTTCTCCCTCAACAGGAGGATACCATTCTTCTTCAGGAGATGGAGGTTCAGGCTGACTAAATATAGGTATAAACCATGGTAAGAAAAGAAATACTAGAATGATAATACATATTTTTCTGGTACCCATATTCCCACCCAATTTAATAATAGATATACATATTTTTAATTTTACTTCAAATATTATAATTAAATTATGGAAAGAAAAGGGTTGAAAAGGTGACAATATAGTTGTTAAATAAAGTGTTAGATAAGTTTAAAATATAGAGAAATATGTTTATTTATCAGAGATGATCGTTAAATTCTGTCATCTAAAATAAATACTTATATATAAATAGGGAAATACTTTATTGATGTATTATGTATATTAAAAAATTTTGGCTATTGTTAACATTTTTCTCCATACTTTTCTCTACAATACTACCCTTTAATTACATAAATAATTTTTCTGGAGGATCTATATATCAGGCTACAGTACTTTTAACGGGACTCGAGTATCCAAAAGGTTTATGGATTAAAGGAAATGAAATATTTTTTACAGAGACCGCTGGCCGTTTAACTAGTTATGGAGGGAAGATTCGTCTTTGCAAGTACAATGTTTTCACTCACCAGAAAGCTGTGTTAGTGCACAGACCAAGGAATTCTGATGCAGTAGTTGTTGCGAGTGATGGTAAAATCTATTTAACATCTTGGAGACAACGTATACCGGGTGAGAGGGGGAGTGTAAGTGTTGTGGATCCTAAAACGAACATTGAGACACATTTACTTGATATTGAGATTGCTTCAACAGATATGTTTATCGATTCAAAGGATAATATCTTGATCATCGGGTCTAGTGATAAACCAGATGCCAATAGTATCTATTTACTTCCAGCTGGAAACTATATGAATCCCATAGTTTTAAAGAAGGGATTAGGTAGAACTCAATGTATTTCGATGCATAAATCATATATATACTTTTCAAATTTTTCCGCAATTAACCGTTTTGATATTAATGATGGAAGTATAGAGATCTTTATGAAAAAATTTGTGATATCCATATCATTTAGTAAAAAGTATCTTTATTATGCGTCTATTATTGCACACTCCGGAGTTATTGGTCGAATAGATTTAACTACTAAATCTGATGAAATCCTTTTATCTGATTTAAATCTTCCTATAGCTGTTCGCTATGATGGTATAACTGGAAATCTCTATTTTCTGGAGGCTGGAACAAAGGAAGGAAAATATAAGGATGGTAGGCTTTCAGTCATCAATGTTGAGGCTCCTACAAAGTTTTTTATAAATGCCGTAAGTGAATATGGTGTTGTTAGTGGTGTTGGATGGTATAATGCAGGAGATAGGGCAGTAGTATCTATTTCAACGACCCTTATTATAGGATTCCCATATAATATGGTGTTTAAGGGCTGGGTGGATGAATATGGAAATATTGTGTCAACTAGTCAGAGATATAAGTTTGTGGTAATGAAATCGGTCACATTGATTGCTAAATGGGAGAAGGAGATAAATGTAGTGTTTCTTCTATCAATAATTTTTATCATTGTTGTAATATTGGTAACTATAATATTTTTGCTACGTAGAAGGAAGAGGGAGAAATATCCTCTACCTCCTCCGCCTCCACAATCTAATTTCAATTTTTATTTCTATTTTATACTATAGTTTAACTTCATAATATATTTAAATTATATTATAATGTATAATAATAGAATTAACACGCATGTTGGTGATATGTGTTGGATAAGAGTTTTTGGAAGATATATGAGGAATTATATTCTATTATTAAAGATATGTATGTCATTGATATTCATAATCACTTGAATCCTGAGAGACTTTCTCCTCAAAGTTACGAGGATATAATTTTTTATCACTATATTGTTACAGAGCTTGTTTCGGCAGGTATGTCTTTTAATCGACTTGAAGGGCTAAGTGGTGCCGATAAATTTAAAGCTGTACTACCGTATATCCGATATATTAGAAATACTACTACTTATTCTGCTTTAATATGGATGCTCAGAGATCTATATGGATTTGACGGAAAATATATTGATGAGAAAAATTGGAGAAGTGTGATGAAACTTATTGAGGAAAAGGTTGGTGATGAGAGTCGTGCAATAGATATTTTAAAAAATAGAGTTCGTGTAAGAAAATCTTTTCTAACTTTAAGTCCCTTAGAAAAGGTTCCCAAATATGATAGAGAGCTGTTTACTGGTGCACTTAGGGTTGACCCATTGATAACCAATATTTCTCCACAAAATTTAGCAGAATTTGAGAATATGGTTGGTATCGAGATTAATAAACCGGATAATATTGATGAGGGGCTTTCAAATCTATTTAAATACTTTAAAAATCACATTGTTACAGTTGCGTTGGGTGTAAATTCGGATGAAGTATTTCTATCGAAAATGGTTAGTAAGAGTGAGGTCTATCCCTATCTACTCACCTTAAAGAAGGGTTTATGTTTAGATAATACGGGTAAAAATATTTTTGCAGCATATGTTTTAAACAAGGTTTTAGAGTATTGTAGAGAATATAATCTTGTATTTCAGTTAATGATAGGTGTTAAGAGACCTGTTCCAGGAGCATCTTATCCAGACTATGCAATAATAATCTTTAATCCTCAACAATTATTAGATATATCTATGCTTCTCTCCAGATATCATGATGTAAAGTTTGACTTAATATATGCCGACAGCCTATTGAATCATCCGATAACTGTGATAGTTAAAAACTATTCTAATGCATATGTTGATGGCTACTGGTGGTATTCAATGTATCCAGAGATTATAAGGAGATATATTAGATTAAGGTTGCAGATGCTTCCATACAATAAGATTGGTGGATTTTTTAGCGATGCCTATGTTTCAGACTGGGTTTATGGTAAAGCGTTAATCATAAAGAAACAGATAGCCTATGTATTATCTCAACTTATATTTGAAAAATATATTGATAAGGACTTTGCATTCGATATAGCAAAGGCATTGTTATCCGAGAATGCAGGTAAGATGTATGGGATTACATAATAAATAATTTTAATATCATAATGATTATCTAATAGTGTTTATTTGATTGACAAAAGCTTAAGAGGGGATTTTTGTTAAAGAGATAATACATTTATTTCCCAATAAGCTTATACTCGGTATATCCGATGAACTTCCTCCTCTAGGGGATATAAATAGGGTGAAGCTTGTTTCTAACATTGTTAAAAAAGAGAATTTATAATATGATATGACTAGAATTACTATGGTAATATAGGATAGATCGATAAATGAATTATTTAATAAATTTATTAATTAATTATTAATGTATAATATGTATAATTTAATAATTTATCGAGTAGGGGATGTTATGGGTGATGTTTTTAATTCGGTGAGTCTAAAGTATGCATATAGATTGCTCCATCCCAAGCTTACTGCACTAATAGCATGTTATGATGAATATAATGTTCCTAATGCTATGACTGCTGCATGGATTATGCCAGTTTCAGTAAATCCTCCACTAATTGTTGTTAGTATATCTCCTAAAAGATATACATATGAATTGATATTGAAGGCTAAGATATTTAGTGTAAATATACCTTCACTTAATATGCTTAAGAAGGTTCACTTATGTGGCACTATTTCTGGAAGAGAGATAAAGAATAAGTTGAAGAGGATAGGATTAACTACTATTAATGGGCGTAAACTTAATGTTCCAATAATAGAGGAATGTATAGCGTTTCTAGAATGCAAACTATGGGAAAACATTGTAGCAGGGGATCATAATCTAATTATTGGTAAAATAATTGATGCATATGTCAGGGACAATATATTTGATGTGAGATATGATATCAGTAAAATTAGTTTAATATATCATTGTGGAGGAAATATATACACTAAGCTTACTAATAATATTGTTAGAGTTTAATCCATGTTTTAAGCTTATTGATTTAAAGAGTTTCTATAAGCTATTACCGCTTTCATCTACCGTTATACGGCAAATCTTGCGGTATATTTAAAAATATATTCAATTTATTTTCTAGACACTTAAAATATTATGTTACTTAATTTTTCAAAGTCTGGCAAAATTTTTTCTACAAAATGCATTGCACCATAGGCCACGGACTTTAATTCTGTGCTAAAGTTTTCAAAGGATAATGCTTTTGTAGATGTTTCAGCATGTACTACAACAGTATCTTCCCTTGTTACTCCATAGGTAACCTCATATAGATAGTAGGTTTCTAATAAAAGTCTCTTAAAAAACTTCTCTCTATCCACTTCAGGTGGAAATTTAGATAAAGAGAGCAATGGAGCTACACATAGAATCCAGTCCTTGGTCCATGAGATGAAGATCCTACAGGTGTATACTGAATCATTTACCTTAAATTTAAACGGAATAGTTATTTGATTTTTTCAGCACTTAACTGGTATTTTACATTAAGCTTATTTAAATAAGTAGTTATTTTCTCTAAAATTCCTTTATATTCTTCCTCGGACATGTTTTTACCTAAATATAAGTAATATTTTAAAATATATATACTTTTTTAAACTAATAAAAAATATTTAGTAAATAAATGTCATCAAATTGCTAGCCTATTTATTTACTATATTAATTACCATCTTTTATAGCATTTTAAAATTGGAGAAATACGTTAATCCCGGATATGAATGCAAATTATGTTACCAACTAAATTCTTCGAATATTTGATATATAATTGCTCCCTCAGCATCTCGGGGTGGAGGTATATTGAGAATATAGCATATTGTGGGGGTTATATCTGTGAGCCATACAGTTCTTTCTAATACTAATCCTTTACGTATATTTGGTCCTCGAATAGCTAGGAAGCATCCATTTGAATTTATACCCCATCGGGCAGTTGAAAGTTGTTCTCCATGTGTACCTCCAAATGGTTCTTTAAGAGTAAAAACTATATCTCCTATTTTTTTATAGGTAGGATCACCGTATAATCCTATATATCTTGCATCTTCTTTACGTAAAACAAGGTTGTAGGGATGAAGCCCGGTTTTATCGTCAATATAGCTATGTAATGCAGCAATAATTTCATCTCGAGTTTTCTCATATTTTTCTGGAGGAACTATTCCATAAGGTTCTCTTCCCTTAAGATTTACATTAATGAAAACAGCGTTCTGAACATACGCTCTAGTATGATTCCAATCTATGGATCCGTCTTCATTAAATTTCAATAAACCAGCTTTTTCAAGAACCTTATTTGTATTTATCCTGCGATATCCGGGAAGACCACCATGATCTGAAACAACTATCAACACGGTGTTTTCATCAATCCAATCCAATATTTTACCCAATAATCTATCAACACTTTGATATAATCTTTCAATAAAACCAATGTAATGTTTTCTTAATTCGATTGGAGCATCGTATTCTGGATCCGTGAAGGCTAAGGCATGATGATTGGCACAATCTATACAATGTGTTTGCGTCATGCAGAGTACCCATTCTCTTGTTGAACATAAATATTTCATCGCCTTAAAAATCCACTGATGCTGGTATTCCACAAGATCCTCCATAACCTCTGTGCTAAACCAAGCTTTTCTCCAATCATGTCCAAGTCCTTCCCATCCAATATCTGTTATAAATGGACCAACATTTTCAAATAATTCACGTCCAATGGATTCAGGCATTGCATAGTGATCTATATCCATTATCTGTGTAGCATATATGCCTACTATCTTAGCATCTGGAGATAATTTTTCAAGCCTAAATCTAAGAGTACCTTCTCTTAAACCACCTATTGTATTAAATTTCTCAGTAACCCAATCTGACCACTGGCCAGGAGATAATTCAGCAATTTTATCCAAACCATTAACGTCACGTGAAATAATAACTTTATTATATCTTCTTCCATCCGAGGAAAATATTTTGAGATAAAACTTTTTGCCAGGTGGAAGCAATTTACATACAGGTGTATGCAAACCAATCCCTCTAGGAGGTTTTTCTTCCGAATCAGGTACACCGTAAAGCCTACTTCTTTCATCCAAACCTTCTCCAATTATTTCTCCACCTATACCTCTGGCTTTAAAATGTAAAACTCCATGGAGAACAGGTAATCCATTTATTTTTTTATCAATAGGCTTTAACTTAAGTTCAGCGTTTCTAGGTTCAACTGTTGAGAAATAATGTGCACCATCTATCTGATGAACACATGGTCTTACGTGACATCCACATATCTGAATACCATTTTTCATGGTCGGTGGCCATGATGCAGGATATTTTATTAAAATACATCTCTTTCCCGCGCGTTCAACAGCATCCCATATAAATTCCGCTCTACATTCCTTAGAAGTATATCCTGCAACCCATCTACCATATGTTTCAGGAAGTCTAAATACTTGAAATGACATAACTTGATGTGTACCATTCCATGCTCCCGTTGCTATCGTAGTCCAATTCTCGGGAGTAGATGTAGGAATAGATGATAGACAATATGGTGCCCACACCCCTTCTTTAATCAATTTTTCAAACGATGGTAGTTTACCTTCATCGATCATCTTTTTAATAAATGTTGGACTTGCTCCATCTACTCCTAAGACTATAACTTTTTTATTCATGGTCTTAAATGATTCTGAAGAAATATTTAAGGCTTTTCGCTAAACAATCAAAAATTATAATAATGAATTAAATAGATAGTAAATATTCGGGGACATTTTTTATATAGAGTTCTCCTTAACAAGCTTATTTCATTTACTTATTTCTCTATTGATCGTATTCTTTATAGTCTCATCGAGGTCATAATATATTAGCTTTATTAAGCATAACCATCGAAGCATGTATTAAGTCAAAAATATAAGCTCAGGCTATATTTATTCTTCTCCTCAAGCCCTCGATTGCAGAGTTTGGTAAGATATATCAATATTTTCAAATATTATTTAGATCCCGAGTTATCATTAATTCTTCGAAATCCAATATATCTTGGAGTTCTTAATTTATATGAAATATATTTTGCTCCAAATATATGTTCAAGAGGTTCCTCTATTTCCACGATATAATAGTGACAGTATATTACAGCTATCACTGTAAGTAGAAGAACATATCCGGATTTTCCGAGAATAGAGGTACCCAAAAGTGCGGGATAGAATCCAAGAAACTACGGATTCCTACTCCAACTATATACACCTGTAGTTATAAGCTTTGAATCATTCATTCCCGATATCTTACGTAATAAACGAAATTCTAAAATACCTTCTAAGACTAAGACAATTCCAGTCCTAGCATAAGTATCCCAATAACTAGTGCAATAGCTATTTCAATAGACAATGGCTAAATATTATATAGGGATGAAAGAGCTACCAAAGTGGTCCAAGCTATATCTGTAAGCCACCAACTAATAGAGATACCTATAGTAAGGGATCTTCTTCTTTCATAATTTTCTTAGTTTTATATAAAGTATATAACCCTAATATAGACGATTGGTAAAGAATATAATGATTATAGATGGTGAGGAGGTATCTATAGAAAATGTGTTGAAAGACCCCGATCTCTGTAAAATTTTAAGTGATGAGAGCATTATTAAGAAAAAAATATAATATCTGATTCATAGATTATTTTAGCTATAAATTGCGGGGGTTACTGGAGTTTATCAGATAATGGGATGAAGTATCTTAGTACCGAACTATTTGAAGACTGGGATGAGTATATTAATAAAATGTTCTTAAATTAGGTTGATATTAATGAGTCTGGAAAACCCTAATGTTGTTTTAGTGAGATATAGTAGTGATATTACACTTAAATCTAAGCATGTTAGAGGCAAATTTGAGAAAGCTTTAATCAAACATATAGAATTTTTTTTAAATAAAAGTAATGTTGAATATAGTCGTATTAGGAGAGAGGGTGGAAGAGTATTTATATATACTGATAAAGTAGATGATGCATGTAAATCCTTGAGAAAGGTTTTCGGGATAGTATCAATAAGTCCGGTAATCGAGGTTTCTAATGATTTAGATGTAATTGTTCAGAGTGTAGTGAATTTTTCTAATAGATTTTTGAGAAGTGGTATGAGTTTTGCTGTAAGGGTTAGAAGAGTTAAATCATATCCTTATAGGAGTAAGGATGTCGAAAAAATTCTTGGTTCAAAGATTTTGGAGAAACATAGTGATGTGAAGGTTGATCTCGAGAACCCGGACATAACAATATATGTTGAGATAAGGGAAAGGAAGGCCTATATATTTAAAGATATTTATATGGGTTATGGAGGTATGCCTTATGGTGTTGAGGGAAGACTGTTGTCGCTATTATCGGGTGGTGTTGATAGCGCACTTGCAGCTTGGATGGCTATGAAGAGGGGATGTATGCTTGACTTTGTTCACTTCAAACTATTTCCATACTATTCTGACATGGCATTCAAAAGATTTAACGAAGTAATTTACTGGTTAAAAGACTGGATTCCGAGAAAAAGAGTCAAAGTTTTTCTTATAGATTTTGGTAAAATTCACTCTGAGATAAAGGAAATAGATGTTAAATATAGATGCATTCTATGCAAGGCATTGATATATACTTTGAGTGAGAAAATAGCTATCGAACATAGTTATCAGGGACTTATTAGCGGAGAGAGTATAGGGCAAGTCGCGAGTCAGACACTCGACAACCTCACATTTTTAACCTCACTGATAAAGATACCCATTTTTAGACCACTGATAGGATTCGATAAAGAGGAAATTTTGTCTAAGGCACGTAAAATAGGATTATATGAGATTGCTGCAAGAGACGTAGGTAAATGTTTACTGAAACCATCTAAACCAGCGACAAGGATAAGGAGGCTCGATATAATTGAGAAAATCTCTAGCTATACAGAATATTATGGGAAGAACTATCAAAAATACTTAGAAGTAAAATTTATCTGATTTCTATCATACATGATTATTGATGAACTATATGTATAATGTCGTTAGGATATTTTTCTATATAGTATATTTATTATCCTATTTGGCTACACCATTTACATATGTATTGAGACGTAGTGGTAAATCGTATTATGATAGGATCATCAAATTATGTTATGATTTATTTTCAGGATTTTATGATGCATTTACTTTAAATTTATTATAGGCTTGGCTAATCCGTCTAAAAATGATTATGTCCTTGATGTAGCATGCAGTACTGGATTTTTATCCATTCCAATGGCTATAAGGTCATGCTGGTTGTAGGACTAGATATTTCGCAAGGGCAGTTAGGTCAATTAAAATATATCTCTAATCTAAGGAGACGCCGAAAATCTACCATTTAGAAACGGTGTTTTTAATATATCTATAAGCTCTGGAGCATTGTCCGAAATAATAAACAAAGATATTGTTATAAAAGAGATGTATCGAGTATTAAGGAGAAATGGAAGAATAGTAATTATGACTTTTAATAGAGAGCAAATACCATTTTATCCATGGGCTTATAATAGAAAAGAATTGATTAAAATACTTAGGGAAACCGGGCTAAAAAGATTAGAGTTAGAGGAATAGAACCTTTTTATTTAATTGTAAAGGCCGGTAAATAGCTATATTCCATATAAGAGAAAGAATCCAATGGTTCCGCTGAGCATTTTAGATAATTGTTTTCTAATACCTTTCTCCTCTACGGGTGTTAGATATAGAATATATATTAACTCAATAACATCTAGGTCAGGTCTATTTTCAAATATTTTTTGTCTTTTAGAGACTACTGGATTTATACCGCTATTTTTCAGATCGTCGACAAACTTTTTCACTCTATCCATATCTCTAGCAGGTATAACTATTCTTAAAATCATTTTACTAGTATTATTTCTTAGCAAAATAGCTCCCACAAAATATTATTAATATTTTATAATAAAATAAAATTTTATTTTTAAAAATATGTCTAAACTGTTACAACGATATATCGAGTAGATGAACGAATATTTATTCAGCGCAAATTGGCTTCTTCTTCATTCAGCGAGGTCCTCAATAGATCATCATACATATAATATTAATAAACAAAAATAATTAAATATATTGCATAGTTAATGCCGATTTTATTTTAGCTTATTTAAAGTAAGGTATAGTTATGATAATTAACTAATATGATAGCTATAGAGAATATTATTTATATTGGTCTTATGGATAATAGTGGTATTATATTTTAGAGAGGTCTAGGGATGCTATGGAGAAGAATTATAGGAGAAATTTATTAGCATTAATGATTAGCTGGGTTGTCTGGGTTCCCTTTACCTCCATGACTAGATCTTATTCTCAGCTTTTTCAAAAGGAGTTGGGAGCATCTCCATTTATCATCTCATTAATTTCATTTAAGATGTTATTTCCATTTAAATTGCTTAAGAATTAAGGGTATTGATGATAGGATAAATATTAATCCGGTTAAGAAGGGCAGTGATGGATTTATCTGAGATAAGAGGCCTGCAAATAGTGGTGAAACTAGTTCTATCCCTCTATTTATAGAGGATATTGTAGCCATAACCTCTGTAGCGTCCCTCTTTTCAATAGAATGATAGAGCCATGTCTTACTGTATATAAACCATAACGCATCTCCTACACGTAGAGCATAAGATAATAGGACGAGTATTAGAAATGATGGACTAATACTTATCAATGTTAGGCTAATTATGACTAAAACTATTGATATAATCATTGCCTCAAAACTCTTTTTCTCCGGAAAGATTTTGCTAATATATGTTGCTGTAACAGATGCCAATGAAATAGATGATTCTACAATAGCTATATAGAATAGATTTCCCTTATATTTCTCTAAAATAAAATTTATCCATGTGAAGCTTGGAATAAATATCCATCCAGAAATATAAAGAATATATGCTATTGCTGAGAGAGGCAACTTGACTAAACGAAAGCTTTCATCTCCACTTATCTTTTGCTTTAAAATTATTGGTTCAAAAAATTTTAAAATAAATATGATGAAAAATATTTCAATAAATGCGAATACTAGAAAGCCATTTAAAATACATTCTGTTTCATTACATATAAATGTATAGAAGTATCCTAGAAATGGATAGGATAAAACTACAGCTATCTCAGGGAGCCTTAAATGCCACTCCATAATTTCCTTAAGTTTTTCACTAGGATATATTGCTTTTTCATACGCCGAATATAGGGGATAAAATATACTAGATATTTCTTCAACGAGCATGGCGGAAAAAATAAGTAGGGGAGCATAATCTCCTCTGGCAAGAAAATATAGAATGAATGATATAAATCCTAGAAAATCTATCAATGCAAGTCCCTTCCTAACATCTCTATATGAAAAATATCTACCTAAAAGATATGTTAAGGGTAGAGATGAAATATTTACAATAGTGTATAATACACCTATTTCAAATACGTCATAGCCTGTTTTAAATAAGTAGTATGGAACCATGTACCATGAAAATAGTAATGGACAGCTGAGAGTATGATAAAGAATATATCTTTTTGTCGATGAGTTAAGCTCCTTCCAACGCATCTCGATCCCAATATATTTATTTTTAAATTATCAATCCTTATGAAAGTTTATGGATAAATATATAGGAGTAAAATAGTATATGAAATGTCATTAATGTTATTCTCCGAATATTTCTTCTAAGATTTCTTCTAATTCATTTTTATTAATATCTTGAAATATTACTCTTCCATCTGGAAAGAGTGTAAATATATATTGTTTATATTTGGCTCTTATCATAGCTTCTCCGAACTTTGCAATAACTATGCTCTTCTCCATTAATATATCTACACTTTTCTTAAGATTTCTTCTATTTAGGAATACTATGAAGCTATTGTCAAGTGAGCAACTTTCCCTGATTTTATCAATATATTTTCTGTTAATGTTTTCACCCGCTAATATTTATTAAATTGTAATTTCAATATTTATTTGTAGTGATAAAATTGTTTGATGTATATAAAATTAGAGATGATTTTCCAATTCTGAGTAAAGAGTTTAATGGAAGGAAAATAATATATCTTGATAATACAGCTACATCTCAGAAACCTATTCAGGTAATAAATGCTATTAGGGATTTCTATACATCTTTTAATGCAAATGTTCATAGAGGGCTCCATTATTTAAGTCAAGAGGCTTCAAAACTATATGAGGATGCCCATGAAATCGTTGCTTCTTTTATAAACTGTAATCCAGATGAAGTGATATTTGTTAAAAATTCTACCGAAGCATTAAACATACTTGCATATCTATTAATGATAAATACGTTTAAACGAGGAGATAATGTAATTATTTCTATTGCAGAGCATCATAGCAATATTTTGCCATGGATAATGGTTAGTAAAATTAAAGGTATAGAGGTAAGAGTAGTTGATATAGATGATAGGGGTTTAATCGACATAGATAAGCTTTCCTCTCTAATAGATAATAGGACTAGACTTATATCAATAGCACATATATCAAATGTTTTGGGTACAATTAATAATATAGCTGAGATCGCAAAGATAGCTCATGAAAACGATATCTTAATGGCTGTTGATGGGGCTCAAAGTGTACCTCATATGCCTATCGATGTGAGAAAACTTGATATAGATTTTCTAGTATTTAGTGGACATAAAATGCTCGGGCCAACTGGAATAGGAGTACTATATGGTAAAGGTGAAGTAATTAAAGAATTAGAACCACCTTTTCCCGGCGGAGGCACCATATCAAATGTAAAATACAATGGTAAATTTGATGTTGAATGGGCGAAGATTCCCTGGAGATTTGAGGCAGGTACTCCCAATATAGCAGGCGCAATCGGGTTAGCTGAAGCTATAAAATATTTAAAAAATATTGGTATGATTGATGTAATGAAGTATGAGAGGATGCTTACAGAATACATGTTTAAGAGGGTTAGAGAAGAATTTAGGAAGATAAAGATATATGGCTCTACTAATAACATTGAACGTATAGGAATTATGGCGTTCAATGTAGAAGGGTTCTATCCCCATGAAGTTGCAACATATCTAGATCAATATGGGATAGCTGTTAGAAGCGGTTTTCACTGTGCAGAACCTCTTCACATGAGAATTGGTGCATTGAAAGGAACTGTTAGGGCAAGCATTTATCTTTATAATACTAAGGAGGAAATAGATATATTTATAGATTCGTTGAAGAAGCTTGAAGCTTTAGCCAGATGAGAGCTATATTTTCCTAACTCTACTAAACATTTCCAGTATCTTTTCTTCTTCTAATGCCTGTTTTTCCTCAAATGAAAGATTTTTAGGCAGCCAGTCTGGTTTAGATTTGTCTTTAAAATATTCTCTAATAGCTCTACGTAAGGCTCCTACAGCAAGTACACCACAGTGAAACTTTATCGAGGGGAGACCTCCCAATTCATCTGAAATTCTTTTCCATGAAATATTCCATGCATCCTTTAACGTAAGGTTTTTCACCATTTCCGTCAACATACTTGCAGCCGCGATATTTGCCGCACAGCCATAGCTGATAAAAGACGCATCAACAATTCTTTCATCAACTATTTTTAAATATATTGTTATCATATCCCCACATGCAGGGCTTCCAGCAGTAGCATATACTGTCGGATCTTCCATTTTACCTAGATTCTTAGGATTCCTAAATAACTCAATTACCTTTGGACTATATGGTAATGGTATTCTACTTGACATAACTATTCACCTAAACTAATCTTCCTAATCCTATTTATAGATTTAGGAATAATTTTTAGCGCATATTTAATATCGTCCATAGTGTGGCTAGGTATTATTTTAAATAGAATACTTCCATGGGCCTCTTCATATCTTCTTCCAATTGCCAGTAATACATGGCTTGGTTGTAAGATTCTACTCGTACACGCACTTCCACTCGAAACATATATTCCATGTAAACTTAATTCTACTGTAATGGCCTCTCCCTCACAGTGTAAGAAGCTGATATTAACGTTATCTGGAGCTCTTTTATCTCCACGGGGGCCGTTTAAAATAGTTTCATCTACACTTGTTAGTATTCCATTCATCAATGTATCTCTCAGATGTCTCATATGCCTAATATTTTTTTCAAAGTTTTTAAACATCATTTCAGCGGCCTTTGAGAAACCAACTATTAGAGGTACATTTTCTACCCCAGGCCATAGTTCCTGCGTACTTAGCTGACCATAAATTATTTTATCAACTTTCACTCCATCCCTAATGTATAGACATCCTACGCCTCTAGGACCTCCTATCTTATGTCCGCTGAGAGTCATTAAATCTATGTCAAGCTTTTTAACGTCTATTGGAATTCTACCATATGCATCGGCTGCATCTGTGTGGATGATCACTTTATCATTTTTATCTCTTACAATATCAATTATCTCTTTAAGAGGTTGTATTGAGCCTATTTCATGATTTACATACATTATACTTACCAATATAGTATTTTTATCAATCACCTTTCCAATTTCATGTGGATCGACAATACCTTCATTATTTACAGGAATTTTTATTACATTGAAACCATATTCAGATAGCTTTTCGGCAGGAAAAATCACACTTAGATGTTCAATACTAGATACAATTATCTTTTTACCAAGGTCTTTATTAGCCCTTACCCCACCTATTATGGCAAGATTATTTGCTTCAGTTCCGCTATGAGTATATGTTATCTCCTTTACATCCGAATTTATAGTAGATGCTATTTTTTCACTGGCATTATATAGTGCTTCGTATGCTTCCCAGCCTAAACGATGCGTTATAGAGGGATGTCCATAACCTCTTTTATTGAAGTATGGTAGCATAGCATCGACAACTTCTTGACTAATCCATCCAGAGTTCTCATTGTCAAAATATACTTCTCTCTCAGGCTTACCATGAGCCTTTAAAAGTTGTTCAACGTTCATAGCTTTATCTCACATATATAGATAGTTTCTTCAAATAGCTTTATCATCCACTATATTTATATCTGTCTCTACTATTAAAATTATATCTTAATTTAGCTAGAATGCTCTGAGAACGTTTTTTAGACAAATATTTTTATTTAATAGTAGGTTAAGGCTATGTTTAAAAGAGTTTTAGTGGCTAATCGTGGAGAAATCGCTGTCAGAGTAATTAAAACATTAAGCGAAATGGGTATAGAGAGCGTCGTAGTCTATTCAGATGCCGATAAATATTCTCTACATACATTGATAGGTGATATTAAATATAATATTGGTCCCCCACCTCCTGAAAAAAGCTATCTAAATATTGAGAAAATAATTTCTATAGCTAAGCTATCTGACTCCGAGGCAATTCATCCTGGATACGGCTTCCTATCACAGAATCCATTATTTGCAAAGAGATGTGAGGAGGAAGGCATAGTATTTATAGGTCCTGGCGAGAGAATACAGAGAGTTACTGGAAATAAGCTTGGAGCAAAAAAGATAATGAAGGAAAACAATGTACCAGTTATTCCCGGAGCGTTGGATCCAGTAAAATCTCTTGAAGAAGCGTTGGATATAGCTGATAAAATAGGTTATCCTATTATGGTGAAACCTGTATTGGGTGGTGGAGGTATAGGTATGAGGATATGCTATAACGAAGATGATCTTAAAAATTACTTTAAGATATGTCAGAAGCTCGCATTATCTAGTTTTGGCAGTCTAGAACTATATATAGAGAAATTTTTTCCAAATGCTAAGCATATTGAGGTACAAATTTTAGCTGATAATAGAGGTAAGGTTATACATTTATTTGAGAGGGAGTGTAGTTTGCAGAGAAGGTTTCAGAAAGTTATGGAGGAAGCGCCGTCTCCATCGATTACAGAGGATTTAAGAGAGAAGATTACAAGTACAGCGGTCAGAGCCGCTAAAGCCATTAATTATTGGAATGCTGGTACAGTTGAATTCATATATATTCCAAGTATGGATAAATTTTATTTCCTGGAAGTTAATTCTAGAATTCAGGTGGAACATCCTATAACTGAAATGATTACAGGTATAGATATTGTTGAGGAGCAGATTAAAATAGCGTATGGGGAAAATATAGATTTTAGTCAAAATGATATTAAAATTAGAGGGCATGCGATTGAGGCGAGAATAAATGCTGAAGACCCATTTAATAATTTTATGCCATCGCCGGGACTAATTAAATCATATTTTCCACCATTTGGTTTCGGCATACGTCTAGAAAATGGTGTTTATAGTGGATATATTGTTCCACCATATTATGATCCGTTGATAGCGAAGCTGATTGTATGGGGTGAGAATAGGGATAAATGTATTAGAAGGATTAGGAGAGCGCTACAGGAATACGTTATAAGGGGTATTAAAACCAACATACCATTACAATATACTATACTTAATGAGAAAAGATTTATTGATGCATCCTATACGACTCGTTTTCTAGAGGAGGAGAATATTATTGGTAGAATTAAATATTCTGTTAAGTTAAATTTACCTGAGAAAGAGGAAAAGAGAGTGGAGGTAGAGAGATACAGATTAGATTTATGGAAACTTTCAGGTAGGATTCTACAGACCCGGTAATTTATTTTATTATCACTATAAATAGTGATAATAGATATACTATTATAAGCATTATAGCTGTATATATGGAGGCTGAAAGACTTATAAATATTGATGTAAAATTCATTGTGAAATGTGTTACTATAGATGTTAGGAGATTATATTTTATATATATTGTTTGAAGCATTATTCCTAGTATAAATATGGGGAGAATAAATATGATTAAATTTGTAAATAGAGTGAAGTCATATATAGGCATATGGTAGATAGAAAATAGGATAGATGTGATTCCTAAAGAATATTTTATGGAGAATTTTCTACCAATATCCTCGAATAAAATATATCTAAAAAACATTTCTTCAGAGGTTGATGAAATAAATACTATCAATATTTTCCCTAAGATATTTGTTATTGGATTAAATAGTAGTAAACCGAATAATCCGGAGAACATTGTTGTAAAATATGTTATAGTTGATCCGAAGAATAATCCGTTGAGCAATGAGGATTGAATATTATATATATTGCCTATTCGAGACCTAAATACTATTGGTAATGTAATTAATATATAAATTATAATAGATATGAGATTTGGGTCTAAAAATATTCTCAGTGAATTATTTAAAAATATGATCAAGAGATAGTAGAGTAGGTATTTCAATGGAATCACTAGTATGATTTTGCAACATATACTGTATTGACAGCATTTTCACCACACCATGCACATTTTTCATCGAAATTTTCTTCAGGTTTTCCTAATAGTATTCCTCTAATTTTTCCACCATTGGTTTTTTCCTTTAAATCCATGGCGCATTCCTCTTTACCGCAAAAACTTATTCTAATAATTTTACCTTTATTTAAACCTTCTATTATTTCTTCCCTATTTCTAGCTGTAATTATATTTTCTTTCAAAAATTTTTCAGCCCTATTTTTCAATACATTTAATATATCTTTCTCTAAAAATTCTATTGTTTCAATAAGCTTGTCATCTTCAATAAGCATTCTTTTGCGAAGATCTCTCCTAAATATTGTAACAATATTTTTTTCAACCTCCTTCATACCTATTTCAATCCTAATAGGCACTCCTCTAAGCTCCCAGTCATTGAATTTCCAGCCAGGGGTTTTATCTCTAGTATCTATATGAACTCTATAATTTTTCTCTAAAAGCGTTTCCAATATTTTATTACATTTATCCATAACTTTATCCTTATCACTATCCTTATAGATTATAGGTATTATTACAATTTGTATTGGAGCGATGTTAAGTGGTAGAACCAACCCCCTGTCATCACCATGTATGGATATTATTGCCGCAACAATTCTCCATATACCTGGACCATAACATGTCTGCCAAGCATATTTACGTCTACCTTCTCTATCTATAAATACTATTTCAAAAGCTTTTGAAAAGTTCTGTCCCAGATCATGTGTAGATGATATCTGCAGTACTCTTCCATCGGGTAGTAACGTGTCAGCAGCATAGGTGTCCACTGCCCCAGCAAACTTATCCCATTTAGGTCTCTTAAAGAATAGGAATGGGATTCCCAGTTGCTCCCAAATAACCTTCCTAGAATTCTCCATATCCTCTCTAACTTGTTTTAACGCTTCTTCATGTGTTTCAAATACATTATGCGCCTCTATCCATAGAAATTCTCTCCCTCTTATAAATGGACGAGTAACCTTTTCATATCTATATACACTTACAGATTGATATAGTTTTAACGGTAGGTCTCTCCAGCTAGTTATCCATAATGAATACATTTGATAGAAAGCTGTTTCAGAAGTAGGTCTTAAAGCCAACCTTCTATCAAGTTTTTCCTCCCCAGCCTCAGTTATCCAGAAGACTTCCGGCTTAAATCCCCTTACATGCTCCTTTTCTTTCTCAAAATTTTCCTCTGGAATTACTGTTGGAAATATTACTGGTTGATGGCCTGTCTTCTCTAACTCTCTTTCAAATATTTTGAATATGTTTTTAATTATCTTGGTTGCCCATGGTCTATGTACAATAAATCCTTGGACATTATATCTTATATCAATTAATTCGCTTTTAATACATACCTGTGTATACCATTCTGAAAAGTTTTCATTTTTCTTAACGGTTATTCCGATTTCCTTATCCATATTCTTCCCTCATGGTTTAGGCTGGCTAGGACATTCCAGAGTTTTATTATAGCCGATGTTCTATTTATTTTCTCTGTTGCCATTATCTTTTCTATACGGTTTTCAAGTATAGTTTTAGCTGACTTCAAAAATATTTTTAAATGTATTTTTAAAAGTTCTGCATAGATGTTATCTATATTCACTATACCAATATTTTTAATACTTATCTTTAAAATTCTTTGAATAAAGTCTCTTGAATTAATCTTTAATCCGAGCTTTATAACGTTTTTAACCAATATATCTAGATCTGGTTTGAATGCATTTATCTTTATAATGGAACCATTTTTCTCAAATAAAATAATTTCTTCTACACCGCAATCCCTCAATTCCGCAAAAATATTTCTTTCATTAAATAAGTCATAGATTTTATCAATATCATTTTTCTTAAAAATGAATTTTATTAAAGGTTTTTTATCAAGTAAAATATAATTTATGGATATTTTCTCTATATTTGGATTCCTGGATATAAAGAGAATTCTATTACTTGAAAAAAATATTCTTATACCGTTTACCTCAAATATCGCTTCCTTTATTCTCTCAATTCCTTCAACAATATTAAAGATATTTTCAGAGTTCTCTACAAGTTCCCTAGAATATACATAATAAGATATTATTGCTAAAATAGATATTAATATAATATCTCCTAAACCTATTGCTTTTAAAAAAATATAGGAAAAAAACGCTACACTAATTATGAATATCGAGAATATGAGGCCGAAGGATACCGAAACAATATATCCCAAAGTAACTTTACATCTATTACTTACTATCATCTTCTTTGAACCTAACATTTTTAAATAAAAACTTATTATTGGAGACGATACTACCAGATATTTTTTCATTTAATTTCACATAGATATTCTTTTAATTCATTTATTTGAAGCAGTATTTTTTCAATGATATCTAGTATAGAGATATTAATGACATTGCTATTAAACTGATTTATACTTAATCTAGTAAACTGTATAATTCTATTATAAAATTTCATTAAATTTTCATCTTTAACTCCCTTTCTAAGCATCTTAGTTCTTTTAACCAAGGCTAATAGATTTACCATGGGATCTGAACCCGGAATAATATTTAGACATATTAATAATATTGATGAAAAATCATATACCATGTATTTTATCTTATTTAATAGAATTTGAGATAAGGTTTCATTTAATTTTACAACTTTCTTTATAAATTTAACTCTATCTATATATGTATTAATTTTACCCAGTATATCATTCATGATTTGAATTTTATCCTTATATAGTAGCTGATCAACGTATTGCATAGAGGTTCTAATATTTTCGTCTATGACTTTACCTATTAAGTCTAATGGAATTTCAATATTTTTTCTACTCAAGTATAGCCAAGGAGACGAGGATAAATATATGTCTCGAATAGAATCATAGATGTTTTCAATAATTTCATCCACTACAGAGGATATCGGTTTCAGTGAAATTTTTTTAAACCATCTGTCTTCAACCATTTTCCTAATATTCCTATATGTAAACGGTTTTCCCCCCTCAATATATAAATATTTTCTCGTATTAATGTAGAAATCATACTTTGCAGATAAAAGTATTGAAGGATATAAAATGTTAAGTATATTTACAATGTTTGACGCTATTTCTCTACTTGAGACAATTCTATCAATTTTCCTTTCATAAAGCTTGTCAACAACCCTTATACATTTACTCATATCTATACCCGCTTTAACAAGTGATTCAAGTATTTTTAGAGAAGAGAAACTACTTAGATCACCGTTCCCTAAAATAATGAAGTCCACCTTTTCATCTATCTTTTCAAAAACTTTTTCAAGAACACCTTTACCGTAACTATTTCTCTCCAATAAAGTAACTATTTCATTCAAATCTCTCCAAAATTTTTCTAAATTTCTATCTAATGTAAGCATATTTCTACTAATATGGATAGTTCCATTATTTCTAAGCTCATCTAAAATCTCTATAACATTGATCTCTGGATATAGGAGTCCGATTAGATTTAAAAAGGAATTGATATCTCTATTATTCATAAAATATAGAGCAGATAATATTATTAGTTTATTTTTATTTAAACCTAAAAGAATATGATATTTTTGAATAAATTTATCAATTCTTTTTCTAAAATGTTTTAACGATTCTCCTCTCGTAGTTAGATTTAAATTGTAGTCGATTAATCCCAGCTTAATGAATTTATCTTTAAACTTGTTGTCAAAAAATATCTTCCATCCTTTTTCTCTAATTAATTTAAATATCTCTATATATGTATCCCATAAATTTAGCATAGACTTTATGAATGACGGATTTATATCAAGAAACTTTAGCTCAGAATTTACTATATTGATTATCTTAATATCGTATCTTTTTAAAAGATTTGAAAAAATTTTATGAATATTATTCAATACGTTTATGATATTTTTAGGGCCGATTAAAACCATATTTAACTTAAGCTCATCTTCATTCATATTCCAATCCAGTATCTTTACGCCAATTTTATCTAATTCTTCAATCTTATTTCTAACGATGGGCTTAATATCTTCTCTCCATGAATCTAATATAAAGCTTAGGTAAAATACCTTTTCCACTCTAATCCCCGTGCCATAGCTTTATAGACTAAACTATATTCCTATATTTTCTTTCACTCTAAACCATATAAGAGTTTAGTTTGTAGGCAAATTTTTTAGAATATATTTAGGGGCAAAAGTTTGAAGAGATTAATTTATTGCCTTATATTAATAACTATGAATTAATGTTGCACTTAATTTGAGATTTGGCCAAGACCATTTAATAATTTTTCCAATCTACATATAGGTTAAGCCTATATGTAGATTGGAGGGGTGGGTCTGCACCCGGTTATCCCTTCTTGGGATTATTGTTCCTATGTATAAGTATTTCCCTTATTTTTATGGATTTTGGATGCAGCCTTACCGTTGATGGTATTTTTACGCCACACTTCCTTGCAATGTTCAGTGCTCCAACTACATCTGCATTCATCTTTTTACCGCATCTTTTACAGTGGAATAGTCCGCGATATACTCTACTACCCCTTGCACAGCATATTGGACATATGCTCGATGTATTGCTTTCATCGATCAATCTTAGCTTTATACCATTGTTTTCTGC
>Ga0190308_1000120_pt1 | contig 26435 bp, 24 predicted proteins | sample 48700756_MG_FD_165050 | JGI IMG/M metagenome (GOLD analysis project Ga0190308, IMG submission 165050) | Hydrothermal vent sediment bacterial communities from Southern Trench, Guaymas Basin, Mexico - 4870-07-5-6_MG | ecosystem: Environmental > Aquatic > Marine > Hydrothermal vents > Sediment ...
GATATGAAAATCTGGATTAAGTCGGATCTTGAAGATCCCAAGACAAAATTTATCATAACACAAATGATCAATACGATGGAGAAACTGTGTGAAGAATGTCAAGCAGATAGATTTAGATGCACTTTCGAGCCACTTTGCGAGGATAGAAGATGGTTATCTTTACTAATTGAGATGAAGATTCCAAGGCGTTTTTGGCCGCAATTCTGTTATTCCAGGAGAAGAGAAGAGATTAAAAATTTTTTCAATAAAAAATCGATTCCGACACCTCTAATTGATGCTATTTTCCCTTTAAAAGATTTCTTTGCAATATTCATAAAAGACCTTAAGGGCAAAGTTACTCAAAGCAATGTAGATGAGTTAATCCAACGCATTTCCGCAGATTTGATGAAGAAGTGGGGCGACCTTAATATTATTAAGCTTAGTAATAAAAAGATAATTCTCTTGCTAGGGACGTTTGATCTAATAGTGATTCTAGATGTAGTGAAATCACAAGTAATTGTAAACGCAAGTAAAATCGGAATTAACACAGATAATGAATTGAATGAATTATTGATAAAACTAATTGAAGGACTGAATTTAGACATCAAAATAATAAATCCATATCCCGGCAGATTCTATGTTCATGTACTACTTGATAAGGAAAATCAAGTTTCGGGAAATATTAATGAGATTTGTTCATCGATATCAAATGCGAAAATCGTTGATTTTGGTGATAAGATACGAATAACTTACGAAATCACGAGAAAAAACGGAGCAATTTTCCCACCTATCTTTGATATTAAGGGAGTTATCAATTTTCTGAAATGTTTAAAAGAAAAAATAGCTAGAGGTGATTAAAAGTGATAAAAAATATTGAATTCCAGGACGAACTAGGTATTTATCTAGATCTAATCAAATACGGGCCAAAAACTATAAGTGAATTACAACTCCTTTATAATAAATCAGATGAAGAATTAAATAATGCAATAAATAACTTAGAGAAAATGGGTCTAATACGGATAATCGATTCTCATTACATACCGATTCCACAATTAAAGCCGTTCTTAGATGAGATTAGCGGAGGCATAAGTTCGTTAAAGAAAAATATTGATGATATCTTAGCTAGTATCAAAAATTTTGAAAGCAAATTATTTGCCCTATCTAGTGAAATAAAAGTTAAGGTTCAGCAATTAGTGAAAGATTATTACAACGATATCAGTGAAGAGATTGATAAGATTAGTTCCGATATAGATTCAAGTCTTAACAGTAGTTTGGAGATAATGAGAAGTACAATAAGTAAAACAGTAAATGATATGAATGATATCATTACTGATTTCAAGAAATATAATGAATCATTAGAACTAACTATATCAGAACTAGATCTTATTAAGGAGAGGGTTCTAAAGAAAGCTGTAAGCGAGATTAAGGAAAAAGTGTCGATGACTATTGCTGAATTATTATCATATATGAAAAAGAATCTTGGTGAATTAAATGATAATCTTAATGCATTTAGAGATGTTGTATCAACAGAGCTAGATAAGTTACTAAATATGTTTCACACGCATTATTCTAGGCTCTTAGAGAGCATCAATGGTATAAAGGTAAGCATAGTTGATTTATTGAAGGATCAAAAAAGTGATATTGAAGAAGCTTCAAGCTTGATTAGTCAAGAGTTGAAGCAACAAATAGATGCTTTGGTAGAAAAAGTGCATTTATTAAACAAAGAGATCTCTAAATTCTTATCAACTTTTTTAAGCGACCTCAAAGAAGGTATGGAGCGGTTCAGTAGCAATGCCAAGAGGAGAATAACTGCCCTAGAAGATTCCCTTGGATCAATACTAGATACGAGCATTGATAATTATGCCCAGAAATTACAAGTCCAAGTAAATAGTATTAAGGACAACTTAATTAGGATTTTGAATGGTATCCAAATTAATTTTGATATAAGTAGGAAGGGTATAGGAGAAAAATTATCTAAATCATCTTTAGAGATCAAAGATAAGGTAGCTTCAACATTGACTAAAACTACTGAAGACATCGCAAATAACATTAACAAGATAAATGAACTAATCTCTGAGAAGTTAATGAGTATTAATTCACTTTTCTCAGAGATCTTCGAGCAATCAGTTAATACTCTTCTTGAGATAACTAAAAGCTATGAGGAAATAATAATACAGGAGTTGGAATCATTATATAAAGAGATCTTAACAGAGAGAAAAGAGATTCTTGATAAAATCAATCAAAATTTAGTGAATTTGAGTGAAAAAATAACATCATTACATAGTGCATTAGAGGAGTACGAAATCAGTATGGAGAAGGAAGCAGCTAGTAAGCTTAATACGCATTTAGATGAAATCATGGGTAAAATAGATGGGCTCGTTCAGGATTACGCAATTAAGATGGAGGGAGAAATAAATAATTTTTCTAAGAGGATAGTGAACGAGATTAGTAGAATTATAGCAAAGACTCTATTAAAAAGCAAGAAAGAAAAAGAGCTATTAGCTAAGAATATGAAAGAGATTAGTAACGAATTAGATGTTTTAGATAACATAACTAAGAAATTGGAAATAGATCTGAGTGGAAAAGAGAATGAGGCTCTATCAGAACTAATTAGCAGGATTAATTCTATAAAGAAAAGAGCTAAGAGAATGACCCTAAACATTGAGAGAAGTGGAAGGGTGAACGAAGACGAGTTAGTTAAAATCAAAGAAAATGTTGTCATTTTAATGGATGATGCAGCTAAGAGATACACTAAAGAGATACTTTCAACCTTACTAACATCGATAAAAACAGCTCTCAAGAACTACCTTAACGCAAGAGTAGAGGAATTGATCAAAATATATGGTGAAAAACTAAAGGACTTCAGAGAGAAATTCAAGATGGAAATCAACTGGATAACAGCATCTCTCTCCAATTTATCAAGTGAATTGAAGAGCGAGATAGAGAGAGGAGATCAAGCAATATTCGGAATCTTTGATGCAATTAGTAGAAGATCGATAGGTATAGGAAGGAAAGTTATTAGCGAGAGAGAAAGCGAAGTTGAGTTGCTTCAAAACAAAGTGAGAAGTGAATTATCACTAATGAGTAAAGAGATAAGTGAACTGCTCCAGCAAAATACCTCAGCGATAACTAGTGAATTTAAGGAAATAAGTCAAGACATATCATCAATAGTAGATAATGTATCAAAAGAGATTGAATCAACGTTGAACAAGCTAATTGAGGGTGCACTAAATAGATTAGATTCCGCGCAACAAGAGATGTTACTAAATCTAGACGGAGTAACAACATCACTTCGTGGAACATTAGATGAGTTCAGGAAGAGTGTCATTACTGAGGCAAATCAAGTAATAGAGAAAACTAGTGAGTTACTAGAGAGATATTACCAAACATTTGAATCAAAAACGGTCAAATCGCTCGAGTCAGTTAAATCAAATGTAGATATGGTAATAGAAGACATGATTTCAACTATTGATACAAACATGGGACTTATTAATAATAAGTTAATTGAGAGATTAAGTAAATTAGCTAATGAGACTAGTAACTATACTCAGTTAATAAATAAAGATTTTAGCTCTTTTCTTAATCAAGCTGAGAAACAATATAATGAGAAGAAATCATTGATTGATGAAACTAAGAATAACGTATTAAACAAGGCAACAAGCATTAGTAGTGATATAGAAAAATTATCAATGAATCTAGATAATTACTACAAGGATGAAACTAGATGGTTTAATAAAGATTATATCGATGTGATGAAATCAAATATTCTAGAGATATATGGTAGCATCAGAGATAAAGTCTCTTCAACTAAGAGTAATTTTGAAGAAACGATTGGTAAGATTGATGAACTATTAAATGTTATTGAAACGAATGAGGATAAATACATAGATCACCATAATAGTGTAAAAGAATTTCTTAATAAGGTTTTAAATGGGGTTAAAGAGGGCATTAAAGAGAATTTTAGTGAATTGACTGAAAACATAGTAACTGGGGTTAACTCAATAATTGAAAAAATGGATGAGATAAACTATATAAGGAAAATTCATGAAGAAAAAACTATCAGCAAGATCATAGATGAGATCAGCAGTAATTACGAAAGAGTTTTGAATCTAGATGAATTATTGAGCAAAAATTTAGGAAATTATATAGAGAAAGCAAAAGTCACTATTGGCAAGGAAAGCGTGAAAGTGTACTTGCACAGTGCCTTAAAATCAGCTAATTCCTTTGTATTGATAATGACACCTGAAAAAATCGATTTTACTGAGAATGAAGAATTACATTGTAGACATGATATTCATGTTGAAATAATAGCTCCGCAAAGAATTATAAGTGACCTAAAGAACATAAGTAACAATAAATTATTCTTACTAAAGGCTAATAAAACGTTTAATTTTATGTTAATCATACGTGATAATGAAGAAGCTTTATTTGGTATAAAGAGAGCGGATACATGGATAAATTACTTATTCAAAGAGAAGAATATAATTGATAATCTGAGAGAATTAGTAACTCAAGTATTATAATCATATTAAGTTAGAGGTCTTGATAATGAAACCATGCATTATATTCATGGGACCGCCAGGGTCAGGTAAGGGCACACAAGCAAAACTACTAGCAAATAAATTAGGGATACCCATTATATCAACAGGTGATATAATAAGAAACATAATGCGGGATGATGAAATAGGCAATAAATACAAAACATCACTAAAAAAAGTTTTGGAGCAATTAGCTATAAAAGGCAAAAAAATAAGTATTGAGCATTTATTTCACCTCTATAACCAAGGAAAATATTGGCCAGATGAAGTGATAGCAGGGCTGATTAAAGAGAGAATCTCTAATGAAGATTGTAAAAAAGGTTTTATTCTAGACGGTTACCCAAGAACAATAGAACAAGCAAAAATCCTGGATGAACTGTTAAAATCAAGTAAAAATCAATACGATCTCATAGTTATTCACTTAGATGTGCCTAAGGAGGAGTGCATTGAGCGAATATTAGTGAAAAGAAAAGTTCAGGAAAAAAGGAGTGATGATAGGAAGGAGATTATAGAAGAGAGATTCAAGGAATATGAAAATAAAACGATACCTGTCTTAAAATATTACGAGAAGTTAAGTAAAGTAGTCCATATAAACGGGGTTGGATTAATAGAGGAAATCCATGAAAAAATATTAAAAAAGTTAAAAGATTTAGGATTATAGGACCTTAACACTTAAAATAGTAAATAATTTTTATTTCTTGAGTTTCTAAGGTGCCTTAGATATGTTTAGTATAAACGACTTCCTTTTCATAGCAATATATTTTATCGTTATGTTGCTAATAGGTTCTAGCTACTACTTCAAAAAAATAACCGGAAGCGATACAGGTAAATCACTTATCGTAAGTCTAGTTGTGTGGATTACAATACTTATTGTTAGCTACGTTATATCAGCGATTAATCCTGCTTTAGGAGCAACAGAGATCTCTTATATTACTGGATTATGGAGTGGTTTTGCTACGAGTAAGTATTTTTGGGAGAATAAGATAACAGACAGTAGATTACTAAATTTCAATGTAATAACGCTAATAATAACAATCCTATTATTTAATCTAATAAATCTCGTAATATGAATTAAGACAAATTAGAATGGTTTTTAATAAGAAATTTCTAATCATTTATTTTTTAGGAATTATGAACAACTAATAGGATGATGACGGGTCTTCTCTCGGATTTAGTGAAGAAAAGGAGAAGAGCTGACTATTCTTATTAATTAATAATTTTTGCTGAGAAGTAATCCTTATATCTCTGTGAATAAATAATTAAAAGTGATTAATTCTAAAGATGTGATGCATATTGCGTGACACGATAAATGATTTAATTAATTTCGCTAGGAAGAATGGAGCTTCTTTCATGGATATAAGAGTGCAGAAAAGTTATGCTTCAGTGTTCGTTATTAGAAACAAAGTTGTTGAATCTGCAAGGGATGTCTATTCGAACGGGGCTGGAATAAGAGTTATAGTCAACGGAGCTTGGGGTTTCGCGACAGTTAATAAGTTTGATAAAGAGGATTTAATTGAAGCTGTTAAGAATGCTATCTCAATGGCTAAAGGCGCTAGTAACTTAGTTAGAAGAAAAGTAATGTTAGCTGATATCGATATTATTGAGGATAAAGTTAAAGCAAATGTGAATAAAGACCCCGCGAACATTTCTCCTGAAGAGAAATTAGAATATTCGCTTGAGGTAAACAAGACTATATTTGAACTAGATAAGAGAGTTAAGAGTGCTCAAACGAGATATAGTGATGAGAAGATAATTCAGATATATGCTAGTTCAGAGGGCACATATATAGAACAGGAAAAAATCTATGTTTATTTTGGATCAGATGCAATGGCAGCTGAAAATGGAATAAAAGCCTCAGCTAGGGAAGGATTCGGGTCTGTAAAGGGATACGACATAATTTATGAAAATGAGGTAGAGAAGTTCTCAAGCATAATAGTTGAAAGATTAAAAAAGCAATTAGAAGCCAAGGTGGCTAAAGGAGGGGTCTTCCCAGCAGTAATTGGGCCAAAAGTAATAGGTTTGTTTACTCATGAAGCCTTTGGTCACTTATCAGAGGCTGACTTAGTGATATCTGGGGCAGTTACTTCACAAAAATTAGGTCAAAAAGTAGCTTCTGATATAGTTACGATAATCGATGATGGTACTCTTCCGGGAGCTTTCGGTAGTTTTGTTTATGATGATGAAGGCGTAAGAAGCCAGAAAACGATTGTTGTTAAAGATGGTGTTCTTGTTAGCCTTCTATATGACAGAGAGTTAGCTAAGGCATTCGAAATGATGATTAAGCAGATGTCACCAAATTTACTAGAGTTCTTTAATGTTAAACCAACTGGAAATTCCAGAGCTGAGAGTTTTAGAGTGCCTCCAATAATAAGGATGAGGAACACGTATATAGAGCCTAGAGATTATACTCTAGATGAATTAATTGAGGACATTAAGTTTGGGTATTATTTAGTTGCCCCTCTAGGTGGTCAAGCAAATCTAGATGGTACTTTTCAAGGAGGTACGCAAGAAGCATACGAGATAATTAATGGGGAGATAAAAGATCCAATCAGAAACGTGTCATTTAGCGGTAATACTTTAGAGACCTTAATGAAGATTGACGCTATTGGAAAAGACTTTGATATTAGGTCAGGGTTCTGTGGAAAAGGCCAAACAATGTATGTTGGGATAGGAGGTCCGCATGTGAGAGTTAAGGAAATGATTATTGGAGGAGGTGCATGAATTGAAATTTGAAGGTTTAGATGAAGATATTTTAGAATGGATAATAAATGAAGCAATAAATTTGGGAGCTAGTGAAGTAGAGTGCTATGCTTCTTATGGCAAGGTTTATAGTGTAGATATAATGGCTGGTGAGGCTAGGCAGCCATCATATTATGACGAAGCAGGATTAGGTATAAGGGTTATCCTGGATAAAAAGATTGGATTTGCTGCTACGAATGTCTTTGAAAAAGATAGTATTCGTGAAACTATAAAAAAGGCTTTATCTATTGCTAGAGCATCTAAGGAAAATCCTAACTGGGTCAAACTACCAGAGGAATCAAAATATGAGACTGTTAAAGGGATAGTGGATGAATCAATTAAGGAAATAGGGGGAGAAGATGTTTTAGATAAAGCAAGAATTCTAGTTAACACGATATATAATATTGATAAGAGAGTCATGCCAGTATGGGGTGGTGTTTCAGCGGGGTATATCATTGAAGCAATAGCGAACTCAAATAATATTCTAGCTAAAAAAGAGGGAACTTATATAGGGGCATCAATTGGAACAATAGCTAGAGATAAGGGTTTAACGACTCCAATTCATACAGAAATGCTTGTAAGTAGAAAAATGAATATAAATTTTGAGGACTTAGGTAGAAAAATCGTGGAGAAAACGATTAGGTCGCTAAGCATAAAGAAGATTGATTCAGGATCATATCCCGCGATAATGGATCCAGAAGCGTTATTCATGATATTTGTTGCTACATTTTACAATGTTATTGGTGCAGATTACGCTCAGATGGGAAGGTCACCCTACATAAATAAGATAGATAAAGAGGTAGCCAGCGAGAATTTCACAGTAATAGATGATGGTACGTTGGAGGGGGGTGTGATGTCAGCTCCATTCGATGATGAAGGATCACCGACCAAAAGGAAAATTATTATTGATAAAGGTGTCTTTAAAGGGTTTATATACGATAATTATCGGGCGAGGATTGAGGGAAAAGAAAGTACTGGAAATGCATTTAGGGGCTTTATGTCATCTTTATCCCAACCAAGATACCTATCTTTACCATCCATATTTCCAAGTAACATGATTATTTCAGGTGGCGATGCTAGTTTAGATGAGTTAATAAGTGATATTAACAAGGGGGTCTTGATCGTTGGTGTCCAAGGAGCGCATGCTAGTAATCCCGAGACGGGAGAGGTTAGTGCCGTAGCTACTCCAGCATGGGTAATTGAAGACGGTGATTTAAAGGGGCTCTCGCCTGGGTTAATGATCAATATGAATATTTACGAAGCTTTAAAAGAGATAGAAGCTCTCAGTAAGGAGACAAAGCAGCAGTATAATTTAATATCTCCATGGGTGAGGTTTAGAAGTGTTAGATTCATAAGTAAGAGCTAGAATTCCATTAATTTTTCTCTAATTTTTTTAGCTATGATTTCTTTTTCTTTCTCACTTACATCTTCCCTTGTGAATATGAATCTTAAAGAATCATTATTAAATCTCGGAATTATGTGAATGTGCGCGTGCCTAATCACTTGACCAGCCGCATAACCAACATTAGTTATTATATTTATTCCGTCAGCTTGAACAGCCTCCTTAACTGCTTTAGCAATCCTTTTTGTAACTATGATTAATCTTGATAAAGTATCGTCATCTACTTCGAGAAGATTTTCAAAATGGTTTCTTGGCATAACGAGGGTGTGTCCTATAGCGACAGGGTACTTATCCAATATTGCCATTACTTGTTCATCGCTATAAATTACATGTGCCGGTGATTTACCCGCAGAAATTTGACAAAACACGCATTCCATGAGTAAACTCACCATGAATCTTTTCATTGATTTTTCATCCTTAATCTCAGATTTAAAAATAATTATGAGCATTGATTTAATCACAATTACTTAATTGGATTAGACTAAGATATGATAATTAGAATGTTATGGAGATTAGTAAGTAAAAATTTGAGAGGTTTTTAGTGTGAGTACTGAGATCAAAGGGAAAGTTATTAGAGTGTTTGGAGATATAATCTCTGTGGCGGTTGATGAGAAAGCATTACATATTATGGGTATTCGGGGAACTTATGTAAAAGTTAGAACAAGGAAAGGTAGAGACCTTTTAGGAATCGTATCGAATCTAAATCTACTAGATGAGTTATATAGACAGTCCAGCGGTAGAATTAGCTTATTAGAGAGTTACTCAGATATTTCTTTGACGAGGAATGAAATTATAGTTTCTTTGCTAGGCTCCTTATCGAATTCTGGTGTAGATAGAAGGATAGATGCCATACCTAGCCCTGGTGATGATGTATATCCTCTCACCACAGATGAGTTGGCTAGAATATTTTCTAGTGGTGATATTAGGATCGGTGCTCTAACAACTAATCCTGATGTAGAGGTTAAACTTGATATAAATGAATTAGCTACCAAACACGCTGCTATACTAGCTATGACTGGCGCTGGTAAATCTAATGCTCTCGGAGTTCTCTTAATACAGATGTTAAAGAGGTTTAATCACGCTAGAGTTCTGCTAATTGACACGCATTCGGAGTATGTGGTATTGGGTAAAAATAACTCCCCTATAAATGATAAAACAGTAGTTTATGCTCCAGTCGGTAAATTTAAGCAGATACTTGAGAGAGAGGGAATTAATGCATTATCTATGGAGACCCCGTATTGGATGCTTACTTTAGAGGAATGGTATAGTCTATTGGGTCTAAGTCCTCTAGCAACAAGGCAAAGAAGAAGTTTCAGAGAAGCACTAAGAAGTATTAAGGGTGATAGAAATATTAATGATCCGATTTACTTTGATCTTGATGAATTATATAACGCTATTAGAGGCACTAGGAATGATGAACTATTAGAGAAATTCGAAGATGCAGTAAACACCGAGGAATACGAGTTCATTTTCTTTCCAGATGAAGCTCTAAGAATAATGAGTAGTAGTGATTTATCTTTGGAAGAGAAAATAAAGATGGTCTTTAGAAAGATTAGTGAACCAATAATTAAAGATGGATTAAAAATAATTGCTCTTGGAGGATTATCCGCAGATGTTCAAAATGCTGTTGTATCAATGTTGCTTAGAACACTATTTAGAATAGCGGTAGAGGCGAAGTTATCTGGGCACCCAATACCCGCTGTAATTGCTGTTGAAGAAGCGCATATCTATGTACCAAAGGATACTTATGCAACAGCTAAGCAAATAATAGAAAGGATTGCCAAGGAGGGCAGGAAATTTGGTATAGGATTATTCCTAGTTAGTCAGAGGCCAAGAGAATTATCAGAGACAGCATTAGCTCAGTGCGGAACTTTAATTGCATTAAAAACTGTGAATCCCAGCGATCAGAGACACATTCAAAATTCGCTTGAAGATGTTACCTCTATGATAACAAGTTCTCTTCCGGGATTAGGTAAGGGAGAAGCCATAATTTCTGGGCCATCAGTCCCAGTACCGTGTGTTGTGAAAGTAGATTTATTTGATGAAGTGATTGAGAGAGAGTTTAATGGACGATTAGGTCTTGGTGGGAAAGACATAGACTTCAGGGAAGAATGGAGGAACGGTCTAGAGCGAGAAATTATTGATGAGATCTTTAAGCGCATCTATAGTCCTAAGAAAGAGGATAGAGATAAAATAAAAACTAGTGCCTCGCTAGAAGAGTTCTTTGGTAGGTGAATATGGATTGAACTTAGATGAAATAATAAGTAATTTCCCGCAAACATTGCTTAGTGGTACGCAGGAGGTAGTGAATAAAATATCTAGTGATCTAAGGAAGAGAAACTTAGTGATGAGATTCAATCAATCTAGTAAGGAATTTAAAGTCATATCAACTGATGGAAGTAATGTTATTGTTGAAAGGAGAGGAGGTGCTATCTCCCTTTTCTCTGTAGTAAGTTTGGTTTATAGTCATAGGAATAATAAGGATGTAGTAGAAAGCGTTATGGAATTAGATCCATCCCAAACATTATTTGTAATAATACCCAAATATTCTGTAATTAGTAGAGCTAATATATTAATGAGAGCTTTTGAGTACTTAGTTACGTGTTCTATACTTGATAAAAATAATGAAATTGATTATGTTCTATTAGATGGGTCGTTTTCATCAGTCCTCCTCGATCCAATGAGAATAATTTTACCAATTTATGACAACTTAAGATACTTGATTCCTAGCGAGGATCTTAGAGCAAGTATTTTACTAAAACTATCTGAAAAAATTAAAGATAAAATGATCGAATTTAGTAACATAGATCCACTTAAATTATCTAGTATTTTCCTTTCACGATACTATCAAATTATCGAGGATATTATAGAAAATTTCATGAATATTGTTCCAGAAGGTGCTAAAATAACGTTTCAGCATTACGCTATTAGTGTCCTAGAACAAAGTTTCGCAGGTATGGCTCTTTCAAGATTGATCGAAAAAGCTAATTCGCTTAAAAAACCAGTTATCTGGATAAGTAAGGATTCAGAAAGCCGTATTTTATCGAAAAAATATGGAATCTTTGGCTTATTTAATGATCTGACATTATTGGACTTCATTTTAAGGAAAGATGAATACTTGGTCTTAAATGATTTTATAGACATCCCTCCTATAAATGAGCGTAGGCTGAGATTTATTTCTCGAATCGATGATAAAAAAATTGAGATACCTATAATTGCTAGAGATCTTATATCAGCAATCTACTCCAATTACGGGTATTATAAAATAACGTATGTTAAGTTTTTAAATTTCGTTATTCAATTAAGTTTTCCCACCAAATTAGGCAATTACATAGATGACTTAAGTATATTTTTGTCAAATCTAAGGTCTATTAGTAAACTGGGCTACCCCGAGCCTCTAATAATAACACATTATAGGACGAAAATAAATCAAAGACTAATTGAAAATATTTCAGAAGGGCTTTACGAGAAGTGCAAAGAGAGACGTAATGATATTCTTTGTAATGCAATAAGTGATTCTGGTAGGAGAAAAATAGGTCTATAACTAGCAGCAGTGGAAAAGCCCTATTAATTATCAAGAAGATTATTTCTTTCTTTTTATTAATGATCGACTCTCGTCAACTTCAACATCATAGAATCCATACCTATAGAGTTTAAAGGCATCTGGTAGAGAACCTACAATTATTTTTATTTTATTATCTTCCTCCACTATTTCTCCATTTATCTTTAATTTATCGAGAAGTCTCTTTATTTCAACTAATTTTGGATTACTAGTCTCTTCGCTTTTTATTTCTTCTACCTTATTTTCATTGTCTGTACTAGCTTTTTCTTTTGTAGATTTTCTTTTTCTAGGCAAGATAACACCAACGCTGAACTAATCACTTAAAAATATAAGGCTCTATAAAATAAATACTTTTTTAAATCAGTAATAGAAGTCTATGGCATTTAAAAATGCTTAGCAAGTAAGGAAATTAGTGATGATGTCTCATGCCTTTGCTTCTAGTTGTTTGATATGTTGCAGTTTTAGAATTATTTCTCTCTGGAATTTTCCGGGGAAACCATATATGTAATGAAAACTTATTTTTTCTTTTATTTTGGAAGGCAACCTTAACAAGGCTTTTTTCGTAGCCTCTATGTATAGTTTCACGTTTAAAAGGATTATTATTCTATCGAATTTTTCATGGATTCTCATTAATCCAGCATATATTCCGTCAGCGATGATATTGACCTTCTTAGGGTCATAATGTGGGTAGATATCGCATCCAGCAACTTTATTCATCTCTGTTTCTAATACTATTGCATTATTCTCGCCTTTACAGAAAATAGGAATGCAATCCACTGCACCCAACGTAACATTAATTCCTAGCTTTTTTCTCCACTTGTCAGCTATTCTCCAGTATGCTCCTAGAAAATAATTACCTTCTTTAGCATATTTATTACAAGGTAATAACATTAAAATACGCAATTTAGTTTTCACCAGATTTAACGAAAAATGTAACTAAAATAACTGCTAGTAGACACATTATAATAGAAAATAAATATATTGGTGTTGCGAGCGCTATATTATCTCTTGCACCTATGTAATCCGCTAAAGGCCCAGCTAGTAATGGTCCTATAATACCCGACACTAAGTAAGCAATTGAGAAAGTTCCCTGTGCTCTAGCTGCTTTATCATCACCTAATATTTCTGTCGCTAGTCCTCTAGAACTCAAAAACACTCCAGCCCAAATAGGTAATATCCATAGTACTGTTAATATGAATGGATCCCATATTATAGCTAGGAGCACCATGTATATCGTTCTAATTAACATCATTACCGCTAAGAGTCTCTTCATTCCTACCTTATCAGCTATATAACCATAAAATGGTGGAGCTAATGCAGATAAAATACTTGATAACCCTCCGACAATAGCGTAAAAAGCCATGCTCTTACCTATCACTATGAAGTATTTTATCATGAATATTTGGAAAAATGATACAACTCCAATGTTATATATTAACATTGCACCTACTAGAGGCAATATAGCTTTATCTACCATGAATTCCTTAACAGAGTATGCCTTATGGAGAGAATCGCTCATTAATTTTTTTGTAAAGAATTTCCTATTGTAATGTTCTCTATACAACGCAGCAAAAATAATAGCAGAGATAAAAAGAATTAGTGATGAGAAAATAAACAGTAATGTAACTGATAGTAAACTTACAAGATATGCAGATAGAAAACTACCAATAGCCCACCCTAACGTACCAGAAGATACAAAGTAACCTAAAGCCCGTCCACGCCTTTGTTTTCCACCAATAGTAGTTATTAATGCATTGAATGCTGGATTTCCTGGGGATGACAGTATCGTTGCTAAAATAAACAATAAAATTATTAACTTCACGTTTTTCGTGAAACCATAGGCTAATATAAAGAAAGGAGTGATAATTTTACTCCAAGCAATAAAAGGTTTTCTCGCGTGTATCTCATCGCTCACTATACCCCAAAATCTCGTTAATAATAACGCTACTAAGTTAGGTAAAGCAGATATCAGCGCTAACTCAGTGAATGATGCTCCTAGTTCATATAAATAAACGCTGAATATTGCTCCATATAAAGCTGTACCAAGATTATCAAGTATTATTGTAGATACTAAAACTATTTTGTTTGATTGCTGCTCCTGCATGAAGTATTCTCACTCGTAATATATTATTAGTGAATAATAGTAGGTTATTAGAATCCAGAAGGTATTAAAGATTAATCTAAGTAAATTACCTAGATATCAAAAGTGATAAAGGGGCTTACAAATGATCTCTTTAACAAAGAGTTCAAAAAAGTTGCTAGAGTTCGCTGGCTTAATTACAAAAGCACTGTCAGCGCCTTTACTTGTACCTCCAATAGCTATCACATCCTCGTCAATCGGGATCAAACCGGCATCAGCAGCCATTACAGTTATCTCTATTGCTACCTTAGCTCCTTCACCAAACAATCTTAATGCTTGGGACATGAGCTCGACTGGTCCCCACGTACTCAGAGTTTTTCTAATTGCTCTTTCAACCCCACTTAGTGCGTGAATGGATGTAAGTACTTTAGCTCCTTTCTCAATTAATAGTTCTCTGACATCTTCTGAGAACTCGGAGTATCCTGGCTCCTTAAATCCTACTGAATGCGTAACGATAATTAGATTATATATTGATGGATCGAATACATCTAATGCTTTGAGAGCAGTTCTACCCCTGGTTGAGGCCACTATTATATTTCTTATCTTTCTTTCATCAGCTCTAATTTTAGCTAGCTCAAGAACTTTATCTGTATTTTCTTCACCGGGTTTATAGAAATAAGTTATTTTTTCTTCTATCATTTCGAATTAACACCTTGGTAATAATTATGAATGATTCATGTAATAACCAGATTTTTCATCATTTTGATAAAACTAATTTAATATTATAAATCTTCTACGATAAAAAAATCAAACACTAAAGAGAAATAATAAAACAATAGAAAGTTTTTTAAACAAGATTTTATGCATCAATATATGAAGTTTTTTAATAAATATTAAATAATTAACAGGTGAAAAATATGCAAATAGAATTAGCGGCATTAGGTACTGGGTTCGCTATAGTATTTCTAGTTGTCTGGATTATAGGTGCGTTTTTCCTCTGGCTAGCTCTGAAAATGATAGATATTCCTGAGGAAAAGAGAGGTTTTGGTTCTGTAATGATCACTACATTGATCAACGGTATACTAAATATTATTCCGATAATAGGATGCATTATAGCTTGGTGGGTAATAAAGGTTAGACATACAGATTCATGGGGTAAAGCTATTGCTGCATGGATTCTCTCAGTAATTATCCCAGTGCTGATTGCAATTGGCATAATATTAGCACTAGGATTAACATTACCACTCCTCACGCCAGGTCCTTAAACTTCTTCATTTTTATTTTTTTTATGAGATGGTTTAATTTGGCTGAAAGAAAGGTAATTGATTTCTGCATTTCTTGTATATTAAGGCATCCCATTAAATTCGTAAGTGTTAGCAGGGAGTTCCTCTTATCGCATCATCCGAGTTGCGATTATTATAAGAATGATTATATAGAGTTAAAGGGCGTGAAACTTTGCATAGGGTGTTTTTTCACGACACCAACTGTTATAATATTTGTTTTATTGGATATTTTCTATGGAATCTGGGAAGTAATTTCTCCATTACTACTAGTGATAATGCCTTCATTAATATTAATTCAATTATTTTACTATCTTAATATTTTTGGGAGAGGAAAAATCGCTAAAATTTTTTCAAAAATACTTTTTGGAGTCCTATACTCAATAATTCTTCTATATCCACTGCATCTACCATTTAATTATTTATTTAAATTCATGTTAGCTTTTCTCATATACATGCTTCTAAACGCTATTGTAGCTGTAACACGTGTTTATAAAAACGAGAAAACATGCATGAAATGCCCGATGTATAAAGATTATCCTTTATGTGATGGATATGGAGAACTAGTTAGAGCATGGGTTCGCGAGGGATTTGCTAGAATAAAACAATATTAACATCCTGAAAATGTTAGAATAAGCCTATTTTAATTAATAATCAAAGAATCAGTTATTTTTGTCTCTTTATCTTACTTTTGACTTCTTTACTTATTTTCTTTACTTTCAAATATAACTCTACATCTTGTAAGGCAGTTTTAATTACAGAATCTATCAATTCCTTCTGTTGCTTAGACCATATAGCTGGATCTCTCTCCTTAACATATTTTGCCCAGAATCTAACGAATTCTAACCTATTCTCATCTATTTCCAAAATCAACACCTTAGAACTCGCCTTACTAACTCGTGACTTACTCCAAGTAATTTCGTGTAATTAACGATTTTTTCAATATTTAGTATTTCTTTGAATAAGCAAAATAAGTGTACTGCATCTTCAATATCTTTTTGGGATCCTAGGTAAAATTTGTAAGCTATGTTTAATTCTAGTCCACCTATGTATATTACATTATTGTTTAAAACAACTTTTACTTTCTCCTCAATTGATTTAAAATCCAATGTCTTTTTAGCTAATTTAATTTCAGCATTCGGTATTACAGTTTCAGCCTCTGCAACTCTAATTCCAATTCCATTACTTAAGTAATCATAACCAATTTCTGGTGTTATAGCATTAATAACCCAGAATTTCTCTTTTCGTAAACTATCATAAAATGAAGATAACAATTTTGGGCTAAATTCTCTTGAAAAAACTATGATATCTATATCCTCCGTAGTTCTTGATCTACCAAATAAAATTGCGACATACCCACCTACAATAGCATAATCAAAAAATTTATTGATGATCTCTGTGATTTTTAAGCTAAATAGATCAAGGATATTTAATTCCTTCTCCAAAATGATTTCGTTCTTAGCGATTTTAAATTTCAATTAAGAGCACCTAAAGCAAAATATGAGCCTTAAGACTTCATTCACTTAATTATATATTGACTAATCTATTGATTAAAATCTTCAACTAAGGCGATATTATTGCATTTATTCCTTTTTGGAGGCTGGTCTTGAAAAATAATCTCATACATAGGTCTTCATAAACGAATTAATCAATATATTAGTTCAATTAATCTATGATTTATATAATAGATTTAAAAAAGGGATAAATTCTTCACGTTTTAATTGATTTCTTTGATTTGAGGCAATTTAGAATGATTAGTGTTAGTGAGATTGTTGAGTATTTATCTGGCCGAAATATAGACTTTTGCGACGCTAGATATGAGGAGAAGAATACGCTTTCAATTACTGTAATGAACGACGAGATTAGAGCTATCTCAAGTATAAAACATACTGGGATATCAATAAGGGTTTATATGAATGGTAGCTGGGGTTATGCCTCAACAACTTCTAAAGACTGGAATGAAATTAAGGAAGCTGCAGATAGAGCATATAGAATGGCAAAGAAATTATCTGGAGACAAAGTCTCGAGAAAAGAGTTCACGATAATAGTGAGTACTGAGGAAGCTAAGCCTAGGATAACTCATCATCCCTGGGATGTACCCATAGATGATAAATTAGATGTTCTTTTCTCTCTTAATAAAATTGAGAGAGATATTGATTCAAGGGTAGTTAACACCGTCTCAAGATACTCAGAAAATATCGATCATTACGAACTAGCTAACTCAATAGGATCGCTACTGGTTTGGGACGAGATTAGAACAAGACTAAGTTCATTTGTAATAGCTGCTGAGGCTGGAAAAATGCAGAGATCATATTTCGTTAAAGATGGTACGGTGGGATTTGAACTAGTTAGGAAAATGAATCTAGAAGAAGAAGCAAAAAAAGTAGTTAGTGAAGCCGTTGGCTTGTTAAACGCGAAGAAACCACCTATGGGTGAAATAACCGTTATCGCTGATCCATCAGTGGCGGGGGTCTTAGCTCATGAAGTTATGGGACATGCATCTGAGGCAGATGAAGTCATAAAGAAAAGAAGTTTTCTTACGGGGGTTATTGGTCAAAAAGTTGGTACGGAATTAATAACGATGGTTGATGATGGTACTGTTCCTGGCGCACATGGATCAGTACCATTCGATAGTGAGGGTGTTCCATCTTCGAGAACAGTTATTATTCAGAATGGTATTTATAAAGGATACATGCATAACTTAGAAACGGCTTCTATAATGGATACTGAGCCAACTGGTAATGGTAGGGCTCAAGATTTTAACAGAAGAATCTTTGTTAGAATGACAAATACATTCTTTGAGCCTGGAGACTGGAAATTCGAGGAAATGATTGAGGATACTAAAGATGGATTATTAGCTCTTAAATCTATTGGTGGTATGGAAGATCCTGTTGGTGGTGGTTTCCAAACTGATGTTCTCCTTGGTTACATAATCAAAGACGGAGAATTAAAAGATATGGTCAGGAGTTTTTCCGTTAGTGGGAAAGCTCTAGAGATACTTAAAACTGTCGACGCAGTTAGTAAAGAATTCGAGCTACATGGTGGCTTCTGCGGGAAAGGTGAGGAGGATTTCGTACCAGTTTCTACAGGAGGCCCATATATGAGGGGTAAAATGCTTGTTGGAGGTGGATGAATTTGATTAATCTCTATGAAATATGTGAGTTAGCTTTGAAAAGATCTAAAGCTGATCAAACAGAAGTTTTTTGCATTAATGGTAAAATGAGAAATGTGTACATTGATAATGGTGAAATAAAAATAATTACGAATAATTCCTGGGTTGGTCTTGGGGTAAAAACAGTTTTATCGGGTAAAATTGGTTATTTTAGCAGTACAATAAGAGATAGTAGAGACATAGAAAAAGTGGTTAATGATAGTTTGAATATTGCTCGTGTTAGTCCTAAAGACCCGAAATTTAAGTCTCTCCCAGAGCCTAAGGTAATTAGTGGTAATATTGAAAAAGTATATGACGAGGAAACAGCAAATATAGAGGATGACGAAATAGTAAGTAAAGTTAGTGATTTAATTAACGAAGCGGAACAAAATGATGTAAAAGTTATGACTGGGCTTCTAAGGTTAAATGAATTTCATTTTGTAATCATGAATTCCCTTGGTGTTAATTTTTCTCATAAGGGTACAACAGTTTATCTTCATGTAACAGCTAAAAAGGAGCTAGGTGAGGGAGTGATTAAGAGATTTAGTACATCGATTAATGATATAGATTTCAGTGAAGCTGGAAAAGAACTAAGAGAAAAAACAAAAATATCCAGTGAAAGCAAAGCGTTTTCAGGGAAAGAAGAATTAGAAGCTATAATTCATCCTCAGGAATTAACTGGATTAATGAGAGTAATAACTACTGCAGCTAATGGAGAATATATTAATAGGAGAATGAGTCCATGGATAGGTAAGCTTGGGGAAGAGGTAGCATCACAATCGCTCACAGTTGTGGATGATGGTAGACTTAAAGGTGGATTAAGAAGTGCACTCGCAGATGATGAGGGAGTTCCAACAAGCAGAAAATTCATAATCGAGCGGGGCTTATTGAAGAGTTATTTATTTGATTCATATAACGCGAATATATCTGGAGTTGAATCGACGGGGAATGGATTCAGGCGTGGTGTTACATCAGTAGAAGATGCACATACAAGAATTGCTAATTGTGGTTCATCAAATATCGTTATTGAAGCTGGGGAAAAGAGTTTGGATTCTTTAATATCCGAAATTGAGAAAGGGGTCATAATATATAAGTTTGCATATCCGCAAGCAGATCCAATAACTGGTAACTTTGGATTAGAGGTTAGAAACGCTATATTAATTGAGAATGGATCCCTATCGAAACCAATTAAGCATGCATTACTTACAGGAAATATGTATGAGGCTTTAAAGAATATTACTGGAATAGGTAGTAAACAATATAATTATGAGAATTACTTAATACCATACATAAGATTTAGTGGTTTACAGTTAGTTGGAATGTAGAAGAATTAATAATTATTGAGAGGGTAATGGGATAGATATCCCTCTCCCCTTCAATATTTCTACGAATTCTTTTTCCACATCGCTAGGCATATTTCTAGGTAGAAACTCTCCTCTTCTAGCGAATTCTAGATCAACACCATATTCATACAGCAATGTATTAAAGACTACTGATAATGTGCCGAATATCATTGAAGCTGGTATTAATCCAACTAGGAAAAATATAGCTGCTGAAACGATTCCTACAGTCATTGCTGGTACATTATATTGGATTAAGAATATTGGTGTGACCACATATGCACCAATCACATATCCGATTCCCCCAAGTAGCATAAGGTACATGAATGCGAAGAAGCCAGCTACTTTCCCAAAACCAATTTCCGAAGCAATTACCTCTATGAATAAGTCCCTTAACTTGCTTAATGATTCCCTGAATCCATCCTTAAAGTGAGTTTCCCTAATCACCATAGCTGGTACAATGAAGAACGAGAAAAATCTGAAGAGTTCTAGTGCAATATCTAGTATATACGCTATAAGCATTGCTAACGCTGCGAGGACAGCTCCAGCTCCACCACGCTCCTTCTGAGATTTAGCTTGGGACTTGGCTATCTCAACAAGGATCTTTAATACTGATACGATAAAGGCATATATAGCTAATCCATCCTGAACCTTACTCGCCCGTTTTAAGCCTCTGCCAAACGAAGCTACGTCCACATTTGGTGATCTGTACCAGTCATGTGTGATACCAACTATTATCGCGTTGAAGAATGTGGCTATAAAGGTTATGGTCCATAACCCAAAGAATTCAAGAATTATCCAAGTGTAATATCCATATTCCGTGTTTCTAGTTATCATTAATACGTAATCTGCAATAAATAGGTTTGTGAAGCTCATGGTAATCAATGTATAGAAATTTATCACGATTGATAGAAGGGTTGAGAGTATTGTGCCTTTTTCACGTAACACTACAGATGAACTAAGTTCCATCAATCGCCCAACAAATTTGATTCTATCTCAGTACCTAAACATAATGAAACCTAATATAAACGCTATAACGAGCGAGATAACTCCGAATTCCAAGCTACCAAAGAACAATGATGCGATTCCCACTATTGAATCAAATACTAGTGATAAAATAAGCATTATCATCAAAATTACTCTAGCTACTTTCCTAACCAAGATAAGCAATATAAATGAAGCAATGAACACTATTGAGACAATTATCGTTAAGTAAGTAACGATTAGGGAAATATTCTTAGTTATTAATGGCATCAATTCCTTTGAGAGCAATGTAACAAAACTAACAACCAATGGTGAAGCCTCTATTAGATTCCTTATTATCCAATATGTACCAGTTCCCCAATAAATAAGGGTTAATAACCAGACGAAATAAGCAGGTAACCTTGACGAAGGATTACCGAAACGGAGTTTGCGGTCAACCTCCTCGATTGACAGAGACAAATTAGACGCCTCACTAAGCCTTTAGATCTATAAAATTTTTAGAAATTATTGGTTATGTATAAATTTTATAACTGGTAGACTACCATTTCATAAATATTGTCTTCAAGCTCGTGTATATGAACGGTATACTAAACACTAAGAAAGCAAGGCTAGCAAAATATAATCGAAGTAACATAGAGTAAAAAAAGCAGATTAATAATAAATGTCCAATCAAACTCTCAATAATCGCTATCTCGTGATATGTAAATGCTTTTTTTCCTTTAGGTGTTACTTTCCACTCAACGTTTTTACCTAAAAGAACTTTTATTGACGCTATCAAGAAAGTAGGGATCAAAGATATTAATATGGCGCTACCTCTACCTAGATTTATTACCGCTCTTACTAAACTGTAATTCTCTTCTCTTATGGAATCAAAATAACACAATACGTAAGTTATTAGGCTAATATTCCAAATAACTGAGAAAATAGGTGGTAAGCAGAGAAGGTCGGTTGAAAGAATTATCGATGAGATCGCAGCAACTACGAATAGTAAATTAATCATAGTTATTTGGTATTGAATTAGGTAAAGAAACATATCTATTTTTAATCTAATTGGTATTCTGGCGTAAAAGAGGTCTTTAAAATATCTTATCGCTGTCTTTAATCCCCCATAAGCCCATCTTTTCTGTTGTAATTTAAATGATTTGTAAGTTTTAGGGACTTCAATAAAGCTTTTTGCGTTCTTTACGTATCCAATTTTATAACCTTTGGAAAGAAGTTTGATCGTTAGTGGTAAATCATCAATTATTATCTGATCATCCCATCCACCAATCTTTCTCAGTACGTCAGTTTTAATAGCGCTACATGTCCCAACAAAAGGTATAGAGAAACCGGCTTTCTGCCTTCCTATAAATAATGTCTTTTTCAAGAAATTCCATGATACGGCCTGAGTCTCACATAAATCGTTTTCATAGGCATTTTTAGGATTAATATCAGATACTGCCGCCTCATAATTATTGAATTCGATAAAGGAAATCATTTCAGCAACATAATTTTTATCTATTTTCGCGTCAGCATCTAGAAGAAGTATGTACTCTCCATTAACATGCTTCAAGGCCTCATTCAATGCTCCTGCTTTCCCACCAATTGGAAAAGACCTATTAATAAAAACGAATCCAATTTCTGAGTTAGAAATAATCCGCCTTAAATTTTTTTCCAAGATAAGAGCCTCTTCTTCTGGATCATCACTAATAACGATTAATTCTAGAAATTTCATGGGGTAATTTTGCCTTAGTATGTGCATAACAGCCTCTTCTATGACTTCAATTGGCTCGGATTTAACAGGAATTATAATTGAGACTCTCTTGTTTTTAATTAATGGGTAATCAAAACTCTTTTCTTTCTTAAATTTGTAAATAAAATAATATGATGCCTGTAAGGTGAGGTAAGTTATTATTCCTATGACTGAGAGAATAAGTAAAGCATACAAAATAAATATCATGAAGCTTCTCGGGAAGAGAAATCTGAGTAAATTCATAAAGTAACTATAAGTACTACTGAGCGTGTACATTGTCCTCAACTAATAATTTATCTAATCTAGTAGAGAGGGATCGTGATATTAGAGCTAAATATCCTTGGAATAATATTTGATATGATTGATTTAGGACCGTACTCAGATAAGCTCTTTATGATTATTGGAACATGAGTAGTTCTATGCCATTTAGTCGGAGCGAATACTGCTTCAAATGTAGCAACTATAGAAATCAAAGCCTCTATAGCAATCATAGCGTAGAAAAATGCCATCTCTTTCCTAGTTAGATTTTTTCTTCTTGAGATTATCTTAGACAAAATTATTGAGTAAGTTGTTAGAAGAAGTATCAATGGTACGTTAGCTAAAATGGACACGATTAATGGAAGCTCTTTAGTATAGCCCGTCAAGAACATAACTATGTTGCTTAAGAAACTGAAGAAGAACCATAGGGAACCAATAACACCTGCTAATGCAGCAATAGAGGTAAATAAACCTACGATTAACGTTTTCTTTCCACCACTAAATGTTTTAGGGATGGATAGTATTTCTCCTTTAAGCCATCTTAACCGTTGTTTTACGAATTGCTTTAGAGTAGGTACAGCTTGAGTAATTGTTGGTTTATCCACAATGATTATTCTGTATTCGTTATTGAACTTCAGTATCCGATATGTTAAATCAATATCCTCCGTTGGATGTAATGGATGCCATCCACCAATTTTCTCTAAAACCGAGCGTCTAATATAATATCCTGAGCCAAGTATCGGTGCAAAACCTAATTTCTTAGACATTTTTATATAGATTTCCCTAAATATCTCGAACTCTACTTTTTGACCTCTTTCAAGCCAATTACCATAATTTACAGCAGCGATCCGACTAAACTGAACAATAGATACATTTTTCTCATTCATAAATATTTCAGCAGCTATTTCTGCATGATCTTCCTGTGGGATATCTTCAGCATCATAAACGCCTATGACCTCACCTATCGCTATTTTAAGGGCCTCATTAAGGGCGGCAGGTTTTGTCTTCAAACCAGATTCATTATATGCAATATAGATTATTCTATCCTTATATGATATCTTGATTGGCAAGCCATCCTTTTCCTCAATAACTTCGGCAAGTTCCCTAAGCTTACTTATTGTTAATTTATCATCGGGTTCTAAAGCGAATATCCATTGGATTCTATTTTTGTCATACCTTAATTTAACTACCTTACTAAACATATTATCTAGGATATTCTCCTCCCTATAAGCAGGAATGATAACGGATATTATTGGATAAACCTTGGGATCAGTATTAGTTTTATCAATATTGCTTCTTACTTTGGTTTGTTTTTTCGCTTCATCATGATTTAATAAATGCATTCCATATGCGAATTGAATAATTAATATTAATGAGATTAGGATAGAGAAAAGGACATTTGCGTAAAGAAGCACTTTGTACGCTAGTATACCCATAGCCGAAACCCCTACTTTTAGTAGGAAACTGCTGCTAAGTCTCATGAATTTTCACCAAACAATAGACATCCATTTGAACAACAATATGATAACACTATTAATCTAGTCTAAAAACAACATTAAAAGATTTTTTATTATTTTTTTCTTAATTTTCTAATTATTGATGAATTGCACATTGATTATATGTCATATTTACCCGCGCGTTGATATTCGTGTAAGGGAGATATGGTTTTAAAAATACTAGGAATTTGATCACTTTATCTTAAACTGACTATGTATCTATAGAATTCATTTAAGGTAAAAAATGGGATTTAAAAAAGCAATAATAAAATGGATTAAAAAAGATAGTTTTATATACTTGTTGAAACAGTTTTTTAATGCGTTTATAAAGGGGAAATAAGCCATATTGTGGAAGATTACCTAGGACTAAACATATGTAATATATATTACATCAAGATTAAAACATGGTGATGAGAAGTGCTTAAAATAAGGTTCCTAGGCGGCGTGAGACGCATAGGAGCATCAGGGATACTTGTGGACACCGGAAAATATAAAATACTTCTAGATTATGGCAGTTATCCATCTAAGAAGCCCGATTTTCCATTACCAGTATCTCCATATGAGGTTGACGCTGTCGTATTAACTCATGCTCATATAGATCATAGTGGGGCTTTACCTCTACTTTATAAGGGTGCTAGAGGGCCAATATTAATTGCAACACCTTTAACTTTAGAGTTATCTGATCTATTAATTAATGATATGATAAAGATTAGTGGAAATAAATTACCTTTCTCGAAAGTTGAAGTTAACAAGATGCTACAACATGCATTACCTGTTAATTACAATGAGCAAGTAGAGCTTTTTGATGGAGTAAGAGTTACTCTTAGGAATGCTGGTCATATACCTGGAAGTGCATCTATCGAATTAGAGGTAAATGGGACGAAGATCTGGTATACTGGAGATATTAATCTAACTAATACAAGATTAATCAATGGAGCTGAAATAGTTAAAGATGCCGATTACGTAATCATAGAGAGTACTTACGCTCATAAAGATCATCCAGATAGAGAAAAAGAAGAGAAGAGATTTTATGGAACAGTTAAGGAGCTAGTGGAGGATGGTTATACTGTCTTAATACCAGCATTCGCTGTAGGTAGGTCACAAGAAGTTATGTGTATATTATGGCACTATGGATTTAACGGAAAATTAGCTCTAGACGGAATGGCGCAAACAGCAACTTCAATTTTCTTATCATATCCAGAGTACTTACGAGATTTTCTCGAATTAAAGTATAGCGCGAAACACATAAAGTGGATGAAGAGTCGTGGTCAAAGGAGAAAAATGCTAAAGAGACCCGGAGCAGTAATATCTCCTGCAGGAATGTTTAGTGGAGGCTGGTCTGAGTGGTATCTAAGGCAAATTTATAATAAGGAGGATGCAGCAATAATATTTGTATCTTTCCAAGTTCCAGGTACGGTTGGGAGAAGGATACTTGATGAGAAGAAAGTTGTTCTAGGAGGCAAGCTTAGGGAAGTTAAAGCTAAAGTAGATTTCTTTGAGCTTTCATCACATAGTGGGAGAACACAGCTACATGAAATAATTTCAAGTCTTAAGAATCCAGAAAAGATATTTGTTGTTCATGGAGAAAGTGATGTAGCAGAAAAGTTTGCTGAGGAAATTTACGAAATACATGGGTTTGACGCAATTGCACCGCATCAAGGAGATATAGCTTTTCTTGACTGATCACTACCCTTTTTGGCTTTTAGAAAGAAGTATCCTGCTATTAGAAAGCCCATAAATAAGAAGATTTCTCCAAAGTAGAATAATATATCAATTGTAAACAAAGGCATCCCAATATTTATGAGATTAATTATTGATACTACTAGGTATGTGATAGATCCAATTATTAGTAAGGTTCCAGAAATAGTTAGTTTTCTAGATACAATGCCCATTG